>Ga0209347_1000488_pt1 | contig 99233 bp, 89 predicted proteins | sample AutmiccommuBRH23_FD_187382 | JGI IMG/M metagenome (GOLD analysis project Ga0209347, IMG submission 187382) | Deep subsurface microbial communities from Mt. Terri, Switzerland - Autotrophic microbial communities BRH/23 (SPAdes) (version 2) | ecosystem: Environmental > Aquatic > Deep subsurface >...
TATGCCGGCATCATTCACAAATTCGACAATACCCTTTTTATGTATAACTACAATCTGGGGAGCATTATTTACAATCGCCGCATATCTTTCTTTGCTCTCCCTAAGTTCTGCCTCCATATTAATCATTCCTGTAATATCATCAAAGCACCCCATTCTCTCGCTAATTTCACCGAATTCATCTCTTAGTACTGCTACACTCTTTAAAGCATGCCTGATTTGACCATCTTTTGTGACGACTTTACACGTTTTATTGATTAACGGCGAGTCGGCAACCTTACCACACATCTCACAATTATCTGATCCATGTAATACTTTTGAGCATTCTTTGCCTATTACTTCTGCTGCAGTATAACCAGTTATCTCCTCAGCTATTTTATTCCACCGAATAATCTTTCTGTCCTTGTCTACCGAAAGAACAGCACTGGGAACAGTTTTAAAAAGCAACTCCGCGTATTCAGCATGTTCTCTTAGTTGTTTTTCCAGCCGTTTCCTATCAGTAATATCCCTAGCAATCCCAATAAGTCCAGCCAAGTTTCCCTTTTCATCCAAAAAAGGAGTCTTTACAGTTTCTGTATCAATTACACTACCATCAGTCAAAACATATCTTCCTTCATACTTTAGCGTTTTACCGCTCACAAATGCTTCCTGGTCTTTCTGCCGACAGAATTTAGCCAATTCACCACCCTTTATAAGGTCAAAATCTATTTTACCTCTAACTTCATCCTCGTTGACACCTAAATACCTTTCCGCATAGGCTTTATTACACCCTAAATATGTACTGTTTAAATCTTTATAAAATATAAAATCAGGGATCGTATCCAGCATTGTTTTTAGAAATCTTTTTTGGTTGGCAAGCTCCATTTCCAGTTGTTTCCGCTCGGTAATATTTCTCGCAACTCCTATAGTTCCCGCAACTTCATTATCATCCTCGTAAAACGGTGTAACAAAGGTTTCTAACCACTTACCACCCACTTCGTGGTGCTGTGGATTCAGTAATCTATTTTCTGACTTAATTAACTCCTCCTCACTTTTTTGATGGTTCAACGCAATTTTATAAGGAAAAATATCAAAATCGGTCTTGCCGACAATCTCAGTATTTTCTTTGCCGTAAAAGCCTTCAAAAGCCCTGTTCACAATAACATATTTCCCATACTTATCCTTCATCCAAGCTAAAAATGGCAAACTATTAAGTACTGCTTGGATATTTTTCAACTTTTGTTTTTCCTTTACCTGTTTTTTGGGATCTATTGTGTCTATCATTAATACTGGATCTTGCTTATACTCAAAAGTCTCTTTGCAAATTCCAAATAATACTTTTTTCCCTTTCCACTTACCCTTAAGTACGCGGGTTTGCAAAGGTATTAACTTGCCTGATTTAGCACTAAGTGTCATTAAACATTTGGATATACCCCCTTCCAGTATACCTTTTACTATTTCCGTTACTTCTTCATGACTTGTCAAAGGATATAGCAGTTCAAGATTCATGTTTACTATTTCTTCAAGAGTGTATTCCAGTTTTTCTAAGGCAGCTTTATTCACTCGGATAATTTTACCTGTTTCATCTAAAATGAAAAGATAATCCTTTACTTGATCAAATAGCAAATTAAAAATTATTTTATATTGATTATCCGGCATAGCGTGATCATGCTCTTCAATAATCATAACGGTTTAACCTCCCGTATCTTTTTTATAGCTTTACTTTCCCTCTTGCCAAACTACAGTAAACCTTTGTATTTCATATTTAATAATACTTCACAGTTATTTAAATTTATCCGAAGTTGCTTTACTATCTAAATTAGCCCTAGACTAAAAGATTAACAATCTATTAGTCTAGAGCCTTAGGTTATGATCATCTTCGCCATGCTTTTTGCCTCTAGTATTAATTCCACAACGCAGCGATTTATCCAATCGTTAAGACTCCCACTTCTATAAGTGGGAGTGGGGCTCCCGTACTCTGCTTCGGTGACGATAGTCTCCAGTGGAGAGTATCGCCGAGCCGCCTTCCCAATAGAAACACTTGGCGGCGAAGGAGGTAGAGTTCATCCTACGGCGCGGAAGTATTTTTCAGGGGTTCAGCGCCTTCGGCGTAAGTAATCCTTCAGCGCGATAGTATACGTTAAGGGTTGTGCGCTTTCGGCGATAATGTCCACTGGACACTATCGTCACTGGAGACTTTCGTCACCGAAGTCTCGATGTTCAACTTTAGTTGAACGAGTTCACTCAATATTAAAAACCTTGTCGAGTCGGGTGCGTTTGATCAGATCTAAGGGTAGCCCTTGAGCACCCGTCAGCACGAGCCTGCCGTTTTTCTCCTTGGCGCGTTTATTAATAGTCACTAACGTCCCCAATCCCGAACTATCGATATATGTAAGTCCGGAGAGATCCATTCTAAGCTCCACAACTCCTTGGTCGATTATTTCTAATAAATCATCCCTTAGTAGTGAAGCGTCACTTACGTATATTTTATCATTTAGAAAAACCGTGGCATGGTTTCCGCTGACTTTAATCGAATGTTTCATAGTTCTTCTCCTTTACTTGTTAATTTTAAACTTCGTGATAAGACTAAGTAGATTTTGCGCCATAGCACTTGTTTGCTCGGAACTTGCCGCTACAGTTTCAATGGTTGCTGTGGTTTCTTCGATTGCAGCAGAAACCTCTTGAGCATTCCGGTTTGTACCCTCTATAACTTCAGCTACAACCTCGATTAGTTGCACAATTTTATCCGATGAAGCAACCTCACTGTCAGTTACCTTAGCAATTCCGTCGATATCGCTTACTGTTTCCGTAACGACAGATAGAATATTTTCCAGTGATTTCCCTGCTTTATCGACCTCTTCTACCCCTACTTCAACTTCAGCCAGACTATGCTTCATTGCAACAACTGCACTATCTGTGTTTTCGGTGATCTTAGAAATAAGCTGTGAAATATTACTAGCCTCAGCATTAGATTGTTCCGCCAGTTTTCTGACTTCCTCTGCAACAACCGCAAAACCTCTGCCTGATTCGCCGGCCCGAGCAGCTTCAATAGCGGCATTAAGTGCTAACAAATTGGTTTGCATCGCAATGCCGGTAATGGTTTCATTAATCATCCCAATCTGTTGCGAGTATTCATTCAGGAGCGTGATTACTTTTTCTGCCTCCCTGGTCTTGTTATGAATAGTATTCATGCTTTGCATAACTACATTTACAGTGGTCTTTCCTTCCTTAGCTGCGTTCATAGAGCTTTCTGATTTTATGCTAGCCGATGCAGCCTTATCCTTGGCAATCTGAATAAGTGCTGAAAGTTCCATCAGAACCTGTGAAGTTTCCATACTAGAATTGGAGGCATCTTCCATCGATTGGGCAACCATTTGAGTTTTTGTCGAGATAACTGTTGTCGCCGCCGACACCTCCGTTGAAGAAGCCGCCATTTCCTGGGATGCTGCGGTCAGTTCAACCGAGCTGTCTTTCACGGCCTTAACAATTTCCAGCTGTGAAGCAATCATGATGTTAAACGACTCACAAAGCTCCCCAATCTCATCCTTAGTTTGGATAACTGCTTTGATCAGGAGATTCCCATCACTCGCCTCAGCCATTAACCCCTGTAAAACTTTAATCGGGGCTGTAATCTTGCGAGCAGCATACAGTCCAATTATAATTCCTAAAATCGTTACCAGAACCGAAGCAACTATGGCTACCATTTTAGCCAGTTTTGAGGCATTATACGTAGCATCTGTAGCTTTGTTAACCGTACCGATACGGTAAGTCTTAGCTTCCTCAATCTTTGCAAGCAATTCTGCGCCTAGCGGTGCTCCTTCGTTAACCGCGATTTCCAATGCTTCGTCTTTCTTGCCTGCCTTTATTAAAGGAACAAATTTTTCATTTACCCATTCAACGTATTTTGCGTCCAAGGCTTTAGTATCCACGGACAATTTAAGTGAAGTTTCGGTTTTTGCGTCTCTGATAAGCTCATCTTCAAGCTTTACATTCAAATCGGCTAATCGCTTAAATTCAGTAAGATACTTTTCATTTCCATAGAGTAAATAACCCCTAGCATTGGAAGCTTCAGCCGCGGCATTATAGGCAATATCATTATTTATCTGCATACGCGGGATCTTACCCTGAAGATCATTGACAGCCACTTCCGCCGTAGTACACTCATAAATGGTGTAAACGAATCCCCCCGTCGCCACTACGATTACTAACAAAAAGTAGGCTATCATCTTTTTGGCTAAAGTCATTTTCATTTTTTTCCTGATTCTACACAGGTAGAACCAGCTCCCCCCCTCATAATCTATGTAAACTCTCATATTCGCCCTATGATAACACATATGTCAACTAGAGGGGCTTCTTTAAAGGCAAGCCTCTTTCTCCATATTCTAGATAAGCGATTGGACAAATATAGTTATTGTTATATGTTGTTATTTGACAAAACTTTTTAAATCCCTTCATGTTTTTAAAAAGTTTTGGTTGGGTCCTATTAAATCGTTCTTAGTAACTTCGAGGATCTCTATGCAAATAACGGAAAAGTCATCATTTCTTTCAGGACTTTCCGTCAGTTTCTCAAGCCAGTTCTTATAGTCAGTAAAACTCCCCTGCTTATGTATTCCATGTAATTCTATTAGATCAGATGCCCCATCGCTCATCATACAATAGATTTCCCCTGCTTTAAGCGGTATGGTCACCATTTCAATATCAGGATCATCAATAATGCCCAGATAACAACCAGACATTGGAACCAAGGAGCATTCATGGGGTTTAGCAGCCAAAAACAGAGTTATACCCCCTGAGATAAGTTTAAGCTCAGCGGCTTTTAAATCAAATTCAAAATACAGCAAGGCTATAAAAGAATCTTCATATAAATAGTGCATTATTCTCTGGTTTATAATCTGCAGGTCACCCATTTCGATCTTCTCACCCGTTAAGAGCACGTTATCCAACATCATTTTAAAGGTAGCGGTTTGCAAGGCTGTCGCCACACCATGTCCACTCACATCGACAATGTATCCACACAGTTTATTTTGCCCTTCAAACCACTTGTAGTTAAAGAGGTCTCCACTGACAATACTATAGGGTTCAAAGATCGTATTGACATGCACCTTGTCCCCAATAAAAGGGTGGGGTAGGGAATCCTGCTGCACCCGCGCAGCCAAAAACAGCTCCATCAGGGTTTGTTTCTCCCTCTCCCGCAGTTTATTTTCCTTCCATGTTTTTCCGATCAGTTATGTCAACGACACTGCTGGCTTTAAGCGGGATATTGTTTGCTTCATCCCGTAGGGGATAGCTTTGCAGCCAGAGCCACCGGATTTCACCATCTGGTCTAATAATTCTAAACTCTTTACTTGTAGCTTCGTTCATATTTAGAAAACTCTGGGGGAAAGAAACCCTCATTTTCTTCCTGTCAGCCGGATGAATCAACTCGACTAGTGAATGTCGATTATCGAGCAGACTCTGACAAGACATCCCACAGATTCTTTCATAGGCCGGGCTGACATAGACAATATTCTCCTGATCAGTAATGAGAAAGATCTCATTGATCGTATTTGCATATTTAATAACACCCTTTTTATGGATAACTACAAACAGAGGAGCATTATTTACGATTGCACCATATCTTTCTTTGCTTTCCAGAAGTTCGGCCTCCATATCAGTCATTTCTGTTATATCTTCAAAACACTCCATTTTCTCGGTAATTTCACCAAATTCATCTTTTAGTACAGCTATACTCTTTAAAACATGCCTGATTTGACCATCTTTTGTGATGATTTTACACTTTTCATTAATTAACGTCGAGTCAATAGCTTTGCCACACAACCCGCAATCATCCCTACATATTCCATGTAAGACCTTTGAGCATTCTTTGCCCATGACTTCTGCTACAGCATAACCAGTTATCTCCTCGGCGATTTTATTCCATCGAATTATCTTTCCGAACTTGTCCACTGAAAAGACTGCACTGGGGACAGTACTAAAAAGCAACTTTGCGTATTCCGCTTCTTTCCTTAATTGTTTTTCAAGCCTTTTCCTCTCAGCAATATCCCTTGCAATCCCAATAAGTCCTGCCACGTTTCCGTGTTCATCCAAGATAGGCATTCTTACTGTTTCAGCGTCGATTACACTACCATCAGTCAAAATAATTATTTCTTCATTCTTCAGCGTTTTGCCAGCCATAAATACTTCTTGGTCTTTCTGGCGATAAAATCTAGCCAGATCAATATCCTTTATTAGATCTAAATCTGTTTTACCAATAATTTCATCCTCGTTTACACCTAAAACCTTTTCCGCATTTTTATTACACCCTAAAAAGGCGCTGTTTAGATCTTTATAAAAGATATAATCAGGTATGGTATCCAGCATCGTTTTTAGAAATCTTTTTTGGTTAGTAAGCTCCATTTCAAGCTGTACCTGTTCTGTTATATTATTCGCAACTCCCTTAGTTCCGATAACTACACTGTCCTCGAAAAATGGTAGAATTAAGATTTCGAACCACTCATCACTCGCTTCATTTTTCACATGAATCCGATTCAAAGATTGTTTGCTTTCAGTCCTAATTACCTCTTCTTCAATATTTCGATGTTCCAAAGCAATTTTGTCAAAATCAGTCTTTCCAATGATTTCCGTACTCTTCATGCTGTAGAAATCTGCAAAATTTCTATTTACAGTAACATATTTACCATTTCTATCTTTCAACCAAGCCATAAATGGCCAAGAGTCAAGTAACAAACTCTTGGCCATTTGATCTTCCTTTTCGTGTTTTCTTCTATCAGTTATGTCGCCTGTCACTGTAAGTAAATATTTATTAGAAACATCCTTGCTTATACCATATAATACATCTTTTCCTTCCCACTTCCCTTTAATAACACGGGTATTTACAGGTACCTGCTTTCCGAATTAGTACAAAAGGGGATCAAATATTTGGTTATATCTCCTTCTAGCATGCCCTTTATGATTTCTTGAACTTCTCCACCTCTAGTTAATGGATACAGTATTTCAACGTTCTTGTTTTCTATTTCTTCTCGACTATAATCCAGTTTCTCTAAGGTTGCTTTATTCAAACGAATAATTTTACCCGTTTCATCTACAATGAAAAGATAATCCTCTACTTGATCAAATAGCAAATCAAAGCTTTCTTTGTATTGATTATCCGGCATCGCGCGATCATCCTTTTCGATGGTCATAACGGGTTACCTCCCTGTATCTTTTCGTGGCTATACATTCCATCTTGCCCTACACACTGCTTTAGGGATTTTTCATGTCCTCAATAAAGGCTAATACTGCATCCTCTTTCGTTGCCCAGGAGGTGACAAGGCGAACTACAGAGTTATCCGCATCAACCTTCGACCAGACATAGAATGAATAATTATTCTGTAGCTTATTGATTAACCGATCAGGAAGTATCGGAAATATTTGATTTGATGGCGAGTTTACCAAGAACCTGAAACCTGCTTTTTCGAGTTCATCCCTGAGCAAACCTGCCATCTTATTTGCGTGCTTGGCAAGTTCAAAGTACAGGTTGTCTCTAAAAAGTTCAAGGAACTGGATGCCTAGGAGTCTTCCTTTGGCGAGGAGAGCTCCTTTTTGCTTCATATGAAATCGGAAGTCTTTTTTGAGCAGATCATTGCAGATCACTAGTGCTTCACCCATGAGTGCTCCATTCTTAGTTCCACCAATATAAAAAGCATCAACCATTGTCCCCAGATCGGAAAGTTCCAGGTCATTCTCTTCTGAACACAAAGCTGATCCTAACCTAGCACCATCCATGAACAAAAAGAGATTGTTTTCCCTGCAGAACCTGCTTATCTGTTCTAGTTCAATCTTATTATATATGGAGCCTATTTCTGTCGGATTTGATATATAAACTAACTTAGGCTTCACCATATGTTCATCAGTATGTGAATCGAGTGCAATCTTGATGTGGGAATCGTTTAGTTTTCCATCACTTACTTCTATGGATATAATTTTATGTCCTGTGGCCTCTATCGCTCCTGTCTCATGCCCCAATACATGACCGGTGTTGGCTGAAATTACTGCTTCATGTGGTCTTAAAAAAGCAGAAATAGCTATAAGATTCGTTTGCGTACCCCCTGAAAGTAGATGAATATCAATATCATTTCTTCCGATTCTTTGCTTTAACAGCTCAACAGCCTTTTGAGTATAGCAATCCTCTCCATAGCCTTCAATCTGCTCAAAGTTTGATTCAATTAAAGCGTCTAAAATCCTAGGATGGGCTCCTTCACTATAGTCATTCTTGAAACTATACATCTATCAGGACTCCTTCATATTTTTTGCTTGATTACTTAATATCACTTGCGTTCTTAAGTTTCTGCCTTGATACTCTTCGATTCTGTCCACCACTGTAACGATATAACAGTCAGTTATACTTTCTTTCTGCCTAGTAAAAAAAGGCCACTCATTGAGTAGCCTTTACATCTAATTGAATCCCGCAAAGTTCCTCCAGAATAATGGATACACGGCTCAAGATTAATCTTCAAAGATTCAATCAAAACTTATTAACCGGAGTATATTGGTTTGATACATTAAACACCTTACTCTTACTAAAACCTGACACTCTACACAGCTAAAGCTAGTGGGTTCTTAGGTACGAAGACTTTCAATATACTCTCGCTTACAGGTATGGCACTCATCTGCAAGGTACAACATATAAAGGCTGGTCTATTTCCCTAAGACTTTACTACCAAGCAGTCCATCGACTACATTAGCGATAGTATAACGCCCGTGTCTTGACGCTTGCCTAATTATACCATACTGTTTATACAATGAAATCTTTAGATTTGCCTTATATCCCCATAGCTGAAGCAAGGGGCTTTACGGCAACAAGCAACCAGTCAAATACAAAGTTTAAAGTAATGAAACTAATCTGGACAAATCCTCCACTATTGCTTTAATTACTTTAGGTCTAACAATTAACTACTGACCACTAAACATTCCTTTCCAAATGACCCGACTCTTACCAACAGACTGACTTCTAATAATGAGAGGAACTTTGCGGGAAATCTTTCATTTTAACAACAAAACCACCCTTTTAGGTGGCTCCAATTCTTCGAAATTCAGCATCGAAACTTAACTAATTGCAATGCTTAAACCTTCGATGAATCGAAACTTTAACCTAGCACGCGACCAATAAGTTATTAGCAATCTGAACTTTTTGATTAACTGATTATACTTTTATTATAAGTAAATTCGGCATTCTGTCAAGTGGTTAGGAATATATTCTTTGAAAGCAGTATCAACTCCTAAATGTTTTTTGTTATCCAATGAGCCACAACAATTATTACGATGAAGCTCCTACTTAACGCTCCTTATAGTATTAGCAAAATAACGTCCCTCACATATGCTGATGCAAAGGGGTGTATTAAATGCGAACGCTCAAACGCGGTTCCACCGGTAATGATGTCATGGAAATCCAGAGTCTCTTGGAAAAGATGGGCTATAATCCCGGAGTCATTGATGGGATTCTGGGCCTTAGGACTGAGCAAGCGATAAAACAGTTTCAGAGAAATTATGGTTTAACTGCCGATGGAGTCATAGGCGCGAACACTCGTAAAGTATTGCAAAGCTTCCTCCAAGGTTATGAGAATTACACCATTAAATCAGGTGACACTTTAAGTAAAGTTGCCCAAAAATATCATATCAAGCTTGCCTTGTTACTTACTGCCAACGCGGGAATTGATCCCCTTAATCTCCAAATTCGTCAGGTGATCAAAGTTCCCTATGCTTTTGATGTCGTGGATACCAATATTAACTATACTTTTGAAATCATGGAGAGAGATATACAGGGCTTAAAGAGTCGATATCCCTTTATCGAAGTTGGGATAGCCGGTAAAAGTGTACTCGGAAAAAACTTGTACACTCTCAAATTAGGTAATGGGCCAGTGGAAGTCTTCTATAACGGTACTCATCATGCCTTGGAATGGATAACATCACCCTTCTTAATGAAATTTACCGAGAACTTCGCCAAAGCTTACGCTGAGGGTCGCCCGCTGCATAGCTATGATCTGAGAGATATTTGGATGCAAAACACGATTTATATTATGCCCATGGTTAATCCTGACGGAGTCGAATTGGTTCTTCAGGGATTGCAAAGAGATAATCCCTATTATGATCAGTTGATTGCCTGGAACAACGGCCGAATGAACTTTGGAGAGGTGTGGGAAGCCAACATCAGAGGGGTCGATTTAAACCACAACTACGACGCTTCCTGGGAACTTTCCAAACAAGCAGAGCCGGCTTACGGCGTACATGGACCAGGACCAACGAGGTTTTCCGGACAGTATCCTGAGTCTGAGCCCGAATCAAAAGCTGTGGCGGACTTCACCAGAAACCATAACTTTAGACTAGTACTTGCTTACCATAGCCAAGGTGAGGTGATTTATTGGACCTATCAGGATAAGACTCCACCTGAGGCTCGACGCATTGGCGAATTGTTCTCCCGATTAAGTGGATATACCCTAGCGGAAACGACTGGAATTACGTCTTACGCCGGCTACAAAGATTGGTTCATCGACAAATACCGACGACCCGGTTTTACGATTGAAGTAGGTTTAGGAAGAAATCCACTTCCAATATCACAGTTTACGGAAATCTATCGAGATAATGAAGAGATATTGCTGGCTGCTCCGATTCAGGCTCGATAATAGAAAGCTTAGGGTAATTTCAACTTTGGCTCATCTTCAAATGCTTTGATTCTATTCCTGCCGCTCTCCTTCGCCTTATAAAGAGCATTATCAGCGGCCATTATCAAGACCTCGGGCGATGAATCCTTTGTCGAGGAAATGTTGGCAACCCCCTGACTGATTGTCACATAACTGCTAGCAGAGGAGTAGGCATGGGGTATTTGAAGTGATAGTATACCCGTGCGGAATTCTTCAGCAACCTTAATGGCGCCTTCGATCCCGGTATTAGGCAGAACACAAACAAACTCCTCCCCCCCATAACGAGCAACCAAATCCGTCTTTCTTTTTAGCGACTCAGAGAGCTTTTGGGCGATCCTGACAAGGCAGGTATCGCCAGCCTGATGGCCGTAGTTATCATTATATTGCTTAAAGTTATCTATATCTATCATGATTAAAGACAACGCTAACTCTTCGCGGATGGACAAATTCCACAAGACAGCATAGTATTCGTCAAAACGGCGACGGTTGGCTATTGCTGTCAAGCCATCACAATAGGATGTATTTACTAAAAAGTCACGGTATCGCTTAAGCTCGGCATGGGTCCGCACTCGGGCTTTGATTACAACAGGACTGAACGGTTTGGTTATATAATCAACCGCTCCCATATTAAACCCTTTTACTTCATCCTCTTCGCTGGTTTTAGCAGTGATGAAAATAACTGGGATATTCTGCGTGCATAAATCGGCTTTTAATCTTCGACATACCTCATAACCATCCATTCCGGGCATCATAACGTCAAGGAGAATCAGATCAGGAGGATTATCCGACTCCACTATCTTCAAGGCCTTTTCTCCATTGGTTGCCACTCGAACTGAATAATCCATTCTCAATAAAGCACCAAGAACTGTAATGTTTTCCGGAGAATCGTCAACAATTAAAATAGTCTGCTTTTGCTGCAACTCATCCACTAAAATTCCCCCATTTCTATGTTCATACCAAGGGTAATTCTTTTTAAGGACTGCTTAGCAGAATCAAAGTCATAGTTTTTAATATACGCATCAACCTCCTGTATTTCATTATGAAACATTGATTTCCCCAAGCTCTTTTTTAGAGTTTCTAAGCACTCTGTTGCATCCAAGTTATCCTCATGAAGAAGCTTTATTAGTTCCAAGAGAATGCCCTGAATCTCAACCATGTTTATTGGAGGTTCTTTGTCATCCAATTCTATATCAGTCAGTTCTTTCTGTTCTACAGGGTTCAGCTGTATAAGTGACTGCGTCACCAGTTCAAGTTCTTTATCGAGTTCAACCAATAATCGGTCAATTGCAGGCGCAGACAAAGCAGCAATTGCTTCTTCTAGTCCCTGGGCCAAATCATATACTCCAATAATGGAGAGGTTCCCTGCAACCCCTTTTAGGGTATGGGCCAGGCGCTCGGCGGTATCAGTATCCTTCTCCTGCAACGCCTTTCTTATTTCAACAGTAAAAGAAGCATATTTTTCGGAAAAATCCAATAAAAGCCTCTTGTACAGCTTTTCGTTCCTGTTTAATCTCTTTAAGCCAGTTTCGAGTTCGATTCCTGGTAACCTTTTCGGAAGGTTGCTTTCGAAATCCTGTCCGTTTGGTTGAGTCAGCATCTTGGCTTTGATACCCGTATCTGGTCTATGACTTCTTAGCCATCGAGTAAGGACTGAAAACAGTTGATCCGGATTTATCGGCTTGCTAACATAATCATTCATACCTGCTTCCAGACAATCTTCCTTGGCACCCTGCATAGCATGGGCAGTCATGGCAATAACGGGCAAACTTCCATATCTCCCGTCCTCTCTTAGCTTGCGGGTAGCCTCATACCCTCCCATCACAGGCATCTGAACATCCATTAACACTAGATCATAATCAGACCCTGTTACAGCTTCTACAGCTTCTTGTCCATTATTTGCAATATCAACGACCAAACTGGCCTCTTTCAAGATCTCCATTGCTACCTGCTGGTTCATCAGATTATCTTCAACAAGCAGCACTTTAGCTCCTTCCATCCCAAGCGTTATTTTCATATCACTTCTAGGCAAGGAATCGGCAGTACTGGATACATTATAATTAAACGACTGCATGATAGTATCAAACAAAAGTGATTGGTTGACAGGCTTCATCAGGAAATCATTGATACCCGCCTTTTCTGCCCTCTTCATTACCTCTTCCCTACCAAATGCTGTAACCATAATTATTAATGGCGTATGACTTAACCTTTGGTCCTTCATGATAATTTTGGATGTCTCTATGCCATCCAGCTCCGGCATCTTCCAGTCCATTAATACTAAATCATAAGGTTTATCCGCAGCCGCCCGTTTCAACTCTAAAATCGCCTTCTCACCCGATTCGACCGAGATGGATTCAAACCCGAACGACATAATCTGCTCTGACAAAACCTCTCTGGCAGGTTCACTATCATCGACAATAAGCACCCTAATTCCAGCTAAATCAGGCGGAGTCAAAAGACTGTGTTCTTTCTCCTCTGGCTGACGGACAAACTCAGCTGTAAAGCTGAAAATACTCCCCTTGCCCGAACTGCTTTCAACAGATATTTCCCCATTCATTAGCTGCACCAAACGTTTACTAATTGTCAGTCCCAGTCCGGTCCCACCGTATTTCCTAGTCACCGAGCTATCTGCCTGAGAAAACGCTGTAAATAACTTGTCAATCTCTCCACGGGTCATTCCAATCCCAGTGTCCTTAACACTGAATTTGATCTTGCAAAGTTTTTCATCCTTATTGAGCAATTCCGCCTTGATTAAAATGTGCCCAGTTTCAGTGAACTTAACGGCATTGTTGGCCAAATTGGTAAGTACCTGTCCTAAGCGTAGGGGATCTCCGATCAGGGCCCGCGGAACATCCTCTGTGATGGTGCTTAGTAGTTCAACACCCTTTTTGGCAGCTTCAACAGAAATTATGTTAACTATATTGTTCATTACATCCTCTAACCTAAAATCTATTGATTCCATTTCCATCCGTCCAGCTTCAATCTTGGAGAAATCAAGAATATCATTGATAATCCCCAATAGAGACTTGGCTGAAGTATCTATCTTTTTGAGATAATCATATTGTTTGGGGGTGAGATCGGTTTTAAGTGCCAGTCCGGAAAAACCGATAATGGCGTTCATTGGGGTACGGATTTCATGGCTCATATTAGCCAGAAACTCGCTCTTAGAACTGGCCGCAGCCTCAGCAACCTCTTTAGCCAGTTTAAGCTCTAGGGTGCGCTTTTCAATCATCTCTTCCAGATGTTGCTGGTATTGTTTTAGTTCGGAAATATCCTCATGAAGAATAACGAAGTTTTTCACATTTCCATCTGCATTCTTGATTGGGTAATATCTGCTTTTTAAAAATAACTCCCTTCCTTTTCCAAAACTTGCAGCAACATCAAATCGGCTCTCAAAAGCCGGTACTGTCTCACCCTGCAAGACCTTTTCGATGAAAGGAAGGGCACCTATCTTCTTAACCTGTTCATCCTTAAGTACATTTCGCTTGCCGATAAACTCTTTAGCAGAATAATCAAACAACTCTTCTGCTGCCTTATTAGCTGATTGAAGAATACCGTCTGTGGTATATACCTGCATAGCAATTGGCAACTGCTCCATCATTGTTCTGAAGCGCCCTTCACTTTCTTGGAACGCAATTTCAGCTTGGCGGCGGTCGGTAAGATCGCGAATTGACTGGATTGAACCTTCGACCTCACCTTTTAGGTTATAGATAGGGGCAGCGGTACTAAAAACAAAGCGTTTCTCTCCTCTCAAGGCCGGAACGTCCGCTTCTACCGTCAACCTGTTCTTTTCCTTGCGGATAAAATTATAGTGTTTTTCAAATATTTCATTAGGTAACAATACCAAATCTACAAGAATCGGCCTTCTCTCACCGTAAAATGGAATAGCATATTCATAATTGCCCTTTCCGATCATCTCTGAAGCCTTGATCCCAGTCATTTCTTCAATAGCAAGGTTCCATGCAATTACTTTTCCATTTGTATCGATGACAAGTGTAGCATCAGGTAGGAAATTTATGATATCCGCAAGTTGACGTTGGGAGCCTTCTAAAGCCTCTTCAATACGTTTACGCTCCGTGATATCGGTAATTAACGCGAAGGCACCTTCAATTTTACCAGATGTATCCCGTACGGTTGTGGTATTAAAGAAACAATAAACCTCTTGCCTTGTCTTACTTTGGAGTACAATTTCATAACTGCGGTGATCCTGCACTGTTATCTTAGACACAGATGTGCTGAATATCTCCTTATTTTTATCATCAACGTAATCAAAAATCGATTTCCCCAACATTTCATTTCTTTCATACCCTAACATTTTGCAAAGGGCCTGGTTGACATCCATGGTCACAAACTGCGCTGAAATTAGCCAAAAACCTTCGGAAGTCGTTTGGATAAGCCTGCGATATTTTTCTTCGTGAGTGTCGGTACTCGAGTTTTTCATGTTAATTCCCACCTTATGCTTCCCATTCAGTCAATACTAGCCGCATCACTTGATCAATACCTTTTCAAGGAATATCTTACATCACCTTTCCTGGCTAGGGAGGTGTTCACTAGACGTAATTCTCCATTTCTCTGTAAAACCCTTCCAAAAAATTTATTAATGTTTTACTTTTATCTCTTGCCCTGGAGATTGTTCTTGCTGTAATATAATAAGTATAATCAATGAATCTTGCACTTAGCGATATATGCAAAGCAACGGCGCTTTGGAATTACTCGGGAACGAACGAGTATTTCTGTAGCGCTGTTCTTTTATTTTTCCCAATATGGAAGTACTTACCCAATTTACGAGGAGGTATTCTAATATGGAAAATCCCCAAAGTGTGAGTACTGGTTTTGATTCATTAGATGAAGTAATTCAAGCCTTAAGAATGGGCGATAATGTCGTTTTCCAGGTTAGGAATATTGATGTTTATAAACGCTTCGTCACTGCCTTCCTTGAAAAAAATTCAAGCCCTCCACAAAAGATATTTTACATTCGCTTTGCCCATCACGCCCCACTGATTGAGAATAATGAGCTTATTGAAGTTTTTCCGGTCAATGCTGACAATGGATTCGAAGAGTTTTGCTCCCAAATTCATAAGAAGATCACGCGGGAAGGACGAGATGTTTTCTATATTTTTGACTGCTTATCTGAGCTTCTAGATCGTTGGGCTACCGATTCAATGATCGGAAATTTCTTCAAGGTTACTTGTCCCTATCTATATGAGCTGAATACGATTGCCTATTTTGCAACCTACAAAAATCGCAACTCCTACCATACCACAGCTGTGATACGTGATACTACTCAAGTTTTATTTGACGTTTTCGAACTCAATGGCAAAACCTATGTCCAGCCACTAAAAGTCTGGAATCGCTATACACCCACTCTATTCCTTCCCCATGTTATCTTAGGCAATCAATTTACACCTGTAACAAGCAGTGGAGAAGTGGCTACTCTTTATTCTCAACTCGGAGAAGATGACGAAAACCCTGAAAGAGATCTTGATTATTGGGACCATCTATTTTTAAAGGCCGGGAAACTCCACACCTCCTCTTCTTCGACAATGGATCAAGTAAAAGAGCGCATTAGTCAATTATCCAGGATATTCTTAACCCGCGATAAGAGGATTCTTGAACTAATCTGTGAGCATTTTTCCCTTCAAGATATATTAGCTATTAAATCACGCTTGATTGGCTCGGGTTTTATCGGAGGTAAAGCTGTAGGAATGCTGCTGGCTCGAAAAATCCTAATCCAAGCAGCTGAGACATGGAAGGAAATCCTTGAACCCCATGATTCGTTTTATATAGGATCAGATGTCTTTTACTCTTTTCTTGTTGACAATAATTTATGGAAACTCAAAATGGAACAACGCCAAACCTCCGAACACTATTTTAAAAAGGCCTCTACTCTTCGAGATAAAATTCTCCGGGGACAATTTAACGATACGATAAAAAGCAAATTTCTAAGAATGCTAGAATACTTCGGCCAGTCCCCGATTATTGTTCGTTCTAGTAGCCTTTTAGAAGATGGGTTTGGGAATGCTTTCCCTGGGAAATACGAAAGTGTTTTCTGTATCAACCAAGGGACCCTTGACCAAAGATATCACCACTTTGCTGAGGCGGTCCGGCAAGTCTTTGCCAGCACATTAAGTGATGAAGCACTCGCCTATCGTGAAAAACATGGGCTCTCCGGTACCGAAGAACAAATGGCACTTCTGGTACAAAGAGTATCCGGCTCCAATAAGCAGGACTACTTCTTTCCTGATGTCGCTGGGGTGGGATTTTCTTATAATACCTATATCTGGGATCCTCTAATGAATCCAGACGCAGGAATGTTACGGCTAGTACTCGGGCTGGGTACAAGAGCCGTGAATAGACTGGAAGGGGATTATGCAAGAATTGCTGCTTTAGACCGACCCCAAACAATGCCTTATGATGGTCTCCAGAGTTTTAAAGCTTATTCCCAACGAAAAATTGACGTGCTGAACATTCGCCACAACCGTCAGGAATGCCTTTCGATCCAAGATCTAATGGATCAACAAATCCAGTTACATCAAACAATGATAGCTGAAAGAGACTTAGAAGCGGAACAAAGAATGAGACAACTTAACCTCAAGCGCAAAGAATCCTGGGTTTTTAGTTTTAACCCTTTATTTTCACGAACTGATATATCCCAAACCTTCTCGAAACTTCTTAAAATATTGTCAGCAGCATATTGTCATCCTGTCGATATTGAATTCACGGTAAACTTCAAAAGCGATGGCAAGTATGCCATCAACCTCTTACAATGTAGGCCTTTACAAGTACAAGGCTTTAAAGACCGAGTAGAAATACCCCATGATATCCCCTTGAAGCAAATTGTCTTTAAAAGCAAAGGTAATTTCATGGGCGGAAATATTTATACCCCCATTCATAAAGTCATCATTGTGGACCCCCAAGTTTATAACCAACTCAGGCAAGTAGAAAAATATGAGGTTGCCAGAACCATAGGAAGGCTCAATAAGCAAATCCGCAAAGAAACAACCATTGCACTTCTTTTAGGGCCTGGAAGATGGGGATCAAGTATTCCCTCTTTAGGGGTCCCAGTTGCTTTTGCAGAGTTAAATCAGATTTCGATCTTAGGCGAAATCGGGTACCAGCACACTGGTTTCCTTCCCGATGTAGCGTTTGGAACCCATTTTTTTCAAGACATCGTCGAAAGTGAGATATTCTACCTAGCCCTTTTTCCCGAAAAGCAAGACACTATCTATCAATTAAATTTGCTAGAAAACGTCGCTCAGAAATCTCTTGCCAAAATTACAGATAACTTTAATCTTGAAGAAGCTGTAAAAGTATATGATCTTAAACCAGGGAAACTTAACTTGCAATTGATTTCAGATATCAAGGGACAGGAGCTTCAATGCTTTTTCAGCTGATGCTAAAGGGATACCTAGTCTTATACTAGATATCCCTTTTTATTCACTCATACTCCTTGATAATATCTTTCGCAACCAAAGCTTGAGGAAGACGCAAATCCATGGCTCTTTTCTGGATAAGACGAAAGGCCTGTGGTTCGCTCAGTTTTAACTTTTCTACAAGAATCCATTTAGCTTGTTCCAGTGTCTTACTCTGATCAATCCGCTTCTTTAATCTGTCCCGCTCATTGATTAATTGAGTCATCGAATTCCGCACTGATAGTGCAAACCGAGCAGTTTGAAGCAATGTTAAACGGTTAACTGGCTTAGGCAAGATCAAGGCACCTATTTTTTCAAGGCAAGATTGCATATCAAGCAGATGTTCCGGCCTGGCGATCACCACTATTCCTGCGGTCGTCTTATCGTGCGCATCAAAGACCAAATCTGTTCCTTGTTCATCAGGTAGTGGAGTGCTTACAATCACTAAATCTAATAACGGGTTGAAAAAATTCCTGCGTGCTTCATTGGCTGAATGAGCGCAGCTTACCGGATAAAAACCTTCTTTCAGGAGCATGCCCTGCATACTGCTTGCTATTTCTGCGATTCCACAAACAATTAAAACGTTCCCTGCGCTCACTACAATCACCCCTTTGAGCAGTGAAACTACCGTTAATAGGGTTTTAGATATTTTTCGATCTCCCATGCATGAATTGAGTTATCGTAGGCTTCCCATTCCAAAGCTTTGGCAGCTAAATATTTGTTAAACGTGTGTGAACCCAGAGTCGACAGAATCAAAGGGTCTTTCTTCATCTCCTCCAAGGCGAACAATAGGTTTGAGGGTAGCCGTTCAAGTTTAAGGACTTCCTCCTCTTCAGCGGTCAAGTTGTAAATATCTACATTTACTGGATCCGCCAGTGGTAAACGCTTCTTTAAACCATCAAGTCCAGCCTCTAACACTAGAGCTAAGGTCAAATATGGATTACAGGTAGGATCAGGACTTCTGAGTTCGAGTCTTGTCCCCTCTCCCTGAGGAGCCGGAACCCGTAGCAAGGGACTTCTGTTCATATAAGACCAGGCGATATGCACTGGAGCTTCAAAGCGTGGTTTTAGACGTTTATAGGAATTCACGAGAGGATTGGCAATGGCCGTAATCCCTTTAATATGGCTCAATAATCCTGCCGTAAAGTACTTGGCCGTCTCAGATATATGGTTGTTTTCCCCCCCATTAAAAAGGTTACTTCCATTTCGGGTTAAGGACATATTAATATGCATTCCCGAACCATTGACATTGGGAAGTGGTTTGGGCATAAAAGTCGCATGAAGACCATTACGCTGAGCAATAATCTTAACAACCATTTTAAAGGTCATGATATTGTCAGCCGCTGTCAGCGCATCCGTGTACCTGAAATCGATTTCATGTTGCCCAGCTGCTGTTTCATGATGCGATGCTTCGATTTCGAACCCCATTTCCTCCAAGATAATGCAAATCTCACGACGAGTGTTTTCCCCAAGGTCGATCGGAGCCAGATCACAATAACTAGCCGAGTCATGGGTAATCGTGGTTGGTTGGCCTTCGTCATCGTTGTAAAATAAAAAAAACTCGCATTCCGGTCCGACTTGAAAGGTATAACCTAAGTCTTGCGCCTTTTTCAAAGTTCGTTTAAGGATATAGCGCGGATCTCCTTCAAACTGTGAACCGTCATAATTTTTAATATCGCAAATGATTCTGGCAACCTTTCCTTGTTGTGGCCTCCAAGGAATGATCGAGAAGGTATCTGGATCCGGAAAAAGAAACATATCAGACGATTCAATACCGGAAAATCCTGCCACGGCTGAGCCATCAAACATGACTCCGTTTGCGAAAGCGTTGGCAAGCTGTTTATCCGTGATCGCAATGTTCTTCATATTACCAGAAATATCCGTAAACTGTAGACGAATAAATCCAATATCATTTTCCTTCACAGACTTAAGACAATCTTCTTTTGAAAAATGCAATTGAGTTGCTCTCCTTTCTCAAAGTAAAAATATGAACTAAGGCTCCCATATTTGTTATTGGCCTTATTATAACTCAAATAAGTCTCGTTGGTAGCCTAAGTTCATAAGTCCTTACCAGCCACAATAAAGATTGCCATAGGGTCTTTCATTATAAGGAATCAACTTTGAAAATCTTTTAGCTAAAATCTGCTCCCAATTGCCGCCAAAATATTTAACATAGCCCTTAACATAGTCAGTGAGCTGATCTTGATCATCCTCTGAAAGCTCTTCCACTTTGACTTCTTTCCCCAGTTTGTAAGCTTCTACTTCCCCTCGAATATACATAACTCCGCCATGCATCCCCGTACCGCAGTAGGAGCCTACGATTTCTTCCTGTTTTTCCAAGCCTAGACCTAGGACAACAATGACCCCGCCGGCCATGTATTCCCCTAAGAAATCTCCGACTTTCCCTCCCAGGACAATCGCCGGGATCTTGGTTTGGTATTCCTTCATATGAATTCCGACTCGGTATCCACCGTTCCCACGAATATAAATTTCTCCACCACGCATGGCATAACCGACAGTATCGCCTGAACTTCCATGGACAATAATTTTCCCATCATTCATAGTGTTCCCGATACTGTCTTGAGTATTTCCTTCGACATAAATCTCTAAGCCATTCATATAAGCGGCCATATCATTCCCAGGGGTACCTTTAAGAGTTAAACGTGCCTGGCCTGTGATTCCATCTCCGATATAGCGTTGACCATTCACATTTTTAACTACGATTTCTTGAGAACCAGTAGCAAGTTCCTCACGAATTTTGCTATTAAGTTGTTTATAATAGATTCCTTTGGCATTGAGTACAATCATCCGCTTCACTTCCTTAGGGTAAGTCTTTGCCTACGTAGTTCTTTTGGAAAATGAATATATCCGAAATCTTCTTTCAATAAATGCTCTTGAAAAGCGCTTACATCGACTTCTTGGTCTATGAGTCCAGTGAGAATTCCTGCCCGATCCATGGTATTTAAAGCAATATATCCCACAAGCTTTCCGGCGCGCAGAACAATCTTTTTATAGCTTCGTTTAGTCTGATCTTGTTGGACATATTCTTGAAAATCGGGGGCATTAGGTTTGATGATACCTGCTGTGAGCATTGGAAGTCCAAAAAAGCCGATGGCGTTCATGGCAAATCCGCTTTGGTATTCGGAACTTCCTCCAGCCATGTTCACCCCAGCATTAAAACCCTGCTTATAGGCATTCGGCAGGATCGGTAATACACGGCTCTCTTGATAGATCTTATCATATCCTTCTGAGACGTCACCAGCTGCATAGACATCAGTTACACTCGTTGCCATCTGTGGATTAACCAAAATGCCTTGATTTAGCTTAATTGTGGTATCTCGGACAAGATCCAAATTAGGTCTAACTCCGATAGCTAGGATAACCCGATCACACTCTAACTCTTCTCCATTCTGCAAGCGAACTCCAGTTACCTTGCCCTTCTCGCCTAAAATTTGGGCTACCGTGTTATTTAACTTGAATTTTACACCTTGTTCTTCAAGATGATTCTGGACAATTTGAGCCGACTCTTCATCAAGAATGGCGCTTAAGATTCGGGTTGAGAGTTCAGCGACTGTCACGATCGCTTCTCGCTTAACCAAGGCCTCAGTTGCTTTGAGGCCAATGAGTCCGGCTCCAATGACAACTACTTTGATTCCCGGAAAGAGTTCTTTTCCCAACTCCTTCACATCGTCCCAGGTTAAAAAAGTCGATACTCCGGAATACTCTCTGCCTGGGATGGGGGGACTGATAGGTTTTCCGCCAGTTGCAATTAACAGACGATCATATGGAATCTTTTCCCCTGTAGAAAGTTCGACCTTCTTTTCTTCAAGCTTTAAGGCCTGAATCTCGGTCCCGAGATGAGCTTCCACTTGCAAGCGTTTATAAAATTCGGAATCTCGGTAATACATTTTCTCTGGTGTGACTTTACCAGAGAGATAATAGGAAATAAGAGGACGGGAATAGGCCGGATACGGTTCTTTGGAAAAAAGCGTAATTTTTCCTTCTAGGTCTACACTACGGATTCCTTCAACTGTACCGACAGCTGCAGCAGAGTTCCCGACGATCACATAATCCATGCTACTCCCCCCCCTCTCTAACACTATCCAAAAACTGGAGTGCACGATTAGGACAATTCTGAACGCAAACCGGTACATTTGACGCATTCGCAGCCTCAAAGTCCTCTGCTCCATTTGAACAAAGGTCACATTTAGAAGCTACTTTGTGACCTTGGTTATCTCTCCGAATCGCACCAAAAGGACAAGCAAGAATACAGGTCCAACATCCCACACATCGGCTTTCATCATTGCGTACAATTCCCGTAACCGGATCTTTCTGCATGGCTCCGGTGATACATGCCTTGGTACACGGTGCTTCATCGCAATGCCGACATTGGAGCGCAAACGAAATCGATAAATTGTCTTCGACCAGAATTCTCGGTAAGGGCTTCGTCTTCTGCTTTAAAAAGGCTTTGACAATGTCCATTGGATATTCTGAATGGGCTGTCGCACAATACACTTCACAAAGTTTACAGCCCACACATACCTCTTCACGGGCATAAACACGTTTCATCCGAAATCCTCACATCCTCTCTGCTGAGCTGTGGCAAGCTATTGGCCTCAATTTTAGATATGCGCCATTCTAGGTGCGATCGATTATCTACTCACCAGCCGCTAAGACTCCCAGAATATTTAAATCACGATCCGATAATCCGATTCCCCGAAGCATCAGGCGGTTACCTCGCAAGCTTTCAATAGCATTAATCCCCATGCCACCAAGGAGTTCTTTAATCTCATGCTCCCAAGCTCTTAAAAGATTCGTGACCCTTTCTGCCCCAATCTCGGGATTCAATCGTTTAACTAATTGTGGATTTTGCGTAGCGATTCCCCAATTACATTTTCCGGTATAACATTTTTGGCACATATGACAGCCCATGGCGATAAGAGCCGCACTGGCAACATAGACAGCATCGGCACCTAACGCAATCGCCTTGACGATATCTGCGCTATTCCGGATACTTCCCCCGACGACGAGTGAGACCTGATTCCGAATTCCTTCTTCGCGCAGACGGTTATCAACTGCGGCTAGAGCAAGTTCAATTGGAATTCCGACTGAATCACGGGTCCGCAGTGGGGCAGCCCCAGTTCCCCCACGAAAACCATCGATGGCAATGATGTCAGCACCCGCCCGAGCAATTCCAGAAGCAATCGCGGAGACATTATGCACGGCGGCGATCTTTACAATGACCGGTTTTTCATAGTTCGTTGCTTCCTTTAAAGAGAAAATTAGTTGGGTTAAATCCTCAATAGAGTAAATATCATGGTGGGGTGCTGGTGAAATAGCATCCGAGCGTTCTGGAATCATCCGGGTACGTGATACTTCCGCTCCAACTTTCTCTCCTGGTAAATGCCCGCCAATTCCTGGTTTTGCACCTTGCCCAATTTTTATCTCAATGGCTACACCCGCATTCAAATACTCTGTATGAACTCCAAAACGACCGGATGCCACTTGAACAATTGTATTCTTCCCATATCTGTAGAGATCTTCATGGAGACCTCCCTCGCCAGTATTATAGAAAATCCCCAAGGTTTCTGCAGCTTGAACTAAAGACTTAGCCACATTGAGGCTCACCGAACCGAAGGACATCGCCGAAAACATAATCGGGAGGTCCAGCTCGATCTGAGGTGGTAGGGGTTCAACAAGCTTCCCATTTTCCACTCGCAGTTGCTCAGGTTTACGGCCCAAAAAGGTTTTTAGTTCCATGGGTTCTCGAAGCGGATCAATGGAAGGGTTCGTTACTTGGCTGGCGTTAAGCAGTAAGTGGTCCCAATAAATTGGGTAAGGACGATCCGTCCCCATCCCAGTCAACAAGATCCCTCCGGTTTCCGCTTGTTTGTAGATTGCTCTCATCGTGCTTGCAGTCCAATTCGCATTTTCACGAAATTCAAGTGGAAACTTTCGAATGGAGAGCGCATGGGTGGGACACATAGTCACACATCGATGACAATTCACACACTGGGCGTCATCTGAGACAACCTTTTCTTCTTCTGCATCCCAATGATGGGCCTCATTCGCACATTGTCTTACACAAACCTGACAATTAATGCAGCGATTTATATTTCGTTCAATTAGAAAGTCTGGCGTATTCATACTGAGTGCCATACCCTTGTTCTCCCCTTTTCTCGAGTGTAGCGATCACAGGTTCTCCACCGCGGGGAGCCCAAACCTTTTCAGGCTGAGGACAGACTTCCCTAATAGCAGATTCTTCCGAAGCAAGATAAAGGAAATCTCCTTTCGTTGCCGCGACCATTGATCGCAATTTGAGTCGGTCATTAAGTGCTATCAAGCCTTGGCTTGACCCAAGAATTATGGAGAAAGGACCGTTCATTAATAAATTACCATACATGGCACGTACTGCTTTATATAGAATTCGTTTTTCGGGACTCATCCGTTCAATGTCTTTCCAAAATGGTGCCGCTAAAGTCGCGATCGCCACATCCATCGGCAACTTCTGCTTCCGTACCAAAAAGTCAAAAGCATACGTAATTGCTTCAGTGTCAGTTTGCATAGAGAACTTATATCCATACATTTCTAAAAAGCGTCGATTCGCTCCATAGGATGAAATTTCGCCATTATGCACGATTGACCAATCGAGCAGGGTAAAAGGGTGTGCTCCTCCCCACCAACCAGGGGTATTGGTAGGAAATCGTCCGTGTGCAGTCCAGCTATACCCTTTATACTTCTCTAAACAGAAAAACTCTCCGATATCTTCAGGGTAACCTACCCCTTTAAAGGCTCCCATATTTTTCCCGCTTGAAACCACAAACGCTCCCTTGCATTCGGAATTGATATACATAACGCTACGCACCACAAACTCATCTTCGTTTTCCTCTTCCAGCAAAAAGCTGGGTTTAGGTCGGGCAAAGTAACGCCAAGCTAGAGGAGGATTTTTAATAGCCCGAGTTTTCCGAGTCGGGATTTCACCGCTTTCTGCAACATAGAAGAAGCGATTCAGATAATCCTCTGTCAGTTCTTTTCCTTCCGCCCCTTCATAGTACAAGTGAAAAGCATAGAAGTCTTCATACTCAGGATAAATACCATAGGCGGCAAATCCTCCACCTAAGCCATTGGAACGATCATGCATTAAGGCAATCGACTGAATTATATCTTCTCCGGAAAAAACCTGTCCGCTACGGTTAATAATCCCGCTGATCGCACACCCTGACGGAATCCGGACTTCACCTTCTCTAAGCATCTTAAGTCTCTCCTTTCGTCTCCATCACGTATAACTTACCTGTGAAGTTTTGGGTAATCTACCGCTTAACTCCATAGTTATAAAGATCCATCCTCAAAATCTCTTTACCTCTTAATCCCCCTTCTATTTAACAGAATAAAAAAGACGCACCTAAGAAACTGCACTTATACCAAGTGCAAATTTCTTATGAGCGCCTTTGCTCCTATTCTATTGGTTTCTACATTTAAAGTAACATAGCGGCTGCCTTACATTCAACTGTTTGAGATCAAGTATACAATATTAAATTTTTCAAAGTATCGTTTCCCTCAGTCTCAACATGCTTCACTTATTTCCTTCCTATTATATATCAACCGTGGATCATATTTCCAGCTTTAATCTCCTTTATTCCCAACTTATAGCATATTTATTACTTATGCCTACAGTTTGATGAAGGTTATTTATTAAGTGATGCCGAAACGTAAGATATTACCTCTAAATTGGGTACGACTCGAACGGGGACGCTATTGTGGTCGTCGACGATCGGCAACTCGTCCGGTATGTGAACCCTGCGGCTGAAGCCATTTTTAACCGAAACGTGCATGAAATCCTGCATAAGACCTTTGACTTTCCAATGGAAGTAGGACAGCAGGAGATTACGATCAGATGCGCAGACGGGCAGCGGCTAATTGCCGATATGCGCGTCGTGAACTCCAAGTGGGACGGCGAAAATGTGCGACTGGCTACGATTAGAGATATTACCGAAACCGTAATGTTACGGGAACGTTTACGGAAAGAATCTGTTACCGACTCGCTGACAGGACTATACAATCGTCGTGGGTTAATGACCCTTGGCGAAAATCAGCTTAAACTGGCTAATCGGTTGAAGAAACGGGTCGTTTGCCTATTTGCTGACCTAGATAAATTCAAGCTAATCAATGATATGCATGGTCATGAGGAGGGCGACAAGGTGCTTCGAGACGCTGCTCAAATCCTGAAACAGGTTTTCCGAGAAACAGACCTTATTGCACGGGTAGGAGGCGATGAATTTGCTGTTTTGGCACTGATGTCAGGGACGGAATCTCCAGAAGATCTGGTCTCTCGTCTGCAGGAGACTATAGCCCAATATAACGCCAATGGTTTCCGACCGTATCCCCTGGCTATGAGTATTGGAACCGAACTCAGTGACTTGGAAACGTTTAGTTCAATTCCCAAGTTGATGACTGGGGCGGATAAACGGATGTATGAGCAAAAAACAATCAAGATGTGCACGAATTAAGGAAGCGAGGTCAGTCTCAAAATACTAAGGATGTTACTAAAATTGATACTAATAACCCCCCTCTGCGTAGAGCTTCGGGGGGGTATTAGTATCAAAAATCTTTTTATAAGTTAATATTAAGAGGAAACACCAGTAAATAGTTATATTTACTAATTATAGAAGGTATTCCTCGAAGTACAGTGAATATATAAAAAATTTTTGTTAATAAAAAGATTTAGAGGGAGAAACCAAGATGGATGGAAACAGAATGTCACAATTAGCCAGCCCGATATTTTAGTATCCAAGGTGAGGTTATTTCCCTTTACTAAGATTCAACCAATCACTATAATGTTTAGTAGATACTGATCCCTTGATAAACTAGCTAATTATAAATTCCTTGGATGTTTTAATAACAGACAAATATGAATTTTGCCCATTAACTGTTAAAATATCAAAAGAGGGGAGCAAAATGGAAAATAGCACTTTTCGTTCTCAACGGAAATGGAATATCGGATTTATTCTATTTCTTACATTGCTGCTCGCTCTTCTTTCGCAAATAAGTATCCGTCTAACCCTAATCCTGGTTCTCGGAATTAGTTTGGGTTTTGTTTTACAAAAGTCCCGTTTTTGTCTTGTGTCTGCTTTACGAGATCCGATATTGATCGGTATGACTCAACTCACTCGGGCCTTTCTTTTGCTTTTAGGGATTAGCATCCTTGGCTTTGCGTTAGTTTCCTGGGGAGCTGCACAGAGAAATATCCCGCTGAGCCTTAATGTATTTCCCTTCGGCGTTCATACCGTTGTCGGGGGCCTGTTGTTCGGGATAGGAATGGTGTTGGCTGGCGGATGTTCGACCGGAATTCTAATCCGTATTGGGGAAGGGTTTGCCATGCAATTGGTAGCTTTTTTCGGTTTAGCTGTGGGCTCTGTTTTAGGAGAACGCTCAGTAAAAAAATGGAGTAGCGCCTTTGGTGAATGGCCGGGGATTTTCTTGCCGGATATCTTAGGGTGGGTTCCGACCCTTATTCTAGAGATCATTGCCTTATCCGCCCTATGGCAGTGGGCTAGATGGTGGCAAAAAAAACAATTAGGGGAATAGGTGACGATTATGACTCGTTTTGCAATGGATATTTGGGGAGAAATGTGTCCAATTCCCCTAATTAAAGCAAAAAAGAAGTTGTTATCCATGCAATGTGGAGATATTTTGGTTTTAGAGACTGAACACAGTTGTACCTCAAGAGGGATTGTAGTTTGGGCAAAAGCCAATCGATATACTATTGAAGAGAAAGAAGTTGCGAATGGAATATGGCATCTTGAACTTACGAAAACGCATGAGTAGTGAGAGTGAGCAGCAATGAAAAAGACTTTACAGACAATTATCCATGGCCCTTGGGCTTATTGGGTTGGGGCCATTATTTTAGGTGTACTCAACATCCTTGTGCTAATCGTGAGGCGTCAACCCTGGGGAGTTACTTTAAATATTGAAATTTGGACAGAATGGATCGGTGCTAACCTTGGAATACTCAATGACCGAGGTTTTACGTTTCAGGGATTAATGGCTGCCTCAGGAACCTATTTGAACTTGGGTTTGTTGCTAGGTGCTTTTTGGGCAACCTTAGTCGCGTCGCAGGTTCGCTTTCGGCCGATCCGTGATAAAAAATTCTTTTTTTCTGCTTTGATTGGTGGGCTACTCATGGGCTACGGAGCACGAATTGCTTATGGTTGCAATGTAGGAGCCCTGTTGAATGGAATTGCTTCTAGTTCTCTTACCGGCTGGATTTTTGCAGTCGCTGTCTTTTTGGGTGCTTGGCTAGGGTCAAAACTTCTTCTTAAATATTTAATTTAAAGAGACTGTAACGAAACTTAGCCCAAAAAGGGGACGTATGGAAACTAAGTTCAAACTAAGTTTCCATACGTCCCCTTTACATTCGTTCCATTTTTCAACAAAGGCAGCTTTCTTCAGGATTCGTGAGGAATTTAATAAACAGCTTAGCCTTAGTTGTAAGTGGGCGACTATTAGGATAAACAATATTAAAAATCAGAGGCATATCCATGTCGATAATCCTCAGCACTTTAAGCGTTCCTGTATACGCTTCTTTGCGAACCGCCAGCAAGGGCATAACCGATCCCCCCAATCCAGCCTCAACGGCAGATTTAATGGCATAAATATTCTTCATCTCAGTAATCACATTCAGTTGATTCACAGAATAGCCATGGCGAGCTAAAGCGTTCTCCAAAATCTTCCGTGTGCCTGATCCATCTTCTCTCATAATTAGTGGTTGTTTGAGGAAGTCTTGAAGGGAAATAACGTCTCCTTCAGCGGGATGCTGAGGAGGGACAATAAGTACTAATTCATCTGAAGTAACATGAATCGCTTTAAGGGTAGAAGACACCGAGTCTCCTTCTACAACACCGAGATCTACGACATCAGACATAACCATACTCAGAACCTCTTCGGCATTGGCAATATTTAAGCAAAGCTCGACCTCAGGGTATTGTTCTTTAAACAAATAAATCGAGCAAGGAAGAGAGACATTTCCAATAGTGGTACTTGCACCTATCACCACTTGATTGTTTTCATGCTTAAATACAGTTTCAATTTGTTGCTCCATTTCGTCTTGAAGGTCAAGGATCTTTAGTGCATAGTTATAAAAGACTTCGCCAGCCTTGGTAAGCATCACACCCTGAGGAGTTCGGGTAAGCAATTGCCCTTGGTAGTATTCTTCTAAATTTTTGATATGTGTGCTAACAGCCGGTTGACTCATATGCAACAATTTAGCAGCTTTAGAAAAACTTTGTTGGCGCGTTACCATACAAAAGATCTTAAGTTGGTTACTATCCAATACAATTCCACCGTCCTCTAAGTTTCTAAGGTTATTGAGGCAATTGATGTTCTTTAGGCAATTTAATGCTATTTAGGTTATTAAACATATATTAGTATTGTATAGCTAGGCACTTTAGAATTCAATGAATTAAACTTTGGTTCACGCTCATTTTTGATTAACCACCTACAATAGTTCATTATTGAAATTGAAACCATGATCTCATTTTCCTCCCGAGGAAGGTTTATCCTTCGAAACATCATGGCATTTATGGCAGTCATCGGAAGACTGATTATCTGGGTCCTGGCGACATTGATTGTCAATAACCTGTGGAATTAAATATTTTTCCCCATTTGTTTTACGATAATTAAACCATTCACCTTCTTCCTGACGGACGTAAGCTAATTCCTCTCCCTTTGCCGTCTTCAGAATGACATCTCCCATTTTAAGAGGTGGAAAAACTGGATTGATGCGAGCTTCCGCCCAGGCCATATCGGATTTGTCCGTTATCTTCCACTCTATTGGCTTGCTAACCTTAGTCCCATGACAGTCAAGACATTGGATTTTCAACGCATTCCATTCAGAGTAGTACATCTCTCCGTCCCCCATGGTCTCCTTGCGGGTATGGCAGTCTATACAGTCCAAGTTGACTTCGCATTTAGTAAAGACCAATCCTGGGGAATAAACATTCTGCCAGCGAGTCTCGAGACTCTCTTTGACCGGGGGTGGTGAAGATTTAACACGGTCTAAATCCTGGCGAGGAGTAAAATCCATCGTGTCGATCTTATAAGTTCCCTGATTATGACATTGATTACACTGGGTGTAAGGGATTTGCACGGTCAGACGGTGAGATATTCCATGACCCGTTTTTGACCGGGGTATCGTGACATCCTTTCCCTCATAAGTGTGTTTTGGATTGCTTAGCACATGACAGCTCTCACACCCGTTGGCTTTAAGTTGTTGCCCCGGTAGATCTCCCCCGTTCAGGTGGCAAACCGCCAAACAGTTCTGCTGAAATTTCGGTTCTTCAACACGATGGTTAAAAGGAGTTTGTACATCAGTAGCCGTCTCCCCAGGTTTTAGTAGTACCCGCGGTGGGATGTCCAATCCATGCATGTACCTGGTCATGGAGAGTTCACCCCCTTTGCTGGCCATTAAGGCAGTCGTGAGCAAATCCACTTGGTTGTCGGCCTCTTGTCGATTTCCACTATGGCATGACCCTACTTCCGAGCTCCCTCCGCAACTCAAGCGAGCCACCTCTAACTGACCCGGGTGCCCCCCGCCATACATCCCCTCATGGGCAGTCTTCTCCTCCACGGACAAGGCATTCCCTCCATGACAAACTGTACAACCAATACTATCGCTGGGATGAGAAGCCGAAATTTCTTCAAGCCCTATATGACACGTAGTGCAACGTTCAAGGCGACCGTTCGATAGGCGTATCTCCTGTATAGCTGGCTTCTTTTCCTGCCACTCTTTGATTTCCTGTTCTAATTTCTTTACTTGCTCTGTTCCTTGAACCGTGGACATAGTTTCCTGAAGTTCTTTGATCTGCGCTTGAAAATACTTCGTTTGCCAATCCTGCCACGGGGAAGAACTAAACGAGTTTATCGCCAAGAAAAACATGATGAGGCAAAAACTAATCGCTAACCCTAGAAGTATTATTAACCGCAATCGTTGGGTCATTGTTGGAAGATCCTCCTTTACCCCCTAAGCAAATATAAGAAAGTTAATCCTACCCAAACCAAACTTAGGATCAGGAAAAATATCCAAGCCCACATTTTGCCCACTTTTTGACCCCACCAAGGCAGGGTTAATAGCACTACCATAGATAGAAGAGGTAAAACCCACCCACTCAGCCACGCAGGCCATCGTTGTAACAGCCACTGGATTGCCCCAAATACCCAGGGGGCTTTGGAGATGCTTACTGCCGCCGCCTTCGGCGAGCTATCTAAAGGTACTTTTACACTAGCCGTCAATGCCAATAGAAAGCCCAACCAAAGAAAAGTGCCAATGTACTCCCTCATCTGTAGCTCGATCAGTGGTACTTTTTTCTGGCGTCCGCTCTGCTCAACTTCTGTTGGCGCTTCAGTCCTGCCACCTTCCATTAGGTCCATCTATTCTCACCTCACGTCCAAAGCACGTTCGTTTTATCCTAATCATGTTCCCTCATCTCATACAGAGCCTCCCCTTACAACGGCCGCACTCCGCCACATCGTCGGATCCTCCAAAAATGAAACAACTGCAAAAAGCCTACTGCACCTGCCAATATAAAAGCGTGCCAGACAAACATATTTAAGGTACTGCCATTGAGGGGTGATGGTTGGCCAAAAAATACGGTTGCCAAAGCTTGTCCCCCTGGTAACGATGTAAACAAAGCTTGTCCAACAGTTGCCGCAGCCCCGCTTTCTTGCCCCCCCCGGAGCAGGTAACCAGAATAATCTAAAATCACTGTCAAGCCAAAAAGCACTACCCCCGTAATCCAATTAAGCTCGCGTAAAGGACTGTAAGCCCTCGACCATACCACTCGCACCATATGCATAAAAACACTGATCACTATCATCTGGCCTGCCCAAAAATGCAGAGATCGGACGAAGCCCCCGTAAGGCAGAACGGAATTCAGTTCACTCAGTGAAGCAAAAGCCTTATCTCCAGGCTGATAATAGAACAAGAGTAACACACCAGTTATAGTCAATACTATAAAAGCCAAAAAAGAAAATCCACCCAAACAGAATGTGGCTCTTAAGCGGAGAGCACCCACCCTAATTTGTCGAGGGCGAATATGTTCCATAAAGGATTTGTTCCCTTGCTTACTCATCTAATTCTCCCTATCCAGCTTAATCAAAATTGCCTTCCTGCTGCCTTGGCCTACCCATCTCTCGACTTATACTACTGGCTGGTGTAGGAGATAAAAACCGCCTTTCTCCTGCACTTCCGCCCGCGCCAAGGGGTTCACCGCAGGACCTTGTACAGGTTGCCCATCCCTGTTGAAACGGCTACCGTGGCAGGGACAAAGCCACAGCTCCTGTTCAGGGTCGTAGCTCACCTCACACCCCAAATGAGTGCAGCTGGCCCACATCCCCTCCACCCCATCATTTCCTTGTCGCAACCAAAAGCGGGTTTGACTGAGTCGTTGCCAATGAATCTTCAAGGGCATCTCACTACTGGCAATACGGGCCACGGCCAGCTGGTTTTCTTTAGCTCTCAAATAGTGACTGACAGGGTAAAGACAACCTATTCCTAGCACCAACAGAGTCTTTCTGCCCAGACTTAATACCTGCCTCCTGCTATAGAGTGTCTGATCCAATGTCAACAAATCCACCCTCTTCTAACGATGATTGTAAACTTTCGCGCTCTAAAACATTATACATGGATTCACACCATTGATGTTAAAAGAAAACGAGCTCTAAGCCCGTTTAAGTGAGAATGGAATATAAACTTTAATTTTAACCAAAACAAAATTATTTAAACAACTGACCGGTATACACAACGAAATATCGCAAACAAAACCCCCCAATGACTACCATCCCGCAAACAGGTAAAATAACATTTTTGTGCTTTGCAAGGCTATAGATTGATAAAAGCAATGGACTCATCAAGCCTATAATAACGACACCTAACCAGAACAAGACAGCCATACTTCCAGTAAAGAATACAGGTTCGACGGATAGATAAAGAATGATGATTATAATAATCTCGAGGATAATTAAGACCATATCAATCTTTTTATAGGTTGTTAGATCCCCGCAGTTCAAGGCTCCAATCAAGGTTGCCGCCAAACCAGTTGAAATAGCAGACACTAAAAACAAAATCGGCAAGAATGGAATCCCCTCAATACCCATAAACGGTGTGTGCCAGAAGTTATTCGTTGTCACAGCAGATAATAAGAAACCAGTGTAGGTCGCAGTCCCTATAGAAAATAAAATTCCCAGGCCGGCTACTGGCTTACGAAATGCTTGAAGGCCCTGGCCTACAGAAGTAGCGGCTACTTCTGTATTCGCAGAAGTAATCCGAATCTGTTTTTGCGCTGCAGCGTTTAACCATACAAGTACCCCATAAACAACTGACAAGCCTGTGAAACCCGAGACGATAAAGACGCCGATTGACATGACAGAGCCCATATTTACATTAAGAAGAAGTTTCCAAAAACTAAACGGACGACCTAAATCAACAACTAATAACCCCAAGCCGACGATAATAGAAACGATCGCAATATAGGCCCCCGACTGAATTACCTTTGGATACTGCTTTTCGCTGAAGAGATCCGTCATTGAAGCAGTTAGGAATGCTCCGCCAGCAATCCCTGCTAAAAATAAATAAAACGCTATGGCTCCACCCCAAGCAACTTCATCGACACTAACACCCCAAATAATATCCACGTTACTTCACCACCCCTTCATAAATGTAATAAACATTAGGGTGAGTGCCTAGCTCAGGTTTGCGAACTTCTCTTTTATGCTTTGCCAAGAACTGAGAGGCTTCACTAAGTGGATCATTAAGGTCGCCAAACATTAAAGCACCACCAACACAGGTTGAAACACAAGCCGGCTTTTCCCCTTGAGAAACCTTTAATTCATAACAGAAGGTGCATTTGTCTGCCGCACCCGTTTCTTTGTTCAGAAAACGTGCATCATAGGGGCAAGCAGTCATACAATACTTGCAACCAACACACTTATCAACATCGATTAAGACAACTCCGTCTTCATTGTAGTAAGAAGCTTTTGTTGGACAAACGCTGACACAGGGTGCCTTTTGGCACATTTGACAAGCTTCCTTGACAAAATATTGTGAAACATTAGGGTAGGTACCCTTCAGCCCATTTGCGGGAGTCTTCGTTCTAAACTGTCCTTCCGGTACATTATTTTGGAACTTACACGCGACTGTACACGCCTGACAGCCAATACATTTCGCCAGATTAATAATCATGGAATACTTTTTAGCCAACAAAATCACCCTCTTTCTGTGAATTAAACTGTTTGACTTCCAGAATTGCGGCAACCTCAGAGTAAACCGGACGATTAGAATTCTTAATCCTTAGTAAAATACTATTTAAAAAAGGAGTTAAATGCATTTTCTGAAACTCCATTAATGAGTCAAGCTGTCCATTTCGGGCCAGCAACGCACAAAACTCTAGTTCAACGGCTAAATGGTCAGGAAGTTCTCCACTTTTCTCCCCCATACAATACCCACAATTTGCATAAAATTGTTGAACATTAAACGCTTCTTTACCTAACACTAAACCTTCCTCCCCGCAGTAAACCGAAGCATACGGGGCGGCTTCAACTTCACCCGTTTCAAAAAGTGGAATATAGTGTTCCCATAAGGCATTAAGCCGCTGTTCCCCCGCTGGAAATTGACGACAAAAAGCTGTCAATTTCTGAACCAAATCGTCAATTTCTGGAATTACTTCAGACCAGAGATCAATAAACTCTTCTAAATGATCCGCAACGTCTGGGTTAGGTCGATGGAAAATTGCTGCAAACGACAAATATAGTTCTGCAATCAAGCTTTTGTCCATTAGGCTTTGCGAACCGTTACAAAGGTAGTTGAGGTCACAGCGTTGCCAACTTCCCCAATTTCATGGGGAATTAAGTAATTATCATGAATGCCCTTACCAAAGGCTCTTTTAAGTTCCGGTGAAATTCGTCCGAACCCATGATAACAGAATACGGAATCTGGCCGAATTCCTTCGGTCATTTTCAATTTGCCTTTTTGCTCATAAGTCCCTGAAGAAATAATGACCTCATCTCCATCGTTTAAGCCGAGTTTTTTACAGCTCATTGCATTCATCCACAAAGTATTGATCGGCATTAACTCGTTCAGTATCGGGACATTTGCCGTTCCGGCGTTCGTGTGTACCGCTACTTTCCCTTGGACAAACCGAAACTTGCCCTCTTCTGGTTGCGGGTGACTAACATATTTCGGGACACCTTGTTTTGTTGCTTCTTCTACCTCTGCCGAAAAGATTTCAATCTTTTTACTTTGGTTTGACAAAACGTTATCCAAGGATGCTTTGGAGTCGTTAGCTCGAACATAAAAGGCATTCATCCCTGGGGGAGTCCAAACCCCTAGCTCCTTTATTTGCGCTAAGCTTAAACCAGTGGGGGCTATTTGTTGAGTTATATAATCTTCCATATCCTTAAATTTAAAATAATCGCCCAAACCCATCTTTTCCGCAAGTTCTTTATAAATCTGCCAGTACGGTTTCGTATCTGGATAAACAAGCGGTACAGCAGGTTGTCTGATCACATATTTAGGGGTTAATCCAGACATATCAAAAATTGGTTCATAACGTTCTAAATAGGTGCATTCTGGTAATACTACATCCGAAAAATAGGCGGTGTCCGTCATATAGACATCACAAGTTACCAAAAGATCTAGTTTTTTGAAGGCCTCTATCATCTTCGTACTTCCGGTCAGGGATATATAGGGATTAAAACGATGCACAAGCCATGCTCGGATAGGGTATGGCTCTTCAGTTAAGATGCTCTCGGCAATTTTTCCGACGGCTCCATCATAAGCAGGAATAATCTGACCTGGTGTGCCTTTAACGCCTGTTCCATCAATCCGGCCCTTGGATGCCTTGGGGAAACTAGGTTGGGCTACACCCCCTAGCGCTTTAGCGTAAGCGGCTTGATCCGGAAAACCTTTTAAGAAATTAGCCGGTTTGGTTGTATAATATCCCCCCGGAACCTCTAAGTTGCCAATCATCATATTTACTATCAGAATCGCACGGCGTAGTTGATAATCATTGGGTGTATAAGCCGTTCGCCAACCAAAGTCTAAAATTGCCTTAGGCTTTGCAGCGGCAAATTCTCTAGTTATCTGGATAATCTTTTCTTTGGAAATTCCAGTCTCTTGCTCTGCCCACTCCGGGGTTTTATCCTTAACCTCTTCGGCCCATTTATCAAAGCCCTCCGTATATTGGGAGATAAAGGCTTGATCATAGAGATTTTCCCGAATCATGATATTGGCCATAGCCATGACAAATGCCAAATCAGTGGTGCCTTTGATAGGAAGCCATTCTCCTTTTGAAGCAGTAACACTAAAACGCGGATCAAGGACTACAAGCTTGGCCCCATTGCTTAGCGCCTTGGAAACTGCTCTAGTCTGAGCAACATGAATTCCTTCAAACCAGTTTCGACCAATAGAGATAAGATACTTGGTATTGGCATAATCTGCTGCGATCGCTTCATTGCCAAAGGTAGTCTCTAAGGCTACGGAACGAGTCATCGGACAGGTTGCCTCATGGGAAAACACATTAGGGGAACCCAACGCTTTACCAATTGACCGAAAAAACCAATCATGGGGTCCTTTGCGACTTGCCAAGGCGATGGCTTCCCCGCCGTATTGATCCTTGACGTTATATAGTTTATCGGCTATATAGGTGTATGCTTCGTCCCAACTTACTTCTTTGAATTTGCCTTCCCCTCGTTCGCCGGTGCGAATCATCGGTTTCTTTATCCGTTGGGGGTCATATAGCAATGATGGACCTGCATTTCCTCTAGCACAGATTACGCCACCAAAAGCTGCATCATTGGGATGACCCTCAATTTTGCAGACTTTTCCGGCTTTAACTTTAACGGCAATTGGGCACTGGTTTCTACACATTTCACATGAAGAAAAAACAGTTGTTTCAAGATCCTGACTTGCTGCTTCAGCTTTGTTCGAGCCCAAGTTATTAAAGGTTCCGAACCCACTCACGAGCGCCACGGTACCACCTGTTCCATAAAGTATACCCTTTAAGAAATTTCTCCGTTTCATCTTTTCCCCTCCATTCATAAAGAAAGTCGTACTTTCTAACTAGTATGAAAATATCCTGACAGCTGTTTATATTTCATTAACCACAATTGTTTTAACAGCCGCCTACCATTTCTTGGACTTCAGGCTTAGGCTCTTCCGCATTACCACCACTATTATTAGTTGCGCCGTTATTATTAGTATCAACGCTGCTGTTGCTACCTGCTGAGCTGACGATTCCTCTCCACTGCAACATGCCCCCGGTTAAGACTTTTACTTTGTTTTGGTCATAGCCCTTCTCTACCAGAACATGCCAGGCGGATTGTGAGCGGCTACCGTTAAGATCGATTAGGACGATTTCTTTGTCCTTACTAATCTGGCCAAGATTTTTCTCTAGTTCACCCAAAGGTCTGTTAATCGCCATCTTGATATGCCCCGCGGCAAATTCTCTAGCTTCTCGTACGTCAATTAGCTGCAACCCTTTATTGTCCTCTAGGGCAGCCTCAAAATCAACGACCGATAAGTTGGCAGTAGCTGGTACCATGTCGTCAGAGACGCCTTGGACAGGTTGAGTGGCATTCTGGTTAACCTTAGCCTTTGACGGGTCTTGCCCCTTGTCAACGGTGCTCACCGTTGACGCGCTATTGCCGCAACCGACTAAAAAAGTCATACCAAAACCCAATAACAATAGATAGATAACGGTCAAGCTCATGGATCGCATTGACAGCGACTTAGCTTTCAAATTTCTCGCCCTCCTCTTAAATAAATAATTCACAAGTCTGATTACGATGATTTCTTCAATTATCGCCTAAAACTATATACTTAATTATTCTCTAAACAGAACATTTTTCCTGCTATTAAGATCTAAGGTCCATATTCTTTAATATTATAAGCATATAATTAAATGTTATATGCTTATTTCTACTTTAATAAATTAAATTCTAATATAAAAAAACAAAATTATCCTATTCATCATTTTTATAGGAGTATAACAAACATTTATACGTTTATCTTAGCTGTAATAGAGGTATTTTTCACATGCTTGTGGAATATTAATATTAAATTACATATTCCGATTTAAGTTAGAATGTAATCTAAATAAGTTGGGATATAATTTAAAGTTGAAAGGATGTTTTAAATGTTTAAAAGAAAATCATTTTCCTTTTTGACCTCACTGGTAATTGCTGGCCTCGTTGCAACTGGATGTGGTCAAGCACAACCCGCAACCACTACTCCGTCCAGTACACCAGTAGCAGCCGTATCTCTTCCTGCGGAAGACCCAGCAAAAGCAATTAAAGGAGCTGTTGAAACTTATTTCAATGATATTGGCTCCAATGTTAAAGACTCCTATAAGATAGCTGAGAAAGATTTAAAGGATGCGCTCGATAAAACACCTGATAAATACGTAATATTGGATGTTCGTCGTGCGGATGCCTATGCTCAAGGACATATCAAGGGAGCCATTAACGTACCCTATGGCCCAGATATCGCCAAAAACATTGATAGCATTCGTGCAATAGCCAAAGACAAAACGTTAATCGTTGCTTGCTATACTGGACAAACCGCTGGGCAAACAGATTCTCTTCTCAACGTTGCCGGTATCAAGACCCTCTCCTTAAACTCTGGTATGGGTGGCAGCAGTGTAGGCTTAGACACCAGAGGCTGGTTAGGAATGAAGTTCCCGACTGTAACCGAACCAACAGCAATGCCGACCGCTCCCGCAGTTCCCAGTAAGAGCAAAGCAATTGATGCTGCGGTCCAGAAGTATTTTAATGAAGTCCCTGCAGACTCCTACAAGATTGAGCTCCCACTTATGAAAGATGCCCTTGCTAAAGAGGCTGACAAATACTATATTGTTGATGTTCGCAAAGCTGAAGATTTTGCAAAAGGCCACATTAAAGGCGCAGTAAACATTCCCTACGGTCCTGACATCGCGAAAAACCTTGATTCGATCAAGGAAAAAAGCAAAGGTAAAACTGTCGTCGTCTATTGTTATACCGGACAAACGGCTGGACAGACCGACTCCTTGCTTAATATCTATGGTATCCCTACAAAGAGTCTGAATTTCGGATTCGGTATGGATGGCTTTAACAAAGGGTGGAGTTCTGACAAATCTTACGAAGTTGTCAAATAATTTATTTTGAAGCTGAATATCTTAATAAAACGAAAGAAGAGGTGGCCAAGCCACCTCTTCTTTCGTTTTATCGATTTTTGTATAAATGTAATCTGATACCTGGAACACGCTCCTCATCCAAGTTGTGGTCCAGCGCTACGAATATTGGCCGCAATGTTAGGGAATTTAACAAAATTCTGGTGAAAACGAGCAGCGAGAGCTAGTGCGGCAGTATCATACGCCGCGGGGTCCGCCCATGTGCCTCTTGGCTGCAAAATCGCATCTGGCACCCCTGGCACTGTTGCCGGAATGAAAATCCCAAACACCGGATCTGGTTGATAGAGCACCTTTTCCAAGGTGCCGTTTAAGGCTGCCGTAATCATGGCACGAGTTAATGGAAGCTTCATCCGCTTTCCCACCCCATATGGTCCACCCGACCAACCAGTATTAACCAGATAAACTTGAGCATTATGAGTATCTATCCGTTCCCCTAGCATATTGGCATAGACGGCCGGATTCAAAGGCAAAAACGGTTCACCGAAACATGTGGAAAAAGTGGCTTCCGGTTCTGTAATTCCTCGTTCGGTACCGGCAAGCTTGGAGGTATAACCGGAGAGAAAATAGTACATTGCTTGCTCTTTGGTAAGCTTGGCAATCGGCGGCAATATCCCAAAAGCATCAGCAGTCAGAAAGATTACCACATGAGGATGTCCTGCTAGACTAGGAATCATCGCATTATCTATGTAATCAATTGGGTAACCTGCTCGGGTATTTTCCGTCAATGACCCATTACTATAATCAGCCACCCTAGTCTGAGCATCTAATACCACATTTTCAGTCACTGTACCAAAGCGAATGGCATCCCAAATCTGAGGCTCATTTTCCTTCGACAAATTAATACATTTAGCATAGCAGCCACCCTCAAAGTTGAATATGCCAGTGTTCGACCAGCCATGCTCATCATCTCCGATCAAACGGCGCTCGGGATCGGCCGACAAGGTAGTTTTTCCTGTACCGGAAAGACCAAAGAACAGGGCCACATCCCCCTCGATTCCGACATTAGCCGAACAATGCATAGGTAAAACTTCTCGTTCGGGCATAAAAAAATTCATTACGCTAAAGATGGACTTCTTAATCTCCCCTGCGTATTCCGAACCACCGATCAATACGACTCTTTTTTCAAAGGACACTACGATAAATGCCTCGGAGTTAGTACCATCAGTTAGGGGTTCGGCTTTTAAGCCAGGTGTGCAGATCACTGTAAACTCTGGCTGATGGTCTGCTAATTGGTCAACAGTGGGACGAATTAACAATTGTTGAACAAAAATATTTTGCCAAGCAAGCTCATTGATTACCCGAATCGGCAATCGATATTTTTCATCTGCCCCAGCAAAGCCATTAAATACAAAATACTGAGTTGTCCCCAAATAAGCTAACGCCTTTTGATAAAGGCCTTCAAAATTTTTTTCGGAAAATGGTTTATTGACCGCTCCCCAAGCAACTTGGTCATGTACAGACGGCTCGTCCACAATAAAACGATCCCGAGGGGATCGACCTGTGTATTTTCCGGTCGTACAGGAGAGTGCACCTGTTGCGGCTAGAACCCCCTCCCCGCGAGCCAATGCAAATTCGATTAATTGACTGATCTGCAGATTAGTTCCGACCGGCGGCTTTACCAGATTGAGATGGGCGGTCTGTGTGTCATTACTCACTTACATAATCCTCCTTGAAAGATAGATATAGGGTTAGTCTCAAAACCAACCCACTCGTTCTTTGATAACTTGCACTCTAAACATTTCTACATCTTTCCTTCATATCCTCCCATAGATGACAAAAATAATTATACAATATTATGCTACTGAGCGCGTTAATAACAACGTTCTGGCGGTTAAAACCTGGGTAAAATAATTTATCCCAAGGTCATTTACTTTGGTAAGAGAGATAGTACCGATAGTAATCCTCATAATTGTTAACCTGAGTTGGCTCGTTTCCATTTTGATAGTGATTTATACTAAAAGCAACGAATTTACGAACATAAGCTGACTCTCTAGATAATTGCTCAGAAATTCGCGGCTGCGGCGCCGGTAAGTTTTCTCCCCCAGACTCCTCAAGCGTTTCAGTTATTGCATATAGAATCAGACCAATTTCATCGCTAGCCTTTTTTGTATAGGCATAGATCTCGTCCAAATCCTCTAACGAGTTAAACCCTACTCCTATACTATCTTGCAAGGCAATAATATCTATCCCAGTATCTTTAAAAACGTTACGAATTATTTTTGCCCAAAGGGTCAAAGTCACAGGTTCTGACAATCGCGCATTATAAAACGGGGCGATCATAATCGTATCTGTGCTATTTAACTTGATAGCCCCTGCAATTTTTAGAAAGAATCTGTTTAAGTTAAGTTGTTGGGTATTACCCAGCGCCATCAAAGGGTGAAATTCATAGGGAATATACCAACCCGTGAATGCTCGATGCCTACAATACATTGTTAGAATCTCAGTAACGATCACTGTATTAATTTCAGTCTCATGGTCTAACCATTCTTGATTATACGCATCAATTGACCACCAGTCATCGTTTATCCCCAGACCGATTCGGACATTCATACCAACACTGTCCGCAGCTGATAAAGCCGTTTCCAGCATATCAATACTGTTACTTGAATATCCTTCCATTTTCGTGGGATACACAGCATAATGTAATTTTGTATCGGCGATGCTCTGCAAGATTATTTCATTGATGCCTATCTTTTGTAACATTTGATACTCTTCAATCCAACGATCATAACTCCAATTTTGGCAATACCAATACTGAATGAAAGAGCTACAAAACGTCGGCTGAGTCTTACTACGGAACTGTCGGAACAAGCGCCTGAACCCCTTCCACCAATTGTAAAGTACCTGCCATATCTTCATTTTCCCAACCCTTTCTCTAGTTATCTAAGTAGAATACTCCTACTCCATTTGGTTGGATAGTTCCCTTTTCTTCACATTATTCTATGAAAACCTCGTCAGAACTGTTTAAACCTATTTTTACAACACCTCTAACCTTTCACTAGGATAATGTTCAGATAACTGAATCCTCACACAGATGCCTCATCAAAGTGGAGAATTAGGGAATTAATGTCCAAACGTCGTATTTGGCATGTACTGTTGCCTTGAGAGAATGGTAAAGTCCTCAGCAATTTTTATAGCTGGGGACTTTTTATTTTTAAAATTTAATTAATAAGGAAAGATAGATCCATGGAGCATTGTATTAACCTAAAGGTAGCGAGAATCCACTTGTCTAAAGTTTTTTTCAGGTATCGCTAAGAGCTTATCTATGGTTTCCAGCATTTCAGGCTTATCATTAGGTATGTTCCCATTAATTGGAGCAAAATTCGAGATATGATCACTGAGTAACTCGAAAGGACCTTCTAAGTTAGCAATTAGGAGACGGGTTTCCCTTAATGCTTCGTAGGGACTAAGTAAGAGAAAGCGTCCTTGTTGATAGTCTTCATAGAGGGGTGTTCCTTCCCAGGGAACATAAGTGCGTAAGCGTACAAAGTCTGGGGTAAAGGCATTGAGCACCCGAGCACTTTCTAAAGCGTGTTCTTGTGTGCGTTCACGTCCACCAATCCCAATAAGAATATATTCGCTTAATTCAATACCCGCTTCTCTCACTTTGAGACCCTCTTCAATCATCTCAGAGGCGGTGAAACCCTTTTTAATTCTCCGAAGAACCTCGTCATCTCCACTCTCCATTCCGGAATGTATACGAGATAAGCCTGCCTCTCTCAGGAGACGAAGCTCATTGAGCTTTTTTAACTTCAGAAATTTTGCAGAGCCATAGACAGTCATACGTTTCAAGTAGGGAAACATTTCCCGAGAGAAGTTGAGGATTTCTACAAGCTGATCTGTTTTCATTAAAATCGTGTTCCCGTCGGGAAAAAAGATCGAACGAACTTTATCACCATAATAATCTCGGGCCATTAGAAGGTCCTCTTTAATATCTGCTACGGATCGGATCCGAAACTTAGTGTTTCGATACATACCACAAAACGTACAATTATTATGGGGACAGCCGATAGTCGCTTGGATCAGCAAACTTTCGGCTTCACTGGGTGGACGATAGACAGTTCCTTCATAACGCATGTAATAACTCCCCTCTCTTATCATCTAATTCGAGCCTCCCTTTAACTTCTCCACTAGTGGAATATCTGCAGGGGCAAAGTCATATAAATCCAACTCATTGTGATTAACCCAAGCGATCTCGTTGTGTACTTTCAACTTTAAGTCGCCTGAAATCAACTTGCACCAGAAAGCCATCAGTTGGATAGTTCCGCTATGATAAGTATAGATGCTTTCACCGAAGAAATCTAAAACTTCTATTTCGACATCTAATTCTTCACGAATTTCACGCTTCAAGCATTCCTGCGGAGTCTCACTAGGTTCAATTTTACCACCTGGAAACTCCCATTTACCTGCTAATTTATCATCTGGTGCTCTTTGGGCAATCAGTATTTTGTTATCCTTTAAGATAATTGCAGCTGTTACTTCTTTCATATTGTCAATCCTTTAACACTCTACTAAACTTCAATTTATGAATATAGCGTTTCCCCATTAGTTCTAAGTATATTTCATAAATGATTTGTCCAATCATCTCATTAAGAGTGTCCATGGAAGCTTTCAGTGGCAGTCCCATAAGATGCATTGGCACATCCCAAATTGAATAATCTAGGTCCGGAATCAAATGAAATCCTGCAATTTGATAGAATTTTATTCTTTTTTCACAAAGAGCTCTTTCCTCGTCAGATCTTGAAGCTTCAGGCTTTTCGACTTCAACAATAATACCTTGGTTCATGGAATAATTTCTTATCAATTCTTCTAGGAAGGTTGACCCAAGACCATCGCCTCTGAATTCCTTATACACTGATAGTAAACTAATCAGGATATATCCGTTAGCGCATCCATCCGCGCATATTGAATAGGCAAAATCCTTTTCACCGTTATGAAAAATATACCCTTTCTGCACACCCTTTTCAATCTGTTTAGCCAATACATCATAGGGAGCATACTCTCCCACTGCAAAATCAAGCTCAATACTCTTGTAGATATCCTTTAAATCTGCTGGTATCATATTTCGAATAGTCTTATCCATCTAGTCTGTTTTTCCTCTCTTCAGCTCATTCGCGGGTAGAGTCCCCCACCGAAGACTCGATGTTCAACTTTACTTGAACGAGTTCACTTCGTAGCCAAATAAAACTGCCTACAGCCCCGAGCCCTGACAAAACCGCCATCATGATATAAAGAATAAAAATTCCGCCAGTCTTAACTAACCAACCTCCAACAGTTGATCCCACAATCGCACTAACGCCAAAACTGATACCTTGCATCAAACTTTGAGCACTACTACGCAATTCGTGAGGAACAAGCTTTGTCAGGTACTCCACTGCCGCTAGATAGAACAACGCAAAACTTAAGCTTTGGGCCAACTGCAAAAAGACAATTATCGGATAGCTTTGGATATAAGCATATGCCAACCAGCGAACAGCAAATATCATTGCTGCTCCAGCCATTAAGCTCCAAGCTGGGGTCCGTATCAACCACCGGCTACCCATTCCAAATATCGGCACTTCACTAATAGCCGCAACCGTCCAAGCGATACCCACCCATAGGCGCGAGGCCCCCAAGGACTGTAAATGCCAACCCAGAAAAGAACTATAGGCAGCATATGGGACCATCACTAGTAACAAAACGCTTAACAATATCTTAACTCCAGGCACCTTTAAAACCTCGGCAAGGGGAAAAGCCGCCCTGGTTGCTCGGTTCCACTTACGTGGATTAGGTAAACTAACGGTCCAGAGCAAACTCGAAGCATATAAGCTTCCGGCTACCGCTCCGAACAATCTTACAGGTAGGTGAGAAAAAAGCACGCCCAGTCACTGCCGTAACTGCAAAACCCAATGATCCCCAGCGGCGAAACAAGCCAAAAAGACGTGTATCGGCAACTGCATCTAGTGCCAAGGTATCCGTCAACGGGGAGATTGCTGAATTAAACAAGGCATAGAAAAAAAGAAGCAAAGCGAGCAATGATAAACTCCTAAAGACAGTAAGAGTTATACATACTATTGCCGTACCCGCTACAGCTATTATTAAATACTCTTTACGCCGATTATGTTTATCAGCAAAATTGCCCCAGGCGATTTGAACGAAAATACTTGTACTCGGTCCAATCGCCAGGAGGAATCCGATTTGCAAGCTATCCAAACCAGTCGCGGCCAAGAACAGAGGCAAAAATGGCAGATATATACCACTTGCCCCATATATAAATAAGTAATGTCCAATCATTCGGGTAGTTGCACGCATATTCTCATCCACAAGCCGGAGACAACTATAACTGTCCCCTATTTCCTCTCAACTTATATTGAAGTATTATATCAAACATCAGACCTATCCAAAAGCGCACTTGCCAAAGCATTTCCGCAACTATAACATTTAGCTGAATATTGCAAGGAGGGTGAATTTATGTCCTATTTACTTAAACCATTACAGGCAGGCCCGTTAACACTGACTAACCGTTTGGTAATGCCACCGATGGCTACCGCGAAAGCAGATCCTGATGGGAAGGTAAACCAGTCAATTCTAGACTACTATGCCGAAAAATCCGAAGGTGGTTATCTTTCACTTATCATAATAGAACACAGTTTTATCACGTTAGATGGGAAAGCAAGCGATCTACAGCTTTCCGTTTCTGACGACAGAATGGTTGAAGGCCTAAAGAAATTGGCGGAGGTCATTCATCGTAATGGCTCTAAGGCCATGATGCAAATAAACCATGCCGGAAGCAATACTACTCAAGAAATTACCGGAACTGTTCCGGTAGCTCCATCAAAAGTCTCACACCCCCGAAGAGGGAGTATGCCGAATGAACTTACCCGCGAGGAAATTGCGAATATCATTAGAGCTTTCCAAGATGCAGCTCGACGCACTAAGGAGGCTGGTTTTGATGGCGTGGAAATTCATTCCGCCCACGGTTATCTTCTCAATCAATTCTTCTCTCCGCTAACCAACAAACGTACCGATGAATACGGTGGAAATGTCCATAATCGTATTCGCCTTCACCTACAAATCATTGAAGCGATACGCGCAGCTCTAGGTGACGACTTCCCCATTCTTTTACGTTTAGGAGCGTCAGATTTTAGAGAAGGGGGAATTATTATCGCTGATAGTCAAGTCGCCGCCCAAGAGTTTGAACAGGCCGGTGTAAACATTCTTGATATTTCCGGCGGTTTCTCAGGGTATATGATACCTAACCTTAGCGGACAAGGATTTTTTGCACCGCTCAGCGAAGCCATCAAAAAGGTAGTCACCATTCCGGTGATTCTCACTGGTGGAATTACCGATGTACAAGCAGCCGAACAATTGCTAACAGAAGAGAAAGCAGACCTCATTGGTGTGGGAAGAGCGATCCTTAATAACTCTAAATGGCCGAAGCAGGCTATAATCAAAATCGAGGAAATCGAAAATGCCCGGTTATTGTCGAAGGCCAGCTCTCCAGCTGATCCGATTCGATAGGGCTTGGTCCGGCATTATGGAGAATATATGGGACTCCATCAGACCTACGTTTATCCGAAATAATGGCGATATGTTCATGGGGAAGGCCATAGGTCACGAGGTCTCCGGGTTGCCAGAGCGTTAGATTTTCGACATCTCCCGGTTTGATTTCTCGTGGTAATACCTGAGCATTGCGCTGAAAAAAGACTATGAGATTTGGCACTCGCCGAAAATCTATATTTGGATCCGGTTTTCCCTGTACCCGAGGATATACGCCCAAGTTTACCCGAATATCTTGATCGACTAAACTCTTTAAATCATAACCTGCATCTCGAAATGCCCGCCACACGACATCTGTACAGACGCCCTCACTCTCCGGAGGATACCCCTTTTGATAATAAGCACTAAGATATTGAGGTTTCCTCTCGACCTCTGCTTTTGCACCGGTCACAATATCTTTAAGATCGTCTAAGCCATCCCCATCCTTGTCTGTTGGACAAGCAATGGTCGGGATTCCTATCGATGGTATCGATGGCAAATTGGGAATTGAAATTTGGGACTGGGATTTCCTCGAAATTAAGATTCCGCACGCGACAACGCCAATCAGTAAAATCAGAGGTACCCAAACAAACCGTTTTCTCAAAATCATTCCCTCCTACAATGTGCTAGTATGCTTCCTTGACATAATTCTGTATTTTTTCGCTAAACCCTGCAAGAAACTATTTCGAATTTTACCATGAGGCGCAATCGAAGAACACTAAAAAAAATGTCCAACCAGTAGAATAAGTCATCTACCGCTCAACCTAAGTATTTACCCTTTTGGAATAATATGGTAAAATAGACCAAATACATATTATAAGAAGGGGTTGTTGTCATTTGGCTAAACATTCTAAAACTGCTAATATTTCTAATTTCGCTAAGACTGCACGAATCATTTCTGTTGCATCACAGAAAGGTGGAGTTGGCAAGACGGCAACTGTCACAAACATGGCTGTAGGATTAGTCAGTCTCGGATATAAGACAGCTATTGTTGACATGGATGCTCAAGGCCATATTGCCTTATCGTTCGGGATCAAGAAAACTGACTTAGAGAAAACGATTTATGATGTTTTAATTGGTGAAGCAAAAATGAGAGACATCAAGCAGAATGCCTTTGGGGTGGATCTGTACTTATCAAACAGTTCTCTTTCTGATCTAAGCCCAAAAGTAATGGCCCAGATTAATGCCAAACTATTCCCTGCCCCCAAATACCTTTTAAGAAAAGCAATCGGTGAGATAAAAACTCAGTACGATTACATTCTAATTGACACTTCTCCGAGCAATGACATCCCAACTGTGAATTCCTTGTTAGCCTCCACGGATATTATCATCCCTGTCCTTCCAGAGGGTCTATCCATAGATGGCATCTATGAAACAATTTTTCTAATCAAGGGTATTCAGGAACAAGGTTCAAAGATAAATATTTTAGGGATATTGCCTACGATGGTCCAAGACCATACCAACCTCCATCATGTAAAGCTCCAAGAACTACGGAAACAATTTGCTGAGACCCCAGATATAAAGGTGTTTGACACTGTTATCAAACGAGCCATACGGCATGGATTAGCACAGACCCATGGTGAACCTGACATTAAAAATGCACCAGAGTATCTTTCTTTTGTAAAAGAGGTATTTGCCATAGCATGATCTTCGAGGAGAGCCATTACTTCTTCTGCACTTATGCTACAAACGAAGACACTGTCTTCGCACGAATTAGCATTCTTGCAGTATGTAACGTAAGTTATACTTTCAGATAAGTATAGAAATCGCCTAAAATCATTGATTTTAGGCGATTTCTGGGCTAATCTTTGTTACAGCCGCTTTGTTAATTAAACCAGTGTACTAGACCAGTATCTAAATGGTACTTAGCACCAAGCAGCTTGATTTGGTTATTACTCTTAGCATGTTTAATAATTGGGCTATTAGAAATGTCAGCAAGAGCATTCTGAACGTTAAGGTCGGCACTCTTTTCGATTAACTCATCCCCTTTGACACCAGTAGTTTTAGCTTTGGCGACCGCTGGTTTGATTTTATTGGCGATAGCTCCAATGCTGCCAGGCATTTCGCCACCCGCAACAGTAGCAGTGACGGCCCCACACTTTTCATGTCCAAGGACGATCACAAGTGGTGACTTAAGGTGCTCTACCCCATACTCCACACTCCCTAATTCTACCGGCGTAATAACATTACCAGCCACACGGATAATAAAGAGGTCTCCAAGGGCTTGGTCAAAAAGTTCCTCAGGTGGGACACGAGAGTCGGAGCAACATACGACTACGGCAAAGGGGTGTTGTCCATTCTTGATCAAGTCATTTCTCCTGGTGCTACTAAAATCTTTGGCTAGAATTTTGCCTGAGGCGAAGCGAGTGTTCCCATCGACTAAAAGTTGTTTAGCCTGGTCAGATGAAGTGATCACTTCAGTTCGTGAATAAGTAACTTGAGCGCCAAGCGGTGCCGCTGTGGTTTGGGTTCCCTTAGTTGGTGAGCATCCAACGAGTAAAAAGAGACTTAACAATACAGTAGCCACTAAAGAGAAATTCCTTTTCACCAAGTTTTCCCCCTTATTCCTTTTGGTCGGGTTAGATGGCTTAACCGATAAACTTTATGCTATCATAGGCTAACTTTCCCCGCTAGCAGAAAAGAGGGATGATTCTGGCAACTCCTGTCGAACAGAGATCTAATACAACGGGGGGGAATAAATTAGTCAATTTCGAGGTAAGTTAACAAGTGTTATTTCATTCACTAAAATCGAGCAGCAGGTGAAGAGGGGATTGAATAAGTAATGGCTAAATGCGAAAAGTGTGCGGTTGACGTCGCGGAAGAGGATTTATATGCAGATCATGGTTTACAAGTCTGCGAGGATTGTAAACTGAAGAGCTCTGTGTCTCCCCCCGAGACCTGTGCTACCAGGAAAAATATGATTAAATAAAAAGGATATATTTTCCATTTCTTTTGAATTTAGCTTAACTTTAGAGAATAATGTCCTATTTAAGTGGACCCAAGCTGAGCGAGAGACTGTATGATCTTACTTTCCGTTGTGTATTTTTTAAAAAAAGTATTGACACCTTTATTCTAATGAATTATTATCTACATCAATAGCAGAACGTAATAAGATTTAACACAATGAAGGGAAGTCCTAAGTTCATGTTGTATAGAGAGCTGACGGTTGGTGAAAGTCAGTCTAACATACTTAAGGATTCCATCCTGGAGTGGCCAATGATGAATTGTGACGGGTTCCGCCCGGTAAAGCGGATAAGAGTTGGCAGGATTCAGTAGGATTCGGCAACATGGGTGGCAACGCGGGAATAACCTCTCGTCCTTATTGGGATGGGGGGTTTATGTATTTTTAAGCCTCTTATCGTGCACCTTAACACTGGTGTAGGTAGATGGCTAAATACTTAATATCCGTAAATAGTGACAATTATAAGGTAATGAAATAAAGGGAGGTCTTTTAATGACGTGAGTTATAATTTTCTTGCAGTTCAAGCCTAAGACTCGGTACTCTAACAAACTTTGAATCCGACAATCAATAATCAAATAGCCAAAAATAAGGAGTGGACGAAAAAATGTTCAAGATAAACTGTTTAAATCCTATAGCAAATGTGGGAATGGATTTATTGACTGATAACTATGAAAGAGTTGATAGCTTCAATGAAGCTTCTGCACTCCTCGTAAGAAGTGCAAGTGTTCACGATTTGGAATTACCAAGTTCTTTAGAGGCCATCGCCAGAGCGGGTGCTGGAGTTAATAATATCCCCCTTGATAAATGTGCTGAAAATGGAATTGTAGTATTTAATACACCGGGGGCAAATGCGAATGGAGTCAAAGAAATTGTTATCGCTACATTAATCATGATATCTCGCAACCTTGTAGATGGAATTAAATGGGTTGATTCTGTTAAGGAAGATCCAGACATTGCTAAGCTCGTTGAAAAAAAGAAATCAAAATTTGTAGGAACAGAAATTAGTGGAAAAAAACTTGGAGTCATAGGACTTGGAGCTATCGGAGTTTTAGTTGCTAATGCTGCTAATAAACTAGATATGGAAGTCTACGGATATGATCCATTTATTTCGGTTGATGCTGCTTGGAAGCTTTCAAAATATATTAAACACAGCAAGTCTTTAGATGAAATTTTTAGAGAATGCGATTTTATTACGGTTCATGTGCCTGCAACAGATCAAACAAAAGGGATGTTCAATGCTGAAACCTTTGCGATCATGAAGGACGGAGTCAAAATATTGAACTTTTCTAGAGATACTTTAGTGAATGATGATGAAATGATTGAAGCATTGAAATCCGGAAAAGTAGGTAGATATGTCACTGATTTCCCCAATCCAAAGGTAGCAGCTATGGAAAATGTCATTGCAATTCCACACTTAGGCGCGTCTACGAATGAATCAGAAGATAACTGTGCGGTTATGGCTGTTCAGCAATTGATGGATTACCTTGAAAATGGGAATATTAAAAATTCGGTGAACTATCCTAACTGTGATATGGGTGTATGTACTCATGCTGGACGGATCGCCATTAATCATAGAAATATACCAAATATGCTAAGCCAATTCACATCAACTTTTGCAAATCAGAACATTAATATTCCCGACATGATTAATAAAAGTAAAGGACAGTATTCCCTTACTATACTCGATATTGACTCCCCTTCGACCCCTGAAATAGCAAATAAGATTAGAGAAATTGACGGAGTTTTGAAAGTAAGAATTATTAAATAAGTGGGAAAACCTTTAATCCGCTTCTGTCTGAGTTCACCCAGCCCCTTACCGCTTGTTGCCGTAAAGCCCCTAGCTTCAGCTATGGTGATATAAGGCAAATCTAAAGATTTCATTGTATGCAATAGTATGGTATAATTAGGCAAGCGTCAAGACACGGGCGTTATACTATCGCTAATGTTGTCGATGGACTGCTTGGTAGTAAAGTCTTAGGGAAATAGACCAGCCTTTATATGTTGTACCTTGCAGATGAGTGCTATACCTGTAAGCGAGAGTATATTGAAAGTCTTCGTACCTAAGAACCCACCAGCTTTAGCTGTGTAGAGTTTCAGGCCAAATTGTTTCAGATATGGAATGAAATTAGTATGTTCTCCACGTAACAAGTCTCCGACAAAGCATGTTTGTCGGAGACTTGTTTTCAATTTTGCATAATATGCTGTACAAGGATATTATTCGTCATCGACAATACAACCATCTAGGGAAGGCAATTCCTCCTCTTGATATTGTGGTTCTCCAAGGGCATTGATTTGAATAGTCCCGGCCTGTCCGTACTGATAAAGCTGATCCAACACTTCTACGGCAGCACGAATTCTGGTTCTTAACAGGTATCCTCTATTTTCCGAGGCTTTTAGCACTTCTCTTACATCAATCTTCGGTTGCCAATCATAGGCTTGACCGTGAAAATCCTGAACCTGTTTAAGAACAGCCAAGATTTCATCCTGGTTCAGCGGTTGAAGCTGGGGTGCGGAAATAATAGCGTTGATTACTTTTTCGATGGGCTCCCGTTGGGCACGATCCACATAAGTTGTGGCGAGGTTTTCAAACTCATGCTTAGACTCTATGACATCCTCTTGATACGATGCCCCCAAAGCGAACATGGTAAAAGTTGATTCGAGGCGCGAATATTTATCAGGAAACAAGAACGATGCCATATTATTATAAGCCTTGAGGCGGGCTTTTTTGCCCAGACGGCCGACCAATTCTGTTTCATCAAACAAGATAACCCAACCATTGTAACCCAGCAATTTAAAGAGGTGACTTAACATCGTGTAGTAATCCATACTGTGACGAGTTTTACTAAAGGGAACGGCGTACTTGACTGTTTGGGCAAAAATCCGTTTGTAGATCTGTCTCAAAAGGGCATTATTGATAAAGTCACCCTCTAGATCCGACATGAGTAGGTATTTTTCATCCGAATCATCCACGTTTAGAAAGGACCGCAAAACGAAAAACAACTTGTCAGTCTCTAAGTGTTTACTGGTAAAGGAGATCATATCTTGAGCAATGGGATTATTCGGAGTAATATCTTGCATGATATGTTGAAATCCTGGTTGCAGACGCCCTGGCAGGTATGTATTGCTAACCAGTTTCTGATAGGCTAGATAAAGTTTGTCAAACGGGGTTTCCTTACTTAGGGAAACCAGGCTGACCACCATATTGTTGCTATGGGCTAGATTAAACACAGTATTTAAAAGGTGGGTTTTACCCTCTCCGTACTTTCCAGAAACAACCATACCAGTGGATTCTCCGGTGTCTCTAATCCGGTCTAACTTGCGGGAGATCTGCTCCATTAATTCTGGACGGGCTGAGGAGAAGTAATGTCCAACCGCCCGAGAAGACACTCCCGAACGCAAGGCTTCAATAACTCGCTGCGCTTCAAAATCCATTATTCTGCTCCTTCCTGCAAAGTAGTGAAGGCTACTTTTCGAGGCAACGAAACTTTGCCAAACCGGGACCGGGCGTGGAGTTCTTCCGCCGTGTTCAAGCTTATAGGAGTGGCCCCTGCATCGAAACGGTTTATGACCTGAGCCAGACGGGTGGACATTTTTAGGATATTTTCTGGTGTATAGACCTCATCAATCAGACGATCTAAATCCACAATATCAGCGAATCGGTTAAAACGCTTGCCTTCGATTTCATTTTGTATACGCATCCACAACGCCTGATAAGACTTCATACCCCTCACATCATCATCGATTAGACTGCGATCGAACGAAAAAACGAACATGGTGTGCTTTAAGGTGTCAATTTCATCGATCAATTCGCGAATACTCTCATAGGCGTCTTCCCGTTTTAAACGAGAATAACGAATAGCTTCTGCACTATCTGCGCTCACAAGAACTTCCATGTTATCAATAGATATCACCAGACCCTTGAATCCGGCCAGACAGCAGACCTCTACGAGGGAACGCAGCATATGCCGGGCATTATATTTGGTGATTTTACTCGGCGACAAACCCAGACGGCGCAGGGAAGACAATTTAGCTTCCCGACTTCCCTCCAGCCATAACATCAACAGCTTACAGTTGGCTTCTTCCAAGGTGGGGTGTCCCAAAATTCCGCCGGTCAACATGGCGCAGGCAAGAGCAAAGTTATTATCAATTAGGGGGTTGTCGAGAAAGAGCTTTTCCAACTGGTGCCTTATCTCCCGCTTGGTCAACGGCTCTAGCAGTCCCTGGCTGGATAAGTAATCCGCAAAGCTAATATTTTCTGGAATAATCTCGGGATCATACCCCAACTGCCGGATAACCTCGTGGCTGCAGAGTTGTAAGCGTGCCAGTAGATTCACCTGGTGCAATATTGCTGTATAGATTTCCTTAAAATCATGAAGCCAGAGTTCCCGAGCTGAGAGATCAACCGAGATATAGCCCATGTTTTCTGCTTCCATAGCCAATATTTCCAGGAAATGTGTCTTTCCGCTCCCAGTACGTCCCGTCACGAACTTTATCTTGCTGCCTCCCTTAGCCAGATAGTTCTCCAGATATTTTTCCTTCCAAAAATCCATAATAAACTCGCTGCCCACAGATATTTCTTGCAGGATTTCGCGATTACCTGGAGCTTGTCCCTTCCTTAAACTGGCTAGGGCAGCTTTAATATCATTTTTCAAGTCTATTACCTCCCATCAAATTGATGTTCGAGGCACGAAGTTCGAGGTTCGAGTGCATATGCTTTTTTAGGCCTTGAATGACTTCGTAGCGAGTTTTCGTTCTCTGATGCATGCATATTTTCATCAAATCAGCTCAATTCCGGTAACGGTACCGTAGGTGCTGTAGTCCCGAAAAAACGGATGGTTGCCAAATACTGTTCCCGACCATCCTGATCAAGGATGCGGATAGCCTTGTTGATATTGCGACTGGGGCCAAATTGAAACTTCCGTCCATCCTCACAGGTACGTAGGTCAGCTGCATAAAGGCGGGCCAAGTCGAAGGCAAAACTCTGCAGGTCATAATCTTTACGGAAGCGACGCATCGGGGTTAAAAGGGTGTAAAGACTCTTTAGATAAATATCCCCGACCGCCGAAGTTAATAATTTACCCTGGTTTTGCTTTAGTAGCATCAAATCATAAGCGGTAGCAAGCTCTTTGACGAAGCTCTTGGGATCAAAAGTAGCCTTCAATAGTTTATCCCTACTGGCCTTAACGTCTTGCACAAAGGCCAGAGGGCGAAAGCATTGGACGCGTTTTCGATCAAGGTATAAGTCCAGATTCTCTGGATCGATCCTGACCCGGAAAGGAAACATCTCATAAATTGGATAATCTCCTTTAACGTCCACCTCTAGCCGATCGCAATGAGCTAGCAATTGTTCCACAAAGCTGCCATTTTCCACATAGTCGCGAATCCCGAATTCATCAACTTGATTCTGCATCTCTTCCATCAAGGTTTCCTGTTCCTTCAGATAAGTACGCATGGAGGACAGATCCCTAGTCCAGCTCTTAAGATCACCCTTCTCCATATTTTTGCTCAAGCTCTTAAATAGTTTTTGCTGACTGTTAATCTTATCCTTGAGCTCTTTTTCGACGCTTAACATTTGTTTATATAAGTCTTCATAATCCGTCATAGTTCTGTCTCCTTCTTCAATTTTTTAGGGAACGCTCACTTCATTGAAGTGGGCATCTCGCAGTTGGATGAATCAAATTACTAATAATCATCCTAATTTTCATGAGAATGAATGGCTTTGATTCCAAAATCGAATGATTAGTTTTCTTTTTTTGCTAGTGTTCGACACAAAACAGAGTTTTCCTTCCCTGCTTGCCTCAATAATCCAATAATGTCATACTAATACCATAACAAATATTACATCTAGACAACCATGAGGGAGACTGGGGAGAGAAAGTATGACTTTTCATAAGCAAACTTCCGCAGAGGCAGCCAAATCCACTTCAAACGTATATGGTCAAGTGAAAAAGCCATTATTTGCCTGGCAGAAGGAATGCCTAGATATCTGGGTTCAGAATCAAGGCAAAGGGGTTGTGAATGTCGTTACCGGAGCAGGCAAAACGATCCTAGCCTTAGGAGCCATCGCTAGGCTGGAATACATATTGCGTGCAAAACAAGCACTAGCCTTAAAAATAAAAATTGTTGTACCCAAGGTTTTTCTGGCAAATCAATGGGTTAAGAGTCTCCAAGACGATCTCTCTGTTTCTAGGGATGACATAGGGTTATACTCCGGGATTCACAAAGACCCTCCCTCTCGTAAATATATGATTTATGTGGTAAACTCAGCCCGCAACACGTTAACAAAGCATATTCTAGACGATTATCATCAGGGTAGCTCCATCTTGTTGATCGCAGATGAATGTCATCACTATTGCAGCCCGGAAAATTCGCGCATATTTAATTTTATGGCTCAAATCCTAATTGAAGACCAGGCCACACATTACTATGCACTTGGTTTATCCGCCACCCCGGAAACTGCAACCTTTAACCAAACGCTGCTTCCCGCCTTGGGGCCAGAGATCTTCAAATACAGCTTTGTCGAGGCCTTGAATGCTAATATCATAAGTTCCTTTGCGATCTTTAACATAAAGTTAGCTTTCACTCCGGACGAAGAGCACCAGTATTTGGATTTAAGCGAACAACTGACGCATGTCCGAGAAAGCCTTATGAATCGCTGTCCTTTCCTGAAAGGCTTAACCAGACTTCAGTATTTTGCCAGCCTAGAGCAATTGGCGCAAAGTTCTGAGGATGACACCATAGCAGCTCTTGCCCGTTCGCTACTCATGCTTGCCACCAAGCGCAAAGATTTGGTCTACAGGGCCGAAGCCAGGATAAGCTGTGTCAGCAATCTAGTGACACAGCTCCCGCGAAGTTCAAAGTTCTTGGTCTTTTGCGAAAGAATTGTTGTGGCGAACACAATTTATGAACAGTTACAATACCTGTTTCCTGGACAGGTCGGGCGTTATCATTCCGAAATGGACGAGTGGAGTCGCAAAGAAATCCTTCGTAAATATCAAGACGCACAAATTCGCATCCTCGTAAGCTGCCGCGCTCTCGATGAAGGGTTGAATGTACCCTCTACAGACATCGGGATCGTCGCATCCTCCACCAGCAGCAACCGACAGCGCATCCAGAGATTGGGTCGAATCCTGCGCCAGTCTGGCATGAACCGCACCGCCAAACTTTATTACCTATATATTGGTGCATCCAACGAAGAAAAGGACTTACTGTCCGAGATTTCTCAGGACCTGACAGGGATAATTCCCATCCTGGACATGGAATATGATCAAGATAGCCAGACCTTTCAGCATTCCTCCTACCAAGCCTTGGCTAACCAAGTCATAGCCTATACTCAGCACAAATGCTGGAGCGCGGAGATCATTGCAGAGATCACTAAAAACCTAGAGCGAGGTATGCTGGGATGCGATTGGTGGCTCTCCGAGCAAAACTGCCGCTTGAAAATTCAGAATGCCCCCTCTCGTTCAGAACAGAATTACTGGATTAGCATGCGCTTACTTGTACAGGCAAGTCTTGGCCGGTTGGCCGAATAATAGTAACAACAAGTCCCCGACAAATGCTAGCTTGTCAGGGACTTGATTGTAATAGTCTTAAGTAATGTGCTGCATAACCCGCTTTGCCGCACCCCGGTTAAACCGTTCAGTTTCAACCTTGATCTGGATAGTCAGTTCATTTCTGTCTATTGCAGATTTGATACCAGGTAAATTTTCCAGTGCACTGTACATGTCTTGCAAGGAAACGACGTTTGCGGTCTTTGCCAGATTAACCTCAATATCAATCAAGTCTTTCCTTCTCTCGCAAGTAACACTCGTCCGAAAGTCCAATATCCCCGCTAGCGGAAACAATGCCTCATCAAGATCTCCTTGTCGTAGAATGATACCGCTTTTTAAGCTTATCTCATCCGCCCGTCTTCCGATTACCAGGTCCATAGTCTTCAAAACGGTACCGCATTGGCAAGGTTGTGGGATAAACCGACTAATGTCTCCGGTACGATAACGAATTAACGGCATTCCCTGCGCCGTAAGACTAGTAAAAACGATTTCACCATACTCGCCATCTGGGACTGATTGACCAGTATTACTATCCACTATTTCAAACAAAAGATCACTTTCCCGTAAATGATATCCACCCAAAGCTTCACATTGAACAGCACCGCCCAAACCCATTTCTGAGGCTCCATAATGATTAAACACCCGACAATTCCATGTTTTTTCCAGTACTCTCACAATAGCCCTCGGAACATAATCGGTGGACAGAAGAATGCTTTTTAGTTGTGTAGAAAAGGTTTTTAGGCTAGCCTGATATCTTGCTAAGATAAGAATTTGTACAGGAATGCCAACAAGTACATTCGCCTTTTCTTTTTCCATAATCATTAAAACCTTTTCTGGGTCGACCACAACACCATGCTTGATACCAGTGGCTCCCAATCTTTCTAAGGCCTTCTGTAATAGGTCTCCCACACTTCCCGGCAATTCACTAGGAAGAAGAATTAGTACCCTGTCACCTGCGCAGGCCAGATTAGTCATTCCATGTTGAAAGTAATCAATAGTAGCTTCCTGATCCTCTGCAGTATAAAATATCCTTTTGGGTTCGCCTGTCGTTCCAGAAGTCGATATTGTCATAACGCGAGATATCTGTTGCTGGGAAACACAAGAAAAAGCATTTGGATTCCGAAATAAATCTTTTGAAGTAGTGAAAGGCAATCGCCCCATATCTTCAATGCGAGAAATTGCCCCAGCCTCTACGTCCTTCAGATGTTCACGGTAGAATCGGCTCTCTTTTTTGACCTTGGCAATCACTGCATTCAACTGCCTCACTTGATACTGTTCTAGTTGGGCAGTGGTCAACGCTCCTCCAGCAACCCCAAAGATCTTCTGATGTATCCACGCTTCCAACGGACTTTTTTTTATCATTCATGACCCCTCTGTTTATATATAGAATTACCAGTTATGTCGCTTAAATAATATGCACAAAACGGTATTACATTTCCTGCCGGACTTAGCACATGCAAACTGCATTCGCGCAGCCGTTCTAAATCAATTGTCCGCTAAAAGAGCGGGTTTTCTTTTCACTTCAGGAATGGTACGAAGGTTCTTCCTGACCCCGCCATATTACTGTGGAAAAATCCCCATGCTCTGCACATGTTTTTTGAAGGTAGATATCCCCGCCTACCAGTTTATTCCTAGCAGGAATTATTTGAAGACAGACCGGACAAACACTCTGGGTATCGTGAAGAGCGGTCTCAAACTTGTTCATGACGTCTCCATTTTAAGCATTTAGTGCTACTCTTATTTTTCTTCAAGCTCTTTCTCTACCTGTTTCATCTTACCTTTTACTAATTCCTCAGATATATATGCCTGCCCACAGCTTGGACATCTATGCAGATCGGCGGCAAATTTATATCCCTGGTAGCTGACCTCCGTTTTCCTAAGCTCTAATGCGACATTGCATTTATAACAAACAACCTGTTTCTGATCTTCGTCCTGCATGACTATGATCCTTTCTCATCAATCTGCATTCTGTGAGCGTACACGTTGAAGACTTCATAAGCATTACCCTTGGGCAGATACTCTGCCCAATAAGTAATAATCCCCAACTGCAAGTGCGCGACAAAGTGATTGTTGGCAGTATCAATTATCTTATTACCAGTCTGCTCAGCATAATAAATGACCTCTTTAACCTCGTTAAGCAAGATAAGCTCTCTCTCCATTTTTTCCTGGATTGTAGCTGAATAGCTCAACTCAATTTTTTCATACTTTTGCTGGGCTATTTCCATTGTTTCACCCCATATACTTTCCAAAAGGTACGTCTTCAAAGTGATCCGGTTGTTCCTGCGCTCCGTATAACCAGGTACTTGCTGGTTTGCTTCAGCCTCACTAACTTCACCAAATAGTAGATCCAGCAAGTACCAGACAGGTTTTCCTTTGGCAGCAAAATCATTCCGACAGTTGATACAGTAAGTTACGTAAGGAAGATGACTTGCGGAAATTCTTTGGTTTGTAATTTGATTAGCGAGTTCCGGATTAACAGCTTGTATCAGCCCGCCATAACTGCAGCATTGCGCATAAATTCCATGTAATGGCAATTCAGTGATATCACAACCCAGTTCCTTTAGTATTTTCCGCACACTCCCTTGACTTTCAGGATCATACCTGCTTGAGCACGGATCATAAACCGCAATTGACAGACCTTTGGCACTATTGTCTTTACGTGAGAATCCTACTTGCGCTATTAACCCCCATAACGACTGCACGGGAACCTCAGGCAAGTATTCCTTAAACATTTTTATACATGTTGGACAAGACAAAATAACCTTGGGTCTACCCAAACTTTCCCAATGACCTTGAAATTGCTGTAATTGCTCCTTGTAAACCTCGGTTCTCCCGGACCATTCGGCTGGTGCGCCGCAACAGCCAAGCATAAGTCCTACCCCACCTGGAAGCATTGTCATAAGATATTTGTAAGCCTTTTCTACATTACCAGGAGAAGATGCGCTTAACTGGCATCCAGGAAAAAAGAGATAGGAGCAGGCTTGCGCACCTGGCTGCTGCCTAACCAAAAAACTTTGCTCACTGTTGGCAAACATCATATCCCGCAGGAAGAAATCATGAAAAGCAGCCGGCATATCTCCCTGTTCTACCATAATCTTTCTGGCATCTAAGCATGCTACACCCATATCAAATTTTGTTACACAAACCTCTTTGCAAAGCCCACAAACACTGCAAGAGTTAACTAACCGAGACGCAAAACGTGTGCCCATAGTAGGGATTACTGTTAAACTTTTACTAATATTCTTAACATAACTTTTAGGATATTCAGAATATGACTCAAGAAAACAACATGTTTTTACACATATTTTGCAATCACATTGAAGACAACGGGCCGCTTCTTCTTTTGCTCCTGCTTCACTATAACCCCGAGCGGAGTCATTAACCGGAACCATAAGCTTTATCTCTTTATCACGTATATCCGTATAAAGCCTAGTCTGATAGCTTCCTTCTTTTTCCCGCTCGCCGCTTAAAGAGAGTTTTCTAAAATATCTGTCAATAGATTTACCCGCGCGTACCCCCTGAGATACCGAATAAATTGGCGAATAATGCTGCTCTGGGACCAGCATACTACCCCCCACAAAAACTCCTTCCATCGAAGTAGCCAAAGAAACCGGATCCACGCCTTTTGATTTTTCTGCCGACTGCGTAAGGGCGAAACTTTCTCCAATTATACCTGTGCCAACATATACAGCCTCAAAATCCAGTTCAGACAAACTGACAACAGCAGAATTCAGACAAACTCTAACTCCCGCACCTTCCAGCTCAGAGAGCTCATTAGTAATGATTTCAGCTGGCAATAGTAACCGATCAAAATCCCATAGTCTGCCACCAAGACGTTCGGTTTTTTCATACAGAGTCACATCATATCCCTTGCTCACTAATTCTACAGAACAACTCAAACCACTCAAACCGCCACCGATCACAGCAATTCGTTCACTCTTTTTCACCTTTCCCGACCTATTGTGCCGCTTTACGACAGTATAGTCAACACATGCCTTTTCTATGAGCCTGACTGCAAGGGAATCATCTAACTTTTTACGGATGCAGACTGCTCTACAAGGTTCATCACATACGCGGCTGATAATCCTGGGAAACTTGACTTGTTTAGCATAACTCTTGAATGCCTTCTCAAAACTACCTTTATTAACATAAGACATCAACGCACGAACATTTACATGTACAGGACATTCGGCTGTACAATATGCCGTTTCTTCCTGAATGCACAGTGCTTCCATTTCTCCTATTTCGTAAGCATTCATGACTTTACCCCTATACTTAATTACTCAAATTATTTTTGGTAGAAGCAATATACTTCAGCTTCATTTCCGCAAGTCTTTCGCGGAAATCCGGTCCTAAATCGTACTTAGCCTGCTCTGTGACTTTACCAGATTCGATAGCTTTTAGTCCTGCAATTACTTTTTCCGGGTAAGCCGGCAATTCATGAATCCTTACACCGCAAGCATTATAAATGGCGTTTAATATCGCTGCGTGCGGCGCTGTAAGCGGCAATTCGCCGCAACCAACAGATCCAAATGGTCCGGGGGTTCTATATGTTTCTAAATATTCAACATCTAGGTCGTCGGGAATATCTTCAATAGCTGGAATCCCTAATCCGATGATATTACTCTTTTTAAGATCTTGGTAATCTTCAGAAAGAGCCAATCCAACACCTTGCGCCATACCGCCGTACATCTGTCCATCAACCGCCAGCTTATTGCCAATGACACCCACATCGGCATGTATGGTGGATTTTAAGACTTTCGTTTTGCCAGACTTAGTATCAACTTCTACTTCCGCCATGAAGACCCCATACATGTATTCAAGATTAGGATCTCCTTGACCGGTAAAAGGATTTAGTGCCGAGGTTAACCCAATGGTGCTATAGGTACCGGTATACCGGGTAGGGATACCCTCAGCAACCATCTCAGCATGAGTACGGTAAGTTCCGTCAGGTTTACGCATGGCGTTCATCAATTTATTAGCAGCATCAATGGTGGCGTTACCATTCATAAAATGTGAGCGGCTACCAGCTGCCGGACCTGCGGTTGGCGCTAGGGCTGTATCATTCATATTGAGAATAATCTGCTTCGGATTGAGTCCTAACGGCTTTAATGCTTCATGAGTTAAAACTAATGCACCGACATCTGCTCCTTGCCCCTGATCCTCCCAGCCATTCCAGCTTGTCACTGAACCATCTGCATTTAATTCAAGATCCATATTGCTAGTATCATTTTCACCACCGCATACATTGTAAACACCAACGGCAATCCCGACACCTCTGCGTTTTTCAGGAGTAGACTCCTGTTTTGACCGTTCTAATGCTTGCTTATACTTTGGACGCAGCATATCCAACAACTGCGGCAAGGGATGTACGGAAAGCTCGGTGCCGTTTGGAGTAGTCGAACCCGGTCGGTAAACATTAATGTAACGAAATTCCAGAGGATCCATACCAATTTTTTCAGCTAACATATCTATTAATTGCTCTGATGCCGCATAAGCCTGAGGTGAACCAAAGGCGCGGAAAGCTGTCCCAAAAGAATGATTGGTAAATACGACTTTTGTCAACCCAAGAATGTTGGGAATGTGATAGCCAGCACCTATATAGCGGCTGATTTTAGTAGCCACAAGTTCGGCTTTTTCCGAATAGGCCCCATGGTCTAATACTGCGTCAAATTCCAGACCTATTAGCTTTCCGTCTTGATCAGCGGCCATTTTAATATTGCTGTAACTTGGCGCACGTTTTCCGGTAAAATGCGTATGTTCGTCATATTGCAATTCTAAACATACTGGTTTCCCTGTAGCCATAGCCGCTACAATCATTAACGCAGCTGCTTGCGGAGTTAAGGCAGAACCAAAGCTCGCTCCTGTTGGGTTTTCAACAACCCTTATCTTTTCCGGCGGAAGTCCGACACCAGCAGCTGCCCAAAAAATTACCGCCTGAAGTGCCAGAGTTTTGCAATGTACAGTTAAACGACCTTCTTCATCCATATACGCCATGCCGCATTCAGGTTCGAGGACACCATGCGGCTGACGCTGCGTATAGAAACTACCTTCTACTACATAAGGCGCAGAGGCAAATATCCTTTCTGTTTCTTCCCCTTTGATACAAGGTGCTTCTACATAGATGTTCGGCGTTCCTGGATGGATTTCAATCGCATCGTCGTCAAGTACATCCAAGGCATCCATATATTCTGGCAGTAGCTCCAATTCCACTTTGACTTTTTCCGCAGCAGCCAAGGCATTCTTACGCGTGTCAGCGGCAACTATAGCCAAAGTATCGCCATACATATGCACTTTTACATCATTAAGAATAGGACGGTCCCAAGAATTACATTTATTATACGGTCCAGCTACCGGACTGAAAATACGGTTTTTGCCTTGAACATCCTGATGAGTGATTACTTTAAATACTCCAGGCATCTTCTCTGCTTCTGAAGTATCAATTGATAAAATTTTAGCATGGGATACTTTAGGGTGAACTAAAGCTAGGTGAAGCGCACCGGCAGGCATTTTCAAATTCATGTCAGCGCCAAAATCACTGGTGCCGGTTACTTTAGCAACTGCCGCGGGTCTTGGATAGTAAGTGTTATAAATCCTACCATTCTCAGGAATTTTGAAGACAAATTCTTCCATTTTCATTTCGCCACGCATTACTTGTGCTGCTGCCATTACTGCATCAACAAGCGGCTTATAACCTGTGCAACGACATATATTTCGATGTTTTTGAAACCAACTACGAACTTCCTGACGCGTAGGATTACTATTTGTATCTAGTAACCCCTTGGCCGATACGATAAATCCAGGTGAACAGAATCCGCATTGTACTCCGCCATATGCGATCCAGGCCATTTGAATCGGGTGCAAGTTAGTAGGAGTTCCGATTCCCTCTATCGTAATAATTTCAGAAAATTCTTTTAAGGATTTCATTCTTCGAGTGCAAGACCTAATTACCTTACCGTCCAGCAAAATTGAGCAAGCCCCGCACTGCCCAGCATCACAACCGATTTTTGTTCCGGTTAATCCCATTTGTCGTAAGACGTTCGCCAGATTATCATCTGGTTCGTACACTACCATTCGATCTGCCCCGTTGATGTTAAGAAACATTTTACTAATTGTCATACTATACTCCTCCAATAATACTTCAATCTTCTCTTTATCCATCTTGATCTCCTCCGAAAGTTAGAGATATCGGTTGACAAAGGTATGTCTGAATTCAGTGTAATATGTTTTATTGAACTACTCCAATCTCATTAATTCTTAGTCTTACATCCAATCAAATAGTATGCAAAGATTATGCCAGGTTAATCCATTACTTTGAGCCCTTACAAAGACTTGATATTAAGCCTATATCACTACTTACTTAATGAGTAAATGCTTTTCTGATGCAAAATATCATTGCAATAATGCGAATAGGCATTTTTTGCGGTTTGAATAAGTATAGTTAAGTTAGTTTAGATTAGATATATATTTGTTTAGTATGCAAAAGTTGTTGATCTGACTGAGATTATCATAAGTTGAAAATTGAACTCAGTAAATCCTCAGTGTGACGTTAATGAGGAGAAGTTGACAACGAAATTTAAGCCAAAAACATAAGGGCTTCACATCTTTAAAAACGCGAAGCCCTTATATCGGCGGAATTGACTAGTAATAATAAGGAATCAATGTGCTATGGAATCACTTAATTTCTCAATAAAATGCATAAACTCAGATATCCTTTCGTCTAGGACCTTAGTCATTGAATCTATCCCCTTCGCTAAGGGCTCCATCTTACGCCAGCGAAGCTCCGAACCGTAGGAATGCCTGAACATATGGCGAAAACGTCGGTATTCATCTAATTCCTCTGCTAAATCACGTGAGATAATACTCGGTCGTATATCCGGAATCTCTATTGTCATGGAGCGTAATACCTCCCGATGATAGTCTCCACCCGATGTTAATCCTCCATCGAAAGCTCTAGAAATACGCTCAAAAACAGATTCTATACCTGTATAAAAATGATGTAAATACCCAGCACAGGCCATCAAATCAGACCCTCGTACCATCCCTTTCTCATTTTCTAAGACCTGAGTAATTCCTTTAATGTCATCAGTAATTTTTCGTATTGAATTCAAATCATCTTTAATGTCCACAATAAGCCTTTTATACTGAACTCGTTTCTTCTCTTTACCCGTCATATCCTCACCCCATCCCTAGCAATACGCTCTTTCATAGATTGTTGAGCAAATTCAAATTGTATGAAATCTAGAGGAAATGGTTCAGCAATATCTTCGGCAATCCGATATGCCTTAAAGAAATCCTCCTCCGCCAATTGTTTCACCGCAATATCAATATCGGAATCTATGTCAAATAAATCTGTGGTCAGTGAACCGATAAGATATACTTCTACATCGGGAAATTCTTCTCGAAGAGCCTTGGCGATTTTTTCCGCTATCTCATGTGCTTTCTTATAGTAAGTTAAGCGTCTTTGTTCCTGAACTTCAATTCTCGATTTATTCCCTACAACGTATGGAGTTATGTCCATAGCCTATGCCTCCATTACAATATTTCCTTTATATACCATATCATAAGTAAGGCAAACGAACAATAGGCGCATAATCAAGTAACCTATGGAATTACAAACCCTTAAATTTCCGAGACCCATTAGGCGAGATCCTAGCCGTAAAAGAAGCATCGGTAGAATAGCTTTCTTACAAAGCAATGCAAACTGAGACCAACACTTTCGAATTTCTCCCCATATTCCGTCAATTAAGTCGCTTAATTCAATTGTCGTTGTCTACATTATTTATTGAAGGATTTCTTCCTGAAAAGCATTCTATAGGAAAAATATATTGCAATTATTAAAAGAAATATTAATCCCAAGAGCAGTCCCAACTGCGTTATCAATTCGTTTATTGTCTCCCATGCATCACCAAACCAGTATCCAATACCGATGTTGCGCGGTAAATGATATGCTGAATTTAAAATCCCACGGATTCCTGATCCGTGGGATTTTAAGTCGAGTACTAAATAGACTGTTCACTTGAAGAGTTCAACTGTCTTTCTAGCTTATCCTTTCCCCAAATATTCTTGCTCTTTCTTTTTGACCTTCATCCCCCTCTTGAATTCACACAGGACCATAGTGAATAAATAGCTTTCCCTCAGCACCCCCTGACGAATAGACAACCATCCCTTTTACCAACAACTGAGCAATCAATGCTACCTCTGCTACCTCTGCTCCACCACCTACATAATTCGCTGTAGCAAAAACGGCCCCTAGCTTTCCACCAAACTTAATATTTCTCGTCATATCCAACCATTGTTATATTTACCATGAAAAGGTATCCAAAATAGTTGGGGAGGCAAAAATAACTGTTTTGGCCTTCATTAAAAATTCATTATCTGCTTCTTCAATAGACATACATTTTACTTCTACCTTTTCAATTATCTTAGCACCTTCTGCAATGAGTTCTGCAACCTTTTTGGTATTTCCAGTTTTGCTAAAATAAACGACAGCGATTTTAATAAAACTCTCCTCCTTAAAATACATTATTTCAACTACTCTGCCCGAAGAATAACCCTGAGTAGCACCATATTTCAAAAATAAGTATTTTCCCATATCTTTGCCGATAAGAAAGTAGAGAACAATTGAAAAAAGGTGAGCCTGTGATAAAAATTGCGATCGTAGCGATTAGCTATCGGAAAAATCTTCTTCATAATTAAACCCATTATGGCTCTTAATAACCCTTAATTCTAACTCAAAATGTTGACCGAACTTTTCTGTGTTATCCGTAAATTTCAAATAATGAGGTACTAGACAGTGCCAGCGAACATTGGAAACTCCCTTAAAAGCGCCCGGAGTCTGTAAAATGTGCCGGGCAGTAGAATACTTTTTACAATATGAAGCTAAGAGTACTGCGACCTCCTTTAAGTTAGTAATTAAGTAGACATTCCCTTGCAATTGAATACCTTGTATTTCCTTCCAATCCCCATAGTCTTCGGTGATAACCGCTGCAGATAGAGACTTTTTCTGCAAGTTAGAGCTGTGTTTAGAAGTAAGTTCTGATAAAAAATATATACGAAATCCGCGATTAATAAAGAAAACGGGGGTGGCCCACGGTCCGTTTTCTCCATAAGTAGAAAGGATCATTGTGTTATGTTTGCCTAGGTAATTAAGCAACTTTTGGGCCTTTTCGCTCATATATCTATACCCCTCCAGTTCAGCCATTCTGCAGTACTTCCTGTAATAATCACAGGTTTCCCAGCCAATTCCTTCAAATTTGAAGCCCCAACCATTAACATTGTTCGTCTTAAATTATCTATGATTCTATCAACCCGCTCGTTAAGTCCATACTCAGCACCCTGAAATAGAACCTGCAAGAAATGCCCTGCAATCCCTACTAATTCAGCCCCTAAAGCAAGTGCACTTGCTACATCACTCCCACCCCTAAAACCACCGGAGGCTATAATACCAAGCGGTAAATTTAAGCTATGAGCTCCAATAAGGCTTGCAGCAGTGGATATACCGATATTCTGGTAGTTCCCTAGGTAGTCCTGACCTGAGCGCATACATTCAATCTTAATAAAATCAATTCCCCCCTTTCCGGCAACATCTATGTAATGCACTCCAGCATCATAGATTTTTTTAATAGTCTCACGAGACAAACCAAAACCAACCTCTTTAACGATAACCGGTACATTTGAAAACGATACTATCCTTTCGATATTAGCCAATGTACCCTTAAAGTTCCTGTCACCCTCAGTCATAGCAAGTTCTTGAGCCACATTTAAATGCAATTGAACCCCGTCCGCACCAATCATTTCGATAGCTTTTTTTACCATTACCGACGGAGTAAGCGCACTGACATTAGCCAATAAAACTCCATTCGGATTCTCATCGCGGGCAACTTTATACGTATCTTGCACATCCGGGTCTTCCAGCCCAGCTATCTGAGAGCCAACAGCCATTGCAATGCCTGCCCGAGCAGCCACTTTTGCTAAACTTCGGTTTATGTATTTCACCTCGGGATGACCCCCTGTCATGGCATTTATTAATAGTGGAGCATTTAGCCTCTTGCCCAAAAAGCAAAGGGTAGTGTCAATCTCATCCAGATTTAGTTCCGGCAAGGCCTCATAAAGCAAATGAACATCGGAAAAACCGTTACTTCCATTTGATTCTGCGGCGGCCTTCAAAGCAAACTCAATATGTTCCTTTTTCCGATTTTGCCTGACTATCTTACTCTTTTTATCATCGTTATACATCTTTATCTACCTCTTTAGAAGCCCCATAAATATTTTTTTGATGGCTAACTCTTCACAGCCCCTATATTTCTCTGACATCCTCCTACCCCTTCAGGGGTGGAGGATGTCAGTAATATTTCACTTATTCACACCATCTTTTAACTAGGGAATTTTCTATTCCTAATTGGTCAAATATTCTCCCGACAATTTGCTTCATAGTATCCTCGATTGTCTTCGGGTGCTGGTAAAAGGATGGAATCGGAGGCATGATTATTACTCCGAGCCTTGCTAGTTTAAGCATATTTTCCAGGTGGATAGGGCTTAATGGAGTTTCACGCACCAACAGGATCAGCTTACGTCTTTCCTTAATGGTTACATCGGCAGCACGGTTAATCAAATTATCTGCATATCCATTGGCTATCGCGGAAAGAGTTTTCATACTACAGGGAGCTATCACCATTCCCTGATGCAAAAAGGAACCACTTGCCGGAGGCGCGGCGATATCACCATAAGGAAACTGGTAGCTGGCCATTTTTCCGATATCATCAAGTGAATAATCCGTTTCCAACTCAATTGTTTTTTTCGCCGATTCACTTATAATTAGTTGTGTTTCTATCTTGGCATTATTAAGTTCTTCAAGAAGTTTGATACCGTATATTGCTCCGGTGGCACCTGATATTGCCACAACCATTTTATTCAAAACCAATCCCCCTTTTTCATCTTAAAGGCCTGTTCATTAAATTAAAAGGAATAAGTTAAATTAAATCAGCCCACGATAAAAAGCACTTGTTCCTTGAATATAAAATGAGGTTTCACCTTGCTTGTATAATTTTTTAGCTATTAGGTGAAACCTCATCATTTTTCTAATAAAAAACTTACTTTATTTCTTTAAAGGAGGAACCGGAACCAGAACCAGCAAATCGTCTATATTCACACCGTCGAGCTGGAAATATGGATCGCGTTTTTCTGGATTTATAACATGTTCCTCTTCTGTGCTACGCCAAGTAAAGCTACAACGGCTGCAACCATACATTTCCCAGGCACCACTTCCGTCAGGAGCGTTAGCCACTTTTGTTGCAGTATCTTCTAAACAACGAACACACTTCATGATTTTACCTCCTCTTGCTTTTTGAAATTCTTAGCGGCCAATAGCCTTTTGGAGATCAGCGATAACTTTTTCATAGGCTTCTGATCCCTTAATCTTATCAACCATTCTTATTTCCCGCAGAACTGAATCCGGCGGAGTTGGGCTAGTAGCGTCTATAATCAGTTTATTACCCATACCAGGCGGATCCGAGGAAGGATCAAGGGGCATTCCGGGTGTGTTTGGAATCACGATAACATCTTTATCGGCACGAACCCTAGTAGATATTGCCCACATGACCTCCGTGAGGTTAAACGGATCAACGTCTGCATCAACCAAAATAATGTTTTTGCAATAGGAAATGCCGTGCGGTGTAGAAGCTAAACGGAAAGCAACGGATTTTGCATAGCCACCGAAACGGTTAGCGGTGGCAATAATGGCGGTTAAACCGTGCTGGTATATAGCATTGACTGCCTGTACCTCCGGCATTTGTTCCTTTAACTGTTGGTACAGCGGAACACAAGTATTCAAAGCCAGAAGGTAATCTATTTCAGTCCAAGGCCTACCGATGTAGAGGTTCTCAAAGATGGGATCTTTACGGTGGGTTATGGTCTTGACTTTTATTCGCACCTGTCGGCGAACTCCAGAGTAACTACCAGGGAATTCACCAAACGGTCCTTCCGCGTACCGCTGCCGAGGGATAATTTCTCCTTCGATCACATACTCGGCGTTGGCTGGTATATTAAGGTTACTTGTCATTGCTTTAGTGAGTTCCTGCGGTATGCCGTTCAATGCTGCGGCAAATTTGTATTCAGACTGGTCATAAAAGATAGGTGTACTGGCCATAAATGTCAGTACAGGATCGACGCCTAGGGCAATAGCTACTGGCAATGGCTTATTCTCTGCTTCCGCCTTGGCTAGCTGCTTGGAAATATCATGGAAAGCTAAAGCCTGCATGCCAATGATATCTTTGCCCTGCACCTGTAATCTGTACGTACCGACGTTTTCTTTATCGGGGTTATCCGGGTCGTCAGGATCTTGAGAAACAATCGATGCCTTAGAGAAGAAACAACCGCCGTCATATTCGTTAATCCGGAATATAGGAAGCATCTCAAAAAGGTTGATGTTTTCTGTAACCACAACCTCCTGGCAGGGTGCTTTGTCTACAAAACGAACTTCCCCAGGGTACTTTTTCCATTTATCCAAGAGTTCAAAAAATTGTGCTTTGGGAATTGCATTTTTATCCATACCAAGCATTAAGGCATGATTTGCCCATGAACCGTGAACATTCATCACCACACGCATACCCTTGTAACCTTTAATATTATCCATCATGACTGCCGGACCATTTGGTATATCTCCGGCTGCGCGGGAAATAGATCGAATATCTGGCTCCGGCAAAATTTCATCATGTATATGAACCAGTTGGCCTTCTTCTTCTAATTTGGTCAAAAATTCACGCAAATCACGATACACATAAATCCCCCCAATTTAACTATTTTTTTCTATCTGATGGGTCTTAATAATGGTAAAGTCGGTAGTGGGAAATTAGGAACCTAGTACATCTTTAACATCGTTAATGCCAAGTTCCAACATTTTTATCATTGCGGACATTCTAATAATATTCATTTCGATAAATTTGAAATTGCCACCCAATGTTTTTAATTTATCCACTTCATTTTTAATGTTTTGCACAGTATTTGACAATTCACGCAGGTTGCTCTGTTCTACCAAATCATATCACCACCTTTTAATGTTCGTTTCTAAGATCCTTGAAGCGCTTGGCTTTTACTTGATATCTAGGCAAAGACTCATACGGACAACTTTCATAAACATAGTTTAGGTTGGTCTTCAGTCTCAACACTCGGGCTAATTGCGTTTCTACTTCTTTTTCTTGACCCTCGTAACCAGTCGCCAATTCATATCTTAAGGTAATCTTATCGATATCTTTTTCTCTTGAGACAATTAATTCAAACTCGTTACCTAGTTGAGACATGCTACGCACAACTTCTTCTACCGAAACGGGGCTAAAGAGCACGCCTTTAACTTTGGTGATATGGTCTATACGGCCCTGGATTCCACCTTTCAATACGCGGAATGTCCGACCACACTCACATTTTTCTCCCCACATGGCTACGTCTTTACTGTCGAAGCGGACGCACGGCTGCGCCTGTCGGTCGAAAGATGTTATGACAACCTTGCCAAGCTTGCCTGGCTCTTCGATTGTCTCCCCGGTTTCAAGATCCAGAAGTTCTACCAGGAACATTGCTTCGTTAACATGTATACCACCTGGTTTAGATGAACACTCAAATCCCCAGCCGCCAATCTCGGTCGCGCCGATATGGTCATAGACATCACAGCCCCAGGCTTGCTCCATCCTTTTTTTGGTACTGGGAACACTTGCTCCGGGTTCTCCTGCGCACAGTATTCTCTTAATACCCAATTCCTTAGGATCTATGTCCAACTTTTTGCAAGAATCCGCCATGCCAAGAACATACGTAGGAGTGGCCATAAAAGCGGTTGCCTTTAGCTCCTTCATTTTCAGAATTCTTTCTTCGGTGTTAAGCATGGCCCCCGAGACAACCTCACAGCCGATTTTCTCAGCGGCATAGTGCCCTGCCCAGTAGGCAACGAATACGTTATAACCAAATGGAATAAAAACTCTGTCGGTATTTCTGAAACCCTGTGCCCATAGGATGTATGACCAACACTCAGTCCACCACTCCCAATCCTGCCAGGTGTCAGGCTGAAAAACTGGCTGTCCGGTTGTGCCACTGGTCTGGTGGTATATGGTAACATCTTTGGGCGGTACACACAGGGAATCACCATAAGGCCACGGTTCCTTATACTGTGCTTCGCGATAGTGCTCTTTTTCCAATAAAGGTACTTTTCTTACATCGTCCCATGTTTTGATATCTTCGGGCTTTAACCCTGCTGCATCATATAGTCCCCGGTAAAGTTTGGATTTGTCATAGCACCACTTAAATATTCTCTTGAACTTCATGAGCTGCAGGTCCTTTAGTTTTTCCACCGGTATAGTTTCCAAGAATGGGTTCCAGTAATTGTCTACACTCTGCGCTATAATTGCCACCCCCAATTTTTTTAAACAATTGCAAGTCTGTTTATTAAAAAACCTACTTAATTGCTTACCTGGAAAGAGCTTAGCATATAGTAAGAATCGATTCTATACTCTATCAAGTCAGAAAATTCACAAAAATACTGTTACACTTAACAGTTATATATTTTCATTTTCCTAAATTTTTGTACTAAGTGTAGGAGATATGACACACAAAAAAACCGAGGATTAGGTAAGCCTAATCTCGGTTTTTTATGTACGCTCTGCATAGGATTCAGGTCCAGATTGAAAGTTAAAGTAGTCCATGGTATGTACCGTAAACTGTAAAATAACCTTATCCAAAGCTTGTTAGCAGGGGCTGGCAGGTGACTTATATTTGATCTATTAATCATGTGCTATTTGATTAAGTTACGTTGCTTTTGTAATACACCATATTTTTAAAGCCAACTGTAAATTGAATCTTTTATTCGGATCTTTCAAAGTAAAGTCGCTAACTTCACAAATCTTCCCAAGGCGATATTTAAAGCCACTCGGCGTGATAGACGCAGCCCGGGCAGCCTTCTTAATATTCTCGTCATATGTAAAAAAATAGTTAAGGGTTTCAACCAGTTGAGTTTGGTGCTTGATATCATATTCCAGTATTTTACCAAGCTGGTCATGCATAAAGGAAAGCAGGTCTTTCTGGTTGGCAGCATGGAAAAGCAGGCCATAGGTACCCAGGCTGTCAAAGGAAATCACTGTATTTTTTTGGTTTAACCCTTTTATTACTATTAATGATTGCTGAGCTTCCTGGTAGGACAAGGAAAAGCCTTTGGGGGAGTGGTAAGTTCGGCCTATGCCAATCGAAACTGAAATTTTCGGGAATTGTCGATTAATCCGCTCTTGGATACTTTTTGCAAGATCGATAACTTCGGAAGAGGTTGTATTTGCGTCTAACGAGGTGAGTACGATAATATTGTTGCTTTTAGCTGTGACCATATTATTCCTATTACAGCCATTAAGCAACTTGCTAACTGTTTCGCAAAGTTGACCCTTGAATCCTAGAAGCTTTTTTTCGTCCTGCCCGTACTGGTCTATTATATGTGTAAAGTTTTCTAAATCGATGATCAGGACCCTGTGTGGCTGGCTGATATTATAACCAAGGTAACTCGCCCTTTCAATAATAGAATTATCTGAGTCAAAGTTACCCGAGACTAAATCGTCAACAAAGTTACCTTTAAGACGGTTTTCTACTTCTACTACAGTTCTAGTCTGCATTATCTTTAGGGCGAAAATCAAGGCCGCGCGCTCAAGGATCATCTGATTTAGCTCAGTGAACTCCTCTGAAATTTTGAAAGTACTAACATAGCCCAAAATATCCTGGCCGATTACGATCGGGGAGATAAGCCTAGAAAACGGTTTATTGGACGATTTTGCTGGTAGTAAGACCTGTCTTTTTTCCTGGGTTAGCGTGGTGGACAGGTGGCGGTGGTGCCAATTGCTAAAAATATCCTTGGCTGAACAAGAGTTTTGAGTCGGGAAGTTCTTTTTAATTGACATTGGGGCCGAAAAAAAAGCAAGCGGTCGGAAAAGCGAGTCTTCCACAATTACCGTACCACCAATGATCCGACCTACGGTGTCAGCAATGGCTGAAATATCCTCACCGTTTAAAACCATTCTGGTTAGCTGTTCGTGGATGTGCAGTGATTGTTTTAATATTTCATTTTGTTCAGGGATCTTGGCGTGCGCCAGCTCTAATGCTTCATTCAGATTTTCTTCCTGGTAGTAGTGCAGGTCAGGAAGAATTTCTTTGCCCCACGCGCCCAATGTCTTACCTATATAGGTACAGTGGGGGTCACCCTTAGCAACGCAAGACACTTCCTTGATAATTACTCGTTCACCCAAAAAGGCCGACATGATACCACTGGCGTATCCCTCTAGCGTCCAGCAAACCGGTTCTGATGCGAGATCGAAATGCTTTATGTGATACTCGGCTTCATAAGAATCATCCCAAATGCCTTCGCAATGCCAATTGCGTTCGTCTTCATTGGAGTGTATTTCAACAGGGGTGACGCGGGCCATACCCACAAAGGTATGAAAAAGTACGCCCAAATTGTAGCTATCATTTTTACTGTTCAGGGAGAAATCTTGCATGATGCTTACAGCATCGCTGTAACCGCTGGTAAATCCATAGCGAATTAATAGACCCTTTGCTTTTTCTGTACCCAGTGTACAAATAAGTTCCTTGCGTAGAGCCCCGATTGCGTCAACATTATTAATTATTACGCGCATGTTCTTTAGGTAGTTCTTTCCTGCTTTGGACTGCAGGCTAAGCATTTTTTCCAGATGAACGTTCTGAATCTTAATCACCCCACCCATGTGCTACTAGCATTAGTTTAGTAATAAATATATAACATTTTTCCAATTTATTCACAATATTCTAATTTGACAAAACTATTGGAATTCCTCCTTATGATCTATAAAAGATTTACAGTTAATCTTTTTTTGCGGTATTGTTATCTTATGCGCTGATTTTCATTTGTCCAGCCTAGGCTCCAACTGACAGTTACGTCAGTACAATGGAACAACGTGGGTAACCTTTTGAAAAGGCCAGTCAGGGTGCGCAAAAAAATCAGATGGAGCCACTGAGTTCCAAAGCTTTCTGAACAGCGCGAATTCTGTTCATATACGAAGTATATTTATCATCATCGTTTACGATAGCTGCTCTAAGTTTCGCTTCTAAATAAACAGAATCAATCGTCTCTTGAGGGCTGTTCGTCGATAGGGACTCTAATTTCGAAATAGTGGCGTCAGCCTCTTGTTCCCGCTGTAACTCAGAGTATTGAATTTGTTTGTCTTGCAAATGTGTATCTCGCATTTGTCTATTTTGCTCTTGTAATTGTTTATCTTGCTCTTGCATTTGTCTGTTTTGCTCTTGCAATTGTTTATCTTGCTCTAATAATTGTTTATCTTGCTCCGGTGTTTTTTCTTTGGGCGGTTTTTCATCAACCACTTGCTTTTTGGTGTCGGGCTTTTCAAAGGAGTGCTCAGAAAACATATCCTGTCTTCCTGTGTTAAAATCAGTAGGATTACCTTGTTCATCTATATTTTTATAGACGATACCCGGTGGTTTCAGGAAATCTAATTCAGGCAAACCCTCGTGTATCTTGGTCATGTAATCTAACCAAATGTGCCCCGGATAGCTGGAACCGAATAGATTGTCAACTGTGGCAGGGATATCGTAACCACTCCAGACTACGGTCGTATAATAGGCGGAATAACCACAGAACCACCCGTCCTTACTCCCTTCTGTTGTCCCAGTTTTCCCCGCTACTATTTGTCCATCGATCTTTAAATTGTGGCCTGTGCCATAATTCGTACTGATGACCCCTTTAAGTATATCTGTCATCATATAGGCAGATTCAGGTGAATAAACTTGCTTTTTTTCTCGAGTGTTCTTATAGACCGTATTTTGTTCTAAATAATCAACCTTGGTGACACAACTTGGCTGAGTAAAATACCCCCCGTTTACCAAAGTGTAATACCCACCTGCTTGTTCAACTGGCGACACTCCATTAGTAAATCCCCCAATACTTGCTATTGGGTTATTATCTTCCGGATATATCCCCGCGTAGTTCATGTTGCCCAAATAAGCTAACCCAGTTATTGGCTTTATCTTATTAAATACTTGATAAGCCACGGTATTAAGAGACATTTCAGTTGCCCAGCGGATCGTTACTGGACCGAAGAACATGTTCTCGTCATTTTTAGGTCCGTTCGGGAGGGGTTGATCCGTTATCTTGGATAGAGGATGATAACCCAATTCAAAGGCAGGCGCATAATCTAGTACGGGCTTAATGGATGACCCAGGTTGCCTAAAACTCAAAAAAGCTCGGTTGAAAATGTCCGTATCGCCACGGCCCCCCACGATAGCAACTACATAACCCGTCTTATTGTCGATCGAAACCGCAGCACCTTGCATTTCGTATTTGTTATTGGCCGGATTTATCGACGTAAAGTCACTTAATCCATTATCAAGAGATGCTTGTAGTAACGCCTGTTTAGTAAGATCCAATGATGTATGGATAGTGTAGCCACCACGACGTATATCTTTATCGCGCTGGAAATAGGCCTCTTTATACATGGCCACATAGCTTTTTCTCTCAGCATCAGTATTAAATATATACTGAAATCTGAAGCCATCTTGCTCCATCAACGCTCTCGCTGTGCAGTCTATGGTGTAACTGGTCATGTAATTTTCAGACGTTGCCATAGGTTTTCGAATCGTTAGTTTTAAGACCGTATTTTTAGATTCATCATACTGTTCCTGCGTGATCATAGCTTGTTCTAACATCTCACTAAGTACAATATTTCTTCTTAACGTCGTCTTTTCAGGATTCACGATCGGATTAAATAAGGAGGGATTGTTTGATACTCCGCAAAGAGTCGCAGCTTCTGCCAAGGATAATTTTAAAGCTGATTTCGAAAAGAAATATTGACTAGCGCTTTCTATCCCGTAACACCCATCGCCGTAATAACAATTGTTAACATAAAATTCAAGAATTTGGGGTTTAGTGAATCTTTTCGCTAAATCTAAAGCTAAAAATATCTCGGTTAGCTTACGTAAAAGCGTTCTATCCTGTGTTAAGAAAACGTTTTTCGCCACTTGCTGAGTAATCGTTGAACCGCCAAATGTCGCTTTTCCTCCATTTTTTATATATAAAAGCGCAGCTTTTATTGTACCTTTATAATTGATGCCACCCTCAACAAGAAAGTCTCTGTCTTCAACAGCTATGTAGCCTTTCGACACATATTCAGACACCTCCGCTAAGCTTAAGTACTTATAAGTATTTAAGCTTAGCTTGGCAATTTGTTGATTGTCCTTATCTAAAATTATAGTGCTTCCCGCTCTCCTAAATGTTGTGTCATTAATAGTACGTTCCTTAGCAAATGCTTCTTCTCTTGCCGAATCAATCATAGTTTTGTAATTTAAAAATAAGCCCCCCAAAACAATAGTTATTAACACAATCAAAGCTGCTATGGAAATTAATGAGACTCTAAAAAACTGTTTCACTCGGCTTATTTTCTTGATTTCATCCATATTGATCCTTCTTATGAATTCATTTCGTTTTATGTCAATAAATCTACTGAACCTTAACACTATATCTATCTTACAAGGAGATACCATTAATGTCACCGATTTTTATCGGTATTTATTTAAAATTTAGATACTATGTTTCTATCTTTTTTTCTACCAGCAAAGAATCAATAAGCTAGACCCTAGCGGTGGAAATGACACAGCATGGTCCTTGTCTGAGTTTAGACTAATCAATCGTCGAAATTTCAAAGGACTCCGCCGTATCCAGCGGCTGAGTCTCTTTTATACTTATCAGACCCCCATGCCGCTGCGCGGCACCACTTTATTTACAGTTTTAAAACAACTGAATAGTATTAGGCATTTCGCCCAACAAAGACTCTCGAATATACTTTAGCCATAAGTGGGTAGCGTATGAAAGGTAACGTCTTTTGTGCCAGATCAGTGACAGTTCAAGGAATATTTGCGGGTCACTTAAAGGAATAAATGCCATTGTTTCCGGATCAAGTTCAGCACATAGTTTACTTGGCAGCAGGGCTATTCCAAGTTTAGCAGCGACAACCTGAGTCATCAGTTCACGTTGTGAAGTTTCAAAGACCACCTTAGGCTGAAAACCGGCCATTTTACACCGGTTGACGATTTCATCATATAAATTAAAATCCCGACGAAATAAGACAAAACTTTCCTCGACGAGCAATTCAAATTCGATTTTTGGATACTCTCGTAACGGGTGTTCAGGGTGAACAACCAACCATAAAGGGTCTTTGGTAAAGTTCATTATATTATGCTCACTATTCGTGGGACAACAGATCAGGCCTACATCTAACGAGCCATCCTGGATACCTAACTCCACACTTTTAGACCCATATTCAAATAAATTAATCTCGATATTTGGATAAGCTTTCTTAAACTTACCTAATAATTCGGCAAATGCGGTAGCTGCTGTAATGGGGGGCATACCAATATTAAGCTTGCCTTTTTCGGTTTTTGCCATAATGTCTAGTTCTATGGGGATGCTGCGGAACATCTCCACTATTTGCGTGGCCTTCGTTAAGAGCACCTCTCCGGTATCTGTCAGCTGAACAAATTTTGAACTTCGGTTAAAGAGCGATTTTCCCAATTCATCCTCCAAGTCCTTAATCGTTTTACTAATTGTTGACTGGGAAACATGGGTTGTGTTCGCCGCATTGCTAAAACTCTTTTGACCTGCGACCTCTATAAAGTACTCCAAATGACGTATATCCAAAACTGCACCTCCCTTATGCCAGGTATTATACTATCTAGTTTTGGAATAATCAACATTCTAATTATCTATTTTACAGATAGTACCCTTAGTAGTAAAATAAATTTAGGCATATGAAAGAAAATAACAAGTCATGATGCCTTGGATATTTTGCGTCAGACAAGGAGGTATATGCCCCTCATAGCGGGGCTATTAGGGGCATATACCGACGCAGTATGACACAAAATAGACTGGCAGACTGACTAGTTATTTTCTTGAATGTGCCTTAAGTCAAAACAAGCTCATTTGGCATGAAAGAAGATGAATTTATGAATTACTGGTTACGCGTGACTCTACAGATTACTTTGCTTTGGGTGATCTACCAATTAGGAAACATTCTGGTAGGAATAATGCACTTACCTATTCCTGGTAATGTCCTAGGAATGATTATCCTATTTGTTTTGCTGAGCACCAGAACTATTCCCTTAGTCTGGGTAGAAGAAAGTGCGGATTTACTGCTTAAGCATCTTGCTTTTTTCTTTATTCCGATTGCTGTTGGGTTAATGGAATGGGTAGGTCTATTCCAGACGAGTGGCCTACAACTTTTGTTGGCTATTTCACTTAGCGCGACCGTAGGCATTCTAGTTACAGGTTTGGTAGTTCAGATTTTTGCAGGTATACGTTTTGTCAAGGAGGAAATCAAATGCATCAACTAATCGTACTCTTTACTATTGCTATTTCGATAGGGGCCTATACCTTCAGCCGTTTTCTGAGTAAGCGTTATCCTCACCCGCTCGTCAATGTGGTATTCCTGAGCACCGCATTAATTATTATGGTTTTGCTGAGCACCGGAATCAGTTTTAGACAGTATCAACCCGGCTTAAACGTTATGACCTCGCTTTTAGGACCCGCAACAGCTGCTTTAGCGATACCCCTTTATCGCAACCGTAAGATCTTGTTAAATAATTTTATTCCCGTGGCACTAGGGATTGTGTTAGGAGCAACGGCGAATATGACGACGTCGATACTCGCAGCTAAACTCTTTGGTTTGAGTAAGGTCACCGTGGTCTCCTTGGTACTTAAGTCAGTCACGGTGCCAATTGCGATAGACATCTCAAAAATCTTAAGTGGCGACCCCTCTCTTACTTCTGCTTTTGTAATTGCTACTGGTATTTTAGGTACCGTCTTAACTCCCATTCTGCTTAACCTATTCAAGGTTACTAATCCGTTAGCCCGAGGAATAGCTTATGGAACCACCGCGCATGGTCAAGGCACTGCAACGGCTCTGTTAGAAGGACCTGTGCAAGGTTCAATGTCTGGGGTTGCCATGGGGCTTGCAGCTATCTTCACTTCATTTTTAGCTCCGCTATTGGTTAGTAGCTTAGTAGGTTAACATCCTCACTCCGAAATATGGGGGTGGAGTGAACATATAAACAGGCCGGAAGCATTGCTTCCGGTCTATTTATTAGTTGAAATAGAGATTTTCCAGGTATTTCATGAAATAATTTAGAGGAGATTTGCATATTTAAGTCGAATGTTTATTAATGACCCGACAAAAGGAAAAGAAATAAGGAAAGCTGAATCTAGATTTACCTAGAACGGGGGATCTTTTTATGGGGTGAAACGCGTACCACGCGTCGGGCTAACACCTTGTGTCCGAATCCGTCAACTAACCTCGTAAGCTAAGAAGGGTGTAACTAAATGCATTTGAATTTCAATTGGTCTCAGAAAAAAGTACTCGTCCAACAATTGTTCCGTGTCAATCTACAAAAAATATCCTGGAAATCACCGCGTGTCCTCGGTAGTATCTCGATGACAATTATCCTAACTGGCGGGCTCACTTATTATTTTTCGACAACGACTTCTGCTGCTGCCGTGATACTTAACGGTCAACAGCTTGGCTTAGTTCAAAATGTTAACATTGGTAAAAATCTCGTTGAAACGACTTTGAAACAACATGGCGAGTCCTTTGGGCTAAGCGCCAAAACTCATGACCAAATTACCTATAAAAATGTCAGGGTTAATCCAGCAGTCTATCTTGAATCTACTTTGAGCGATAAGACGTTGGAAGATAAGTTAACGTTTTATCTTGAAGGTTATAAGTTAGAAGCAGACGGTTCTGTGATAGCAGTTTTACCTAGCAAAGAAGCTTCTGATCAAGTTCTAAAAGACTATCAAGACTATTTTGTTAAACCCAGTAATGAGAATAAGGTAACTACCGTTAATTTTACCGAAAAGATTAGTGTCGAAGCGGCAGAAGTCCAACCTGATCAAATGAAAAAAACCGATCAAGCTTTAAAAATGTTGATTGACGGTAAAATAAGGACCAGGGATTACACTGTCCTAGCTAATGATTCTTGGTGGCTTATTGCCCGCAAAAATAATATGTTGACGGATGAAGTTTTGGCTAGTAATTCGGGGGCAACCAAGGATACGAAGTTGAAGCCGGGCCAAATTATTAAACTTGTTGATTCAACACCCTATCTTACTGTCGTAAGTCAGGGAACCTATTCAGGTCCTGAAACAATTCCCTATGATGTCGTATCAAAAGTTGATAACAGTTTAGGAGTCGGCCAAACCAAGGTCATCAAACAAGGTAGTACTGGTTCAAAAGTAGTTACATATTCTTATGTGCAAAAAAATGGCATAGACGTTTCCAAGCAGGTATTAGATGAAAAGATCACTCAAACTCCTGTCAATCAAGTCATCGCTAAAGGCCCCAATAGTCGACCTGTCAATGTAGCGTTTGCAGCTTCTCGTGGAAGTAATGGTTCTTCTTCCATCGTAAATCGCGCCCTTAGTTTGCAAGGGACACCCTATGTTTTTGGCGGAACAACTCGTAGTGGCTTTGACTGTTCGGGTTTTACCAAGTATGTCCTCGCCAGTGCTGGGATATCCCTTCCTCGTACATCTTATGCGCAATTCGCTTCAGGATCTTTGGTCGGTAAGAATAGTCTTCAGCCGGGTGACCTAGTTTTCTTTTCGACTTATTCTTCAGGTGCCTCTCATGTGGGCATTTATATCGGGGGAGGCCGTTTTGTTCATGCCAGTAACCCCACTAGTGATGTTAAAGTATCAAGCCTTAGTGAAAGTTTTTATGCTTCCCGTTATCTCGGAGCACGCAGGTATTAGAGACTCTTTTTTTCAGGTTATACTTCCAGAAAGTTATAATTTCCGACTAGTACCGCCACACTAAGCCTAAGAGCGCCCCCCAGTAGCCTGAACTATGGGGGAGCGCTCTTGCTTATTCTGGGGTTCACTCGATAAAGGTTAGCTTTGATCCGTAGTAAAGGGCTCATTGACAACTTTTCTGAGGTTTTCCCACTTCAGGCTTTACCGTTCCCTAACCAATCGAAGTATATCTCGCCAAGATACTTTTCCATACATAAGAACGCCCACTCGATACATATACTATTTTGTCTTGCCAGCTAATTTGCCCACTATCCGGTCTAATAATATCTAAGATCATTCGCATTGTAGTGGTTTTTCCAGCACCATTAGGTCCTAGAAAGCCGAAAACCTCACCTTCTGGTATAGTAAGGTTTAGATCTTCGATCACACGCTTAGCCCCAAAGGACTTGTTCACAGAGCTCAGCTTTAGAGACATGTTTCGATTAAGCAGGGTTTTTCCCCCCTTCCGGAGCTGGTAATTTCACAGCTGATTAAGATAATACCAGAAGCCCTTGACCGAGTTCATCAAAGTTTGATCCACCCGCTGTTTATCGAAACTTAATTCCGGATGTTCCGCAAGATTGTATCCCTGATTGAACATGGACCGGAACACGTAACTGTTGATTTGTTCTATAGCGGTTTCCAGCGGCTGACCGGCTTTAGAAACCTTCATAATTATTTCGGACCAAACCGAGAACTGACCCAACATTCTTTCAATGATGGCTTGTCCATGCTTTTTGCTGCCAAAGTGACTGAAGTAAATATTATCAATATTTAATAACGCCATTTTCTGCATTGAAGCAAGCATCATCTCCAGTTTAACTGGGTGCGGTGCCCCTGGAATAATAATATCGTCATCTAGGAAGGCCGAAAGCCTTGGAAAATAAAGGCCTAAAGCGTCGCCGCTGAAAAGTCCTCTGGTATCAGAATCGTAGAAAACGTGGTGGTGCGGAGAATGCCCTACTGTATCAATCACTTTAAGACAGCGTCCTCCACCAAGATCAATCTCAGCTCCATCCTGTAAGGCCTGAACCCTGTGGTCAAGAACAGGAACAAGCTCACCAAAGACGGAAAATGCCTCGCCCCAATACTTACTCGCTCCAGCTTTCAGCCGAGACGGATCCACTAAATGCTTTGCTCCGTTTTCATGGACAAGCACTTTTAGTTTAGGCAGTTTTTGGGCCAAATATCCGGCGCCACCGGCATGATCCAAATGAATATGGGTCGCGATCAAATAGTCAATATCCAACGGGTCTATACCCAATTCTTGTAGTCCTGCCAATAAGACATCGGCAGAGCTGGTCGGTCCACAGTCGATTAGCGCTAGTTTCTTACCTTTGATCAGATAAGCAGAAGTAAACCCTTCCCCCCGATCCTTTACGTCAATTGAAAAAATATTATCGCCTACTTGCTGAGTTTGCTTCATCATTTTACTCCTATCAAGCTAATTATTTCTCCCATAAATATTAATAATTGGCGTTTTGCTCACTATTATAACATAAATGCAGCAAAACCTCGCTTAAGGCTTGCTGCATTTATTTGAAAACAGTTGATCTTAGTAAAAGCCCGTATCCCAAAGAAAATCTTATCAATAGTCAAAAACTGAAATATATTTAGTTAGTGAAGGATTTAACTCAACTAATACAGAATACTCTGAATAAAGATCTGAATAAATATTTCCAACAGGGGGATTAGTAATGAAAAATCTTTTTCAACGCAATTGGTATACAGAAGTGCGACGCGGCGACAACGGGCTGCTGGAGGCAAAAACGAGTTATGTTGATACTTACCGAGAAGCAGTAGCACATCTTCTGGTGGACGTAAATTCCTTTATTATTAAAGAGGCCGTATGGGAAGAACAGAGATCTTTAAAACCAATCAAGGCCCGTACCCGTCTGGTTACACCCCTGCACGGCTCTGAAGCTTTCTTCAGTTCCGGTCCTGCGCTTAAAAAGGTGGGAACATTTCTTGAGGACCCTCTGGCGGTTGCTTTGTTTTCCGAAACCGTCAAAGGGATCATTCAGGCTGAAACCTTTCTTCTAAACGAGCGCGGCTATGGTTCAGAGGAAGAATATAGTCAAAAGTGGCTGGCCTTCTTTGCAGGCTCCTGCAGATACTACAGCAACTTGGACCGAGTTACTAGGCATTGGTATGAGTATGTAGGGGAAAGCAAACGGGATGGCAATTTGTTCGTGCGCTTCAAGACTCAGAGCCTTTTCGAATTAGGGAACGGTCAATACTTATTGACCGGGAATTTGAGTGATTCTTTCCACGAGGTCAATGTACGTCTAAAATTAAACGGGTTTACCGTAGAAGAGGCTGATGGCGTTCTTTTACGCACGCCGGATCTCGTTTGCCGTGAGTCAGCAACTTTGCTAACTAACCTTGAGGGTATTAATTTACGGGGAATTGCCAAAAAAGAACTGGCTGGCATTTTGGGCAATGGCCAAGGCTGCGTCCATATAATTGATACAGTTAATGATTGTGGTCAAATACTAGAACTTTTTAAATTTTAATCCACGTTCGAGACACCCACTTCTTAAAGTGGGTGTTCCCTATTCTGCTTCGGGGACGCTAGACTCCACCAACAAATCAAAGTACAATAGAGAAGCCTAATAGTAAAATAATGGCCTCTAGCTCGGTCACGATTTTGGGCTGAAAAAAACATACAACTTAAGGAGGGCTGTAAATGCTCAAAGCAAATCCCGCGCCAGAAGCTCAGATATGGAACAAGACCTTCTTCCTAATTCTGGTCGTGTCATTTTTGATGTTTTTGTCAATGTACATGCTATTACCGACGCTTCCTTTATATGCCCAAACCTTAGGGGCTAACGAGACAGTGGCCGGAACAATGGTTGGCATTTTTTCGCTCTCCGCCGTTTTGGTACGCCCTTGGTTTGGTAACCTGCTTGATCGGAAGGGACGAAGATTAATACTTATCCTTGGGGTTGGGATCTTCCTTATTTCAATACTTGCTTACAACCTTGCCTTCTCTATTATTACCTTACTAGCACTAAGATTAGTTCACGGGATTGGCTGGGGTGCATCAACTACCGCCACCGGAACCATGGCTTCAGACGTAATACCGGCTGTTAGGCGAGCAGAAGGAATGGGATATTACGGAATTGCCTCCACGATCGCCATGTCTCTAGGACCGGCATTAGGGTTATACCTGGTCGAGTACAGCAGTTACTCCATCTTATTTACAGGCGCAGCAGTTTTAGCCGGCCTTGCCTTAGCGGGTTCGTTTTTTATCAATTATGAAATACCACATAAAAATGGGCAAGGAACCAGAATCCCACCAGTAAAAGGTGTAATCCTAGAAAAGAGTGCTATACCTCCGGCTCTGGTCTTGTTCTTTATTACCTTAACGTACGGTGGAATAGTAAGCTTTATACCTTTTTACGCGGACTACCGCGGAGTTAAAAACATAGGGGTATTTTTTACGGTTTATGCCCTGGTATTGCTGTTAGGTCGTCCGACTATCGGAAAAATGGCTGACCGATATGGTGCGCGGAAATTCCTGGCTCCAGGAATATTACTCATAGCTGCTGCTCTACTATTACTGATTAAAGCTTCTACCTTACCTACGTTTCTGCTCGTTGGTGTAGTTTATGGCCTAGGTTTTGGAACCGTACAGCCAATTTTAAACGCCCTGGTTATATCCTTATCGCCACCCGAACGTAGAGGAGCCGCCAACGCAACCTTTGCAGTTGCAATGGATCTGGGCATTGGTCTGGGTGCCATTACGCTCGGCTTCATTGCCCAAAAAATGGGTTATATCTACATGTATGGCAGCTCGGCCATTTTTGCTCTATTAGCACTAGTAATGTATTATGCCTTTCTTAATAAAAAACTGCCCCATTGAACCCATTTCAACAGACCCATACTGGTTCTCGGTGACGGATCCACTATGTTTAATAACCAAGCCAGGAGATAGCGGCCTCCAGCAAATGTCTTAGAAAATCGTCTCGTCGTATGGAGCTATACTAACTGGATTTTTACAAAGAAGTATGGTATTATTCTACAGTAGATTACATATTAATATATAATGAGTGTTTTTAAGTAGATTGACTTCGGGTATATAGATGTAGAATGGTAGGATAATGAGTAACGGTAGATACTGGTTGTTTTAAATAGTGTAGGACAGTTTTAGGACGGTAGGAAATAAGAATGTGAGTTTATACCCAATATCCGTGTCTTTTGATACGGATATTGGGAGTTGCACAGCTTTTTTAACTCCTATTATTAGGAGTTTTTTTATATTAGAAATACAACTAAAAAAGGAGAGGTAATTGTGAAAAAAAGGTTAAGCAAATCAATAAAGTTGAGGTCATTTGGGAGATGGATTCTACTAGGGTTGCTGGCACTGATTTTGGTCGTTGTTTCTGGATGTGGACAGAAAGCATCTGCTCCAGCTGCCCCGACTGCAACAAAATCTCAAACAGTAGAACTAAAATTAGCACATTTCTTTCCTGCCACACACCCAGCTGAGAAAGAGCTAATTCAGCCTTGGGCCAAGGCGATCGAGACTGCAACTGAAGGCAGAGTAAAAATCACCAGCTACCCGGGAAATACACTTTTGCAGGCTGATGCAGTTTATGACGGGGTTGTCAATGGAATAGCAGATCTGGGTCTTTCATGTTTCTCTTATAATCGGGGCACTTTCCCCGTGTTGGAAGCTTTTGAACTGCCAGGTATTAAGTACGCAAATTCTAAGGCTGCCAGTAAAGTTGCCTGGGAAGGGATCAAACAGTTAAATCCCAAGGAAGTTCAAGATACAAAGTTGATGATGGTGTTCACAACTGGCCCTGGGGATTTATATACCAAACAACCTGTACGTGCTCTCCAGGATTTAAAAGGATTAGAAATTAGAGCTACGGGTCTGAGCGCTAAAAGTCTTACAGCTCTTGGAGCCACGCCAGTAGCTATGGCTCAATCTGAAGCTTACGAAGCATTATCAAAGGGTGTTGCAAAGGGAAATTTAGGTCCTATTGAGGTCCTGCAAGGCTGGAAACAGGCAGAAGTAACCAAATATCTGACTTTATCACCTTTCCTATATAACAATTTATTCTATATAACTATGAACCTAAACAAATGGAATTCACTGGACCCTAAAGATCAGAAAGCAATCGAAGCCGTTAATCAGAAGTTCTTTGAAGAAGTCGCCATGGGTTTATGGGATAAACAAAATGAGTCCGCATTAAAGTATGCTGTCAATGAAAAAGGGATGGAAGTCATTACCCTTTCTCAAGCAGAACAAGATAAATGGATTAGTTTGATAAAACCAATTCAGGACGATTTTGTAGCCCAAATGAATCAAAAAGGACAAAAGGGACAAGAGATTTTGGATAAAGTGAAAAATCTTGCCGATCAATATAACAAGGAATATAAGTAAATCCTGAGGGGGACCTGGAATTGAAGCAATTATCTGGCATAATTAAAGGAGTAAGCAGCATCTTGGACAAATTAGCCGGACTATGTATTTTTTCTGTGATGCTGTTGATTGTAGTTAATATAGTTTTACGAGCGGTTTTCCACCACCCTATTTTAGGAACTTACGAACTAGTAGGCTTTTTAACTGCAATGGGAGTGGCCTTGGCTCTAGCGCACTGTGCTTTTCAAGATGGTCATATTGCAGTTAGCTTTATTATGGAATATTTTCCTCAAAGAATTCAATCCATTGCAAATGTTTTCGTTAATGCCGCTTCATTAATATTGTGGATTGCTGCAGCCTGGTCCCTTGGAAAATTTGCTCAAGCTATGAAGATAAAAGGGCTTGTTTCACCCTCAGCAGAAATACCTGTTTATCCCTTTATTTATTTGATTGCTTTTGGTATGTTGGGGCTTTGTCTGGTGCTCCTGTTTAAATCCTTGGTTTCCTTCAAAGAATTATTCGGTATCAATCCAGCTAAGAAGGTGACACGATGAGTGTATTTTTAGTTGGGCTAATTGGAATCGCAATTTTCTTTGGCTTAGTAATGCTACGCATGCCAATTGCCTATGCCATGTCACTCGTTGGCTTTGTTGGATTCAGCTACCTCACTTCAGTACCTGCCTCTTTGGACATGGTGGCCAAAGAACTATATAATACTTTTACCTCTTATTCGCTGAGTGTTATTGCCATGTTTGTTTGGATGGGGTTTCTGGCTTATTATTCAGGAATTGGCACAAGTCTCTATGTTTTTGCCTATAAAATGATCGGACATTTGCCTGGGGGTCTGGCAATTGCCACCCAAGCAGCTTGTGCTGTTTTCGGAGCGATTTGCGGCTCTAATACCGCGACAGCGGCAACAATGGCGGCTATTGCTCTGCCAGAGATGGATAAATATCATTACGACAAGTCATTATCTACAGCCAGTATTGCTGCCGGAGGCGTTTTAGGGATTATGATTCCCCCAAGTGTCATTTTTATTTTGTATGGCACAGCAACTGAACAGTCTGTAGGAGCCCTTTTTATGGCAGGTATAGTTCCTGGGATTCTTCTAACCATCTTAAACATGGGCATGATTTACTTGCTTACTTTACGTAACCCGAATCTCGGACCAGCTGGTAGCAAATCAAGCTGGCGGGAAAGAATTAGTTCTTTGCGGGGAGGATTGGGGGAAGCCTTAGCGATATTTATTCTTTCTGTAGGTGGCCTTTTTGCCGGATGGTTTACGCCCACTGAGGCAGGCGCTGTAGGTGCTGGTGGCATACTAATGGTCAGTCTTTTAGAAAAGCGACTTGGTTGGGAAAACCTGAAAAAGTCCTTAATTGATACTACTCGAACTAGCGCTATGATTATGCTAATGCTTGCTGGAGCTGTCATGTTTGGTCGGTTTATGGCTATTAGCAGAGTGCCCTTTGAACTGGCAAATTGGGTCGGAGCTCTTCCCCTGCCCTCGTATGCTATTATGGGCATAATTCTTTTCATCTACCTCATACTAGGCTGCTTTATTGATGCTTTAGCACTAATTTTACTTACCATTCCGATATTTTTCCCTGTGGTAGTTAATACCCTGGGATATGATCCGATTTGGTTTGGGGTCGTTGTAGTTTTGGTAGTAGGCATGGGTGTTATTACCCCTCCAGTTGGAATGAATGTTTATATTATTAAAGGAATTGCCCCAGAGATTCCCTTGGAAACAATCTTTAAAGGTGTATGGCCATTCCTAGGTACAATAACGATATTGTTAATCCTGCTGATGATTTTTCCAGGGATTGCTACTTATTTGCCAGAACTACTAAAGGGATCGTAAAAAATCACGTTAACGTCAAATCGTTGAAGAATAGAGCATGGATGGATACCAGAAGAGACTACCTCGAAGAGATAGTCTTTTCGTTTGTTTACTTGTCGATACGATAGTCTCCAGTACGATAGTCTCCAGAGGAGAGTATCGCCGAAAGCGCACGGCCCTTAACGAATACTACTGCGCTGAGGATGAGTATCGCCGAAGCCGTGATCCCGAAAGGAATACCTACCGGCGTAGGATAGAGTATCGCCAAAGCGCACAGTTCATAATGAATACCATAACGCTATAGGATTTGGTATCGCCGAGTCCCTGGTCAAGACAAATGTCCAGTCCTAATTAATTATTTTTATAATAGAGAAGGATTTATGCATTTCATCACAGAATATTTCCAATATTAATAGTACCTTCAAACTATAGGTAATCTATAATGTTAATCTTTTGCATTTGCTTTATTTTATTTAGTGAGGTGTTAGATTTTGAATAACCTTGTAATCCAAAGATTGGCGCAGGCCCTTGAACATCGTGAAGAAGTGGCTCTAATTATTATTACCCAAACAAAAGGTTCTTGCCCCCGAGGGGCTGGCAGTATGATGCTCGTTGACCTTGATGGACACTTACTCGGAGGCACGATCGGTGGCGGAGTTGTGGAGTCCAAGGCGGCGCTTGAAGCTGCCAAATGCCTTAAACAAGGAGTTTCTAAGACTGTACGCTATGAGTTTGAGGTTGGTTCTAGTGACCCCCAGAAACTTGCGATGGTTTGTGGCGGTGAGATTGAAATATTTATTCGTGTTTTTAAACAGGCAAATCATTTACTGATTGCCGGAGCCGGTCATATTGCTCTTGCACTTTATCAACTGGCTAAGATTTTAGGGTATACAATCACAATCCTTGACGACAGGCCCGAGATGCTCACCCGAGAACGGTTTCCATCAGCTGATGAGTTAATACCCGGGGATATTGTCACAGAACTCAAAGGCTTCACAACAAACGAAAATACCTCTATTGTGATATGTACATACGAACATACCCTGGACGAAGCGACTCTGGCAACGGCAATCGTAAAGCCAAACCGCTATCTCGGAATGGTGGGTAGCCGTAAAAAAGTCGCGTTATGTTTCCAACATCTTGAAGCACAAGGGGTGGCGCACGCGGCCTTAAGCAAAATTCATACTCCCATTGGACTGGATATCGGGGGAGAAACACCTGAAGAAATCGCACTTGCTATCTTAGCCGAGATCCAAGCCGTAAAATACAATCGGAACGCTAATTTTCTTCGAACACACACATAATTCTGATCAGATACTACCTTTAGGCAAAGCCCTTAACGCAGGTCAACTACTGATATACTAACATTACCACAAGGGTAAAGCAGCTAAAATCCTTAACTTCTCATCTTCTCAGCCCAGCCTTCTTCCCCAATTAGGGGCACAAAACGCACATGACAAAGAGTCTCTTCTAGAAATTCCTCAGAGGATGACCGGTATACCCGCATAAGTTTCTGCTGCCCCTCCTCCCCTATCGGAATAACAAGTCGTCCCCCCACGGCCAACTGTTCCTTCAGGGACTTCGGTATAGTCGGTCCTGCGGCTGCAACTATGATACCATCAAACGGGCTTTCCTCCAGCCAACCCTTGGTACCATCTCCCACTCGCACCGTTATATTATCATACTGCAAAGATGCAAAACGTGCGTAGGCCTCCTTGGCCAGCTCTGCATGCCGTTCAATGGTATATACTCTGTGAACGAGGTGCGAAAGTACAGCAGCTGCATAGCCAGACCCAGTTCCGATTTCCAGTACTCGGTCTGCCCTACTTGGTAGCATAGCTTCCAGCATAAGCGCAACAATAAATGGCTGGCTGATCGTCTGCCCTTGCCCGATCGATAGTGGGGCGTCATAATAGGCATAATCGGCCAGTTCCGGACTGACAAACATATGGCGTGGCACAGTACAAATGCTCTCTAGAACCATCTTATCTCGGATACCTTGGGCCGCCAGCTCCTCTGATAGGCATTTCCGCTCTTTTTGACGCTCATCAACTTCTCTCATTCCTTCAATCCCACCTCGCTGTATTTTTATCATTAATCATCACCCTTATCTAGTTTTCCCCGGCTGGCAATTGGTCATGCCAACCTTCTTTCAATTCTTCGCTTCAATCTCAAATTTTCCTTCACTGACCAAGCCTTTTAAACTTGGACGATATACTTAGAAAAAACAATTACTTATCACAAAATAGAAGGAATTTAAGCAAAAGGAAAAAATATTCAGACTTATAAATATATGGAGGAGGATTAGGGTGAAAAATCTCTTTCAACGCAATTGGTACACGGAGGTGCGCCGAAGCGATAACAGACTTCTTAAGGCAAAAACTAGTTATGTTGATACTTACCGAGAAGCTGTCGCCCATCTTTTAGTCGACGTTAATTCCTTTATCATTAAAGAAGCCCTGTGGGAAGAACAGCGGTCTTCAGAACCAATGAATTGCCGCTCCCGCCTAGTTACTCCCCTGCATGGCTCAGAAGCTTACTTCAGTGCCGGTCCCGCGCTTAAAGAGGCTGCGGCATTTCTTAATGACTCTCTTGCAGTCGCTCTCTTTTCCGAAACCGTAAAAGGGTTTATCGATGCCGAAACTTTTCTCCTAAAAGAGCGTGGCTTTACTTCAGAAACAGACTATGTACAAAAGTGGAAGAAATTCTATTTAGGCTCCTGTAGGTTTTTTAGCAACTTGGACCGAACAACTCAGAGCTGGTACGATTATGTAGGGGAAAGTAATCGGGACGGGAATTTGTTTGTACGATTTAAAACCCAGAGTCTCTTTGATTTGGGGAAGGGTCAATACTTATTGACTGGGAATTTGAGTGATTCTTTCCATGAGGTCAATGTGAGTCTAAAATTAGATGGTTTTAATGTAGTTGAAGCCGATGGCGTTCTTCTGCGTGCTCCAGACCTAGTATGCCGAGAGGCAGCAGCTTTACTAGCTAACCTACAGGGCATTAATTTACGGGATCTAGCCAAAAAAGAAATAGCTGGTATTTTGGGTAAAGGCCAAGGATGCGTTCATGTGATAGATTTAGTAAATGATTGTGCGCAAATCCTAGAACTTTATAAGACATTCGGCCTATGAGGATAGGATATGTGATAAAGGAGCGAACCCAAATTCCTTAGGGTTCGCTCCTTCAAGTTGTTATCCGACAGTAAGGTCAGCAGTGAATGAGTTTACTCGGTTTTTTGAGCATCAGAGGATTTGCGGCAGCAGCCCTTTTTGTACCCAAAACCATGAAATTCGCCTTTGTCAATATCCTGTTCAATTCTTTGTTGACGTTCTTGCATGGCGTTCTTGATTTTTTCGGCTTTTGCTTGATCCAGTATTCCGGCCTCAACTTCCTTGTCGATAATCTGAGCTTTTATACTGTACATTTGCTGATTGAGGGCTTTAATCTCTTTCAACTTGCCTTGATCAACAGCTCCGAAGACAGGTGTGGCGCTTAGAACCAACAAAGCCAAGGCCAAAATGCTTGCAGCCAGTCTTCTCAATTGCCATTCCTCCTCATTCATTCTTTTGCCGGAAACAACTCTTAGAATGCCCAATTAAATTTTTTCTATTAGATTCAAGAATTGCCTTATGTCCTGCATAGATAAACCTGGAGCCAGCTATCCTAAACTACTCTTGTATATTGTAATTATTATTTTGACTATCCATTAAATAATAACTATAGTTTTTTCCGTTTTTCTCTTCGATACTAATTAGATCAAGTGCAAATTCTTTTGCTTCTTGCAAGGTATCAAATTCATATTCTCCAATATGATCTTTGGCAATTGGATCATCTACAACCAGAATAAAAGTCATTTTCAATCTCCCTTTCTTTAAGTTCTCTACTGCAAGCTCCACCTTTTTACACAGTTACGCCCGCTTGTTTTCGCTAAATATAATGCCTTGTCAGCAAGTTCGATGCCTTTACTAACATCGGCCTTCCCACTTACTTCAATCGAGCAAGTACCAATACTAACTGAAATATAGTCCAAAGTTTTTGAAGATTCATGAGAAATTTTAAGTTCAAACACTTTACTTCTAATTGTTTCCGCAATTTCTCCGATCTCTTCTTCCTTTGTATTGAAAGACGCATAAATAAATTCTTCTCCACCCCACCGAGCAACAAAATCCATATTATGTCTCACAATAGAATTAATCTGATTAGCTACTACTTTGAGCACTCTATCCCCCTCGTTGTGACCGTAATAATCATTAAATTGTTTGAAATAATCAATATCGACCATTATGATTGATAATAACGATTTTTCTTTGAAATATGTTTCAAACGCCATGTCAATATGATTCCGAAAACTTCTTCGATTTGGTATTTCAGTGAGTTCATCAACTAAGGCTAGTTTTTTAAGCTGAAGATTGGCTGTAGTAAGTTTCCTATTGATGATAGTGTTCTGTTCGATCTCTCTTTCAAGTAAAATATTTGATTTCTCCAACAATGCCTTACTCCGATAATTGTTGCAATAGCTAAGAAATATAATCCTAGAAGCTAGCCAAGAAATAAATATAAAAATACATAGATTCACATAATGCCCAATAAGAACATCCTTCGAATTTTGAAAGAACGGCAATCCAAATATGAGGATTAGCACAGAACAAACATAGGGAACTAATATCTTTCTGTTATCTAAAAAATACATTACAGAACAGATAATCATGTTTACCATAAAAACCATTAACTGTCCATATAATTTTTGATCCATCAGAGATACAATACTACCCCAAGACATTACTAAAGTTATATAAGCTACTAGACCTATCTCCAGATTTCTTAGTTGCCTAACTGGTTTTTCCTGAAAATCCTTAAACCTTCTAATTAATATTAATGGGATAATGTTTATACATATCATAAGCAAATACATTATTAAGTAATAGCTAAAGTGAAATCGATTGTCTACTTCCAAAATTGATGCGCTAACATCAATCACGGCTAAGATAGTCTCAAGTCCAATCATTACTATTGCTAGAATTCTTCCTCGGCAAAGGTTATCAGCAAGAATACTTTTTCTAAAGTTCTCTTCTTCACATTCTATAATATTAATTTTAAAAGAAAATATTTCCTTCATGAAAAACCTCTCCAATGAGTCTTTATGATTTTTGGGAAACCAACTGCCCCTGAGCATTGTAAAGTGCTCCTGGATCACCATCATTATTCCAGATATTTAATTCCGTCCAAACCAGGACACTTGTTCCTGCTTGGGCATCCTTACCACTCACTACTTTCAGCGTCCCATCCGCAGGTATTGTTGTACCCGATGGAAAATTAAAGGTTTGATTGCCTTTTTCGCTCACTAACTTCCAACCAGTTAAGTCAACCGCTTTATCACTATTATTCTTTATAGTAACAACTTCTCCACTTAAATCAATATTTGAGATTATTACTGATCCTGTAGATATTGTTGGAAGTGGCTGTACGGTTTTAGCGGGTGATGGTGGGATGGAAACAGTTACCTTTACTGTATCTCCGTCTGAAGTGGCAACAATAGTTCCCCCTTGATCCGTCCGATAGACTTGCACTCCTGCATTAGCTAATTTATTCAAGGTTATTTGGGCAGGATGTCCATAATCATTATTAACTCCAACCGATATCACTGCGTACTTTGGAGAAACAGCTTTCAGAAATGCACTTGTTGTTGAACTCGTGCTACCATGGTGTCCAACCTTTAAAACTGTAGCCTGTAAATCCTGCCCGTTCTTCAACATTTCTGCTTCTGAAACCTCTTCGGCGTCTCCTGCTAATAGGAAGGAAACCTTACCAAAAGTAATCTTTAAGACAGCACTGTAGTTATTGAGATCTTCATATTGGTCACTATTAGGTGCCAGAAATATACCTGATATACCAGAAACATCTAGCTTGCCTCCAGCTTTAGCTCTAATTTTTTTAGCGCCACTGGCATTGACTGCGTTTATAAAATCCTCAAACGTTTTTGTTGTTGAAGTACCATTTGGCATATAAATCTGTTTTGGCGGAAAATTGTGAAGGATGGTATCTAATCCTCCAATATGGTCTTCATGTGGGTGAGTCGCAACTACAGCAGAAAGCTCTTTGACTCCCAGGGATTTGAGATAACTTACTACCCTTGGTCCGTCATCAGTATTTCCACCATCAACAAGCAATGTCTGACCGTTAGGTGCAATAACTAAAATGCTATCCGCTTGGCCAACATCCATAAAATGGACTTGTAACAAGTTTCCCTTATCCGTCTGGATCGGTGCCGCACTTGTAGTAATAACCTTTTCTGTTCTACCACAGCCAGAGAACAGAAAGAAAGACAAGACAAGCAAGGGTAAGATTAACGGCCTTTTATGAAATAACAATTGTGTTAACTCCTTACTACTCATCGAAAAGGTTATTTAACCTACGTTTAGATTTTTCTGTACGTTCCTTGGTCACTTCTAAGTCAATTTCCACCTCAATACTTATTACATCCCCTTCTCTAATACCAGGCGGTAAAACGAAACGGGGCAAATTAAATGTGTCACGATTTTCCGTTTCGATAATCGCCCAATCTCCTTCAAATCGATCAACAATAAACAACTGTTGTTACCTCCTTGACAATCAGCATAAACTAACCAAGCATCTGCATAAGCATCTCGCAGTTCAATCGCTAGTGGATAAATTATTCTCGCTGTATATATCATAACACGAAGCGCTGACATAATTTTGTGGATTTTGCATTTCAGCCTGAAAATATATGCAAAAAGAGTAAGTCTTCCCTTGGGGTTCCCTCTTTTTGCATATATTAATCCCTTCTTGCATAATGAACTAGAGTTCTTAACCTATTGAATAATAAAAGGAGACTTGCTAATCATTATTATTTTGTTTATTATTGTTTTTAATTACTTAATCAAAATGTAGGGAGTGATCAGATATGAAAGTTGTAGCATTTAATGGAAGTCCTCGGGTTAAGGGCAATACTGCTCAAAGCCTCGAAATTGTCTTGGCGGAATTAGAAAAGGAAGGAATTGAGACGGAAATCGTCCAATTGGGAGGACGCAAAGTCTTTGGCTGCTTGGCCTGCGGCAAATGTCGGGATACTAAAGATAACCGCTGTTCGCGCAAAGACGATGAAATGAATACCTTCATTCAGAAAATTGAAGAAGCAGATGGCATTATTATCGGTTCACCTACCTACTTCAGTAATGTTAGCACGGAAGTTAAAGCCCTCATCGACCGTTGCGGTTATGTAGCGAAGTCCAACGGGGGCACACTGCTAAAGGGAAAAGTTGCAGCTTCCGTCGTTTCAGCCCGTAGAGCTGGATCAACCTTCGCTTATTCTGCCATCAACTTCTTCTTTGGCATAGCCGAAATGATTATTTGCAGTTCAAATTATTGGAATATGACCCTATCCCGCGATCCAGGCGATGTCCAAAATGATGCTGAAGGGATTCAGACTTTCCAAATCCTTGGGAAAAATATGGCAAAGCTTTTAAAACAGGTTAACAATGCACATTGAAACACCTCACGCTACCTCCAAAACCTGTCCCCCTGCCAAAATGTGAGTGTGTTGATCATTGACGACGCAGAGAATTTAAGAAAAACCTCGGCTGCGCCTCGGTCCTTTTATTCAGTCTATGACATCCGTAATCTTATACTCATTACCATGAAGACCCTTATAATACACTGGATACATGTTGCCCCCACATTTCTCACAACTAAACTGTGGTGGTACCGTCGGATCCCCATCATCCATTGCATCCATCGTTCTGACAACGTCTAATGGGATATCCTCAGATTCATGACACTCCAAACATATATAACTGATCACTCCCTGATCTTCCCCTATCTTCCTGGAGTTTTGATCTCTTTTCTTCTTCTTTTTGGGGTTTCGCGACTTCGATACCGGTGAAATTATAAATCATCCTTTCCATGTAGTTTCTTGAGGTCTCGTCACTTGCATATTTGATTTCCAATTTCCCTTCTTTTAGACACACTTCTCCCTTGTATTCATAGCAATTCTCACAATGTGGACATATCATCGGGTCTTTACCCGTTTGTTCCTTGATCCTTTGCTGCCAGTTCCGGCGTTTTACGATCTTCTTTATGTTGACGATCCATTTCCTAACTTCTTTTTGCCAATTAGAAATTAGTTTTTTGCTAATTGCCTTTATTCTTCGTGAATAAATCCCATAATATCTTATCGTTTTGAACTGTTCATCTGGTATGTGCACGATTAATCTTTTAATAAATTCTTCCACCGTTATGGTTTCCAGTTTTTCTTGGCCGTCCTTTTTATCATGATATCGAAAGGTTACATACTGACCATCATAATTCTCAATTCGATGCAACGCTATGGCTGGTCGACGTATATACCGACCTATGTATCCTATTTGCACCTTAACATTCCCCTTCTGTTTCGGTGCATGAACATAAAACCCTTCTCCATTGGCGCTAAAGGCCTTTTGCAATAGGTGTTGAACCTTCTTCTTCTCACTTTCGTCTAGTGAACGACGTATTAATTTCAAGACAACTGTCTGCCATTGTTTTCGCAACATGGGAAACGGTATATAGTCGTAGACTTTCCATTCTCCTTGTTTTTTCATCCCTCCCATAGTTACTAGCAAATGACCATGTGGATTGAAATTCATTCGGGCTCCAAAGGTATGTAAACCAGCTATTATGCCGGGTGTCAGCTTGTGTTTCTTTTTAAACCAGTGTTTTTCTTACGAGACGCCGCTTTTGCTGCCTCAGTTAGGGCGCTTCGAAGCTTCTTATTTCCTTTACGCGTCTTGGTGGACTTTTTTTTCCTGCGCTTTCATCATGACCTGGTGTCATCCCTGCCCACGAACATAGGTGGCCAGGTGTAGGGAATCGTGACATATCTGTACCAATTTCCGCAATAATTTGTTCAGCAGTTCGTTTTCCAACACCAGGTATGGAGTCCAATAACTTCAGTTCTTCCGTAAAAGGGGTCATGCGTTTCTCGATTTCATCGTCCAATTTACTAATCAGTTCATTGACGTAATCGATATGAGCCAATTGTTTCTCCAACATGTATATTTGATGGGCCCCAAGTAGTCCTTCTAGCGCAAGTTTCAATTCTTCTTTTTTATCCTTTAGCTTCTTTAGTGCAAAATCCGCTAAAATCGAAGTGTCTTCTTCTCCTTCGATCATAGCCTCCAACATGTTTCGCCCAGATACACCCAACACATTTGAAGCCACAGAGGATAGTTTTATGTTACCTCCCTCTAATACCTTTTGTAGACGATTCACTTCACGCGTTCTTTCTTCAACGATGCTTCGACGATTGCGGACGATCTCCTTTAATTCTCTTTGCTCTCGGTTAGGAATAAAGCTTCCTTGTACTAGACCATGACGCTGTAAACGCGCAATCCACTCGGCATCTTTAACATCTGTCTTTCGTCCCGGCACAGCTTTTATATGCCTGGGCATTAACTACTATCGGTTGGAGGTCCTCTGTTTCTAAGAGGTTATAGATCGGTTTCCATTAATCTCCAGTACTCTCCATCGCGACATGGGAGCAACGATTGCTTTTGACCCAGTCCACCAGTTCGATAAGGTTCCGGGTCATGGTTGTAAATGTTCGAATCTCCTTCCCTTTAGGTGTGATGATGCAGGCAGTGATACTTTTTTTATGCACATCCAGACCGCAACATCGTTTATGCAGCACTTCCATAACAACAACTTCTCCTTAGACTGGTTTCATTTAAGGCTAGTGCAACAACCAATATGGGTTATTCTGCCCTGCGTGCTTCCCGAAGGAGCAACAATCTGTGATACACCAGGTCGATGTGGTCCGTCTGATACACGGGCTCGCGGCACCAAGAAAGTTCGACCTACCT
>Ga0209347_1000490_pt1 | contig 98818 bp, 105 predicted proteins | sample AutmiccommuBRH23_FD_187382 | JGI IMG/M metagenome (GOLD analysis project Ga0209347, IMG submission 187382) | Deep subsurface microbial communities from Mt. Terri, Switzerland - Autotrophic microbial communities BRH/23 (SPAdes) (version 2) | ecosystem: Environmental > Aquatic > Deep subsurface >...
GGGCTCAAAAGCCCAAGAAGACATCGGCGTCGGCAGGCGACCCGAACCCATTTTCACGCCTACGAGGCGTCACCACTAGGGCACAGCAAGCTGGAATGCCATTTCGGCGTGGTCGGGGCGCTACTTCCAGGCGCCTTCCTTCTTCCACTGCAGTTCCTTCTGGACCCATTCGTTGTCCTGCGGGAACTCCTCGGTCTCGGTGATGCGGCGCACCTCGAGGCGGGCTCCGGTGCCCAGCGGGCACTTCAGCGCCCACTGCTTGGCTTCCTCGATCGAGGACACCCCCAGTACCCAGAAGCCGTTGAACAACTCCTTGGCCTCGGTGTACGGACCGTCGGTGACCACCGGGGTCTCGTTGTCGAAGTTGACGACGAAACCGTCCTCGGGGCCTGCGAGGCCCTCACCGGCCAGCAGCACGCCTGCCTTGATGAGCTCCTCGTTGTAGCGGCCCATGGCGGCGATCACGTCGTTGAAGTCGACGTTCTCCATCGCCTTCTCGGCCTCGGGGGTGGACCGCAGGATCAGCATGTAGCGGGTCATGATCTTGTCTCCTTCTTCTTGTGGGAAGGGCCCTGTCCAGTCTCGTTCGGGCGGCCCTCACACACACGTCGATCGGCGAGACGCGAAATCGACACGGCGCCGGAAAAAGCGAAAAGTTTCTGTCCGCCGGCTCAGAACCGGCCCGGCACCCGGCCGTGCACGCGCAGCCAACCGCGCCGGGCGGCGGGGTGCCACTTGAACGACGCAGGCACGGCAGGCCACGTCGCGCGGACGGCGGCCCGGATGGCGCGGTACCGACGCTCGTCGGCACGGCTCCAGCCGATCTCGAATCGCCGCCTCACCACCGGGCGCCGACATCGGCCAGCTGGAGTCGATGGAGGCGCGCAACTACACCGCGGTCACGACGCTGCGCATCAGGGACGGAGTGCAGCTGCCGCAGGGCCGTACCGCCGAGCTGCGGTCGGCGACCCCGTTGGGCGACGTGTGCGTGTTGATCAGACCCCCGGATCGGACCGGGGCCGGTGCGCCGTTGCTCGGGGACGGAGACACCATTCCCATCGAATCCACCACTGCGGCGGCCACTGTCGAATAGCTGTTCACATGGGGCCGGTGAATGATGTTTGGACGTGCCGATACCGACCAAGTTGAAATGGACTGCGAATCACATCTGCAGGATCGCGTGAAATCGGACAGCGGCGAGCACCGGCGTGGCACGCTTCTGATCATGGCCGATCTGCCCGAACCCCGTTTTCTCGACGACCGCATCGCTCACTGGGCAAGCACGACGCCCGATGCCGAGGCGATGGACTACCTCGACCGGTCCTGGACCTGGGCGCAATGGGACGACAGGGTGCGTCGGCTGGCCGGTGCGCTCACCGAGCGCGGCGTACGACGGGGCGACGTCGTCGCATTCCTCGACAAGAACCACCCGGCCTGCGTCGAGCTGACGTTCGCCGCCGCGTCTCTCGGCGCCGCGAACGCGATCATCAACTTCCGGTTGGCCGCCGACGAACTCGACTACGTGCTCAACGATTCCGGCGCCAAGGTGCTGATCGTCGGGGAGGAGTTCAAGCCGGTGATCGACAAGATCCGCGGCAAGCTCACCCACGTCGAGCACGTCATCACCGTCAAGCCCGAGGGCGACGACGAATACGAGGCGATGCTCGGGGAAGCGACGCCGACCGGGCGCGGCGACGACGTCGACCCCGGAGACGTCGCCATCATCATGTACTCCTCGGGAACCACCGGTCGCCCGAAAGGCGTCGAGCTCACCCAGGCCAACCTCATCGCCCACACCGTCAACGCCCACGAGGGGTTCGAGTTCGACGAGGGCGACAAGAACATGGTGTCGATGCCGTTGTTCCACGTCGGCGGCTCGTCGTATGTGCAGTTCGGCATCCACGACGGGTTCCCGAGCGTGATGACCCGCGAGGTCGACGGCGCGGCGCTGGCCGGGGCGATCCTCAAGGGCGCCAACAGGACGTTCCTCGTTCCCGCGGTCCTGGCCAAGGTGCTCGAGTCCGGGGAGGACGCGGTCAAGCTGTTCAGCGCTCTGAAGACGTTTGCGTACGGCGCGTCGCCGATGCCGCTGCCGCTGCTGCGTGCCGCGCTGGATGCCTGGCCGAACACCGATTTCATGCAGGCCTACGGGCTCACCGAGGTGTGCGGCGTGATCAGCCACCTGCTGCCCGAGGCGCACCGGGCCAAGGACCACCCGGAGCGGCTGACGAGCGCGGGAACGTTGGTGCCCAACGCCGAGATGCGCGCCGTCGACCCCGACACCCTCGAAGACGTCCCCACCGGGGAGCAGGGCGAGTTGTGGTTCCGTACACCGCAGTTGATGAAGGGGTACCACAACAAGCCCGAGGCCACCGCCGAGGCGATCACCGAGGACGGCTGGTTCCGCAGCGGTGACGTCGGCCGTGTTGACGACGGCGGCTACATCTTCGTCGAGGACCGGCTCAAGGACATGATCATCTCCGGCGGGGAGAACATCTACTCCATCGAAGTGGAGCGGGTGCTCGCCGAACACCAGGCGGTGGTGGAGGTCGCGGTCATCGGAGTGCCCGACGACAAGTGGGGTGAGGTCGTCAAGGCCGTCGTGGTGGTCGAGGGCGAGACGAGCGAGTCCGATCTGATCGCGTTCGCCCGTGAGCGGCTGGCGGCCTACAAGTGCCCCAAGTCCGTCGACATCACCGAAGAGCTGCCGCGCAACCCGACTGGAAAAATCCTGAAAAAGGAATTGCGCAGGCCGCATTGGGAAGGTCGCGACCGCTCGACGGTCTAAGCGTCGACCGGGATCGCGACTTCGTTGCGCCGCCGGAACGGCAGCGTCCACGGTGGATCGTAGAACCACGCGACCGCGTCGCCTTTCGGTTCGATGCCGTTGTCCCGCAACACCGTCAGCAGTCGGTCGGTGCTGTCGGCCACCGCCGTCGGGCCGCGGTCGCCGCTGAACCGCAGCACCGCCACGGTCTCCGCGGGTACCTCCACCAAGCGGATGTCGGCGTCGTCAGGGGTGGGTAGCGTCTCCATCGACCACTTGGACGGCATGAAGAATCGCACCGTCCACCCTTCGGCGTCGCTGCCGGTCTGCGAGACCGGAGCCGTCATCGCGATGTCGGCACCGCCTGAGGACTGCTGGCCGACAGGGGCCGTCATCGCGATCTCCGTCTCGCGGTGGTTGCCGCCGAAGATGTAGGACGCCAGCCGGCGGAACCCGGCGTTGAGCGCACGTTGCTTCTCGCCGGCGACGGTGGTCTCGGCGGCGATGCGGGGACCGTACTGGCGGATCTCCACGTCATCGGCCAGGGGGCGTCCGACGTAATGCGGCTCCTCGGTCCCGGCGCGAATACCGACCACCGACAACGCGGACTCCCCGATCTGCCTCACGATCTTCACAACGCCGGCCACTGAGCACTCCCTTCTCGACGGGCTGGCTACCCGCGCGCAAACGCGCAGAACCATCGCCCCATGATGTATTCGTCACCGCGGCTGACGCGGATGGGTATCCATCGGCAGCGTTGTAGCGTGGCGAGATGAACCGTCCGACGGTCATAGTCTGCACCGAGGTCTCGGCGCCGGTGCAGCGCGTCCGGACGCCTCGCTCGCAGGATCGGCCGGTCACGCGGCGTTGGTAGCGTGTGGGAACAGGTGTCCGGCCCGAGCTGGGCGCGGCCGGTGAAGACGACCAGAAGCCGTGGGCTGCAATGAGTGTTGACGATGTCGACGTACTGGTGATCGGTGCGGGGCTGGCCGGGTTACGTTGTGCCGGGATGCTCACCGCCGCGGGGCGCGAGGTGCGGGTGTGGGAAGCCTCCGATGCCGTCGGAGGCCGGGTCCGCACGGATGTCATCGACGGCTTCCGCTGCGATCGGGGCTTCCAGGTGCTCAACCCCGCCTACTCGGAGATTGGCCGGGCCGTCGATGTCGAGGCGCTGCGGCTGCAAGCCTTCGGGCCGGGGGTCGCGGTGCGCCGCGAACACGGGTCGACGGTGTGGGTCCATCCACTGCGGGCCCCGGCCAGGGTTCCGGCGATGCTGGGCCGAGGTGGGCTGGGGCTGCGGAACCTCGTCGCGGCAGCACGCTGGGCGGCGCCCGCCCTGCGATCGCGCGCGCTGACGTCGACCGGTGACGACCGATCGCTGGGCAGCGCCCTGGACGCGGCGGGAGTTCACGGTGAACTGAGGCGGGTGATCGACCGCTTCCTGGCGGGGGTGCTCCTCGAGGGCTCGGGTGACACCTCCAACGCGTTCGTGCTGTTACTGCTGCGGATGTTCGTGCTCGGCGTACCGGCGCTTCCCGCCGAGGGCATGCAGGCGCTGCCGCGCCAGCTGGCCGCTCCGATCTCTGACCGAATCGCCTTGCAGCACAACGTCGTCGACATGAGTCGCGAAGGTAGCCGGTGGCGGGTGACTGGTGGCGCAGGCGCTGTCCGGGCGGCGCAGGTCGTGATCGCCACCGATCCGGTGTCAGCCGCCGAACTGGCCGGGTTGTCCGTGCCTCGCATGCACGGCGTGGTGACGGACTGGTGGGCCTCCGATGACGCGCCCACCGATCCGCCGATGCTGTGGGTCGACGGCCGCAGTGAGGCGCCCGGGCCGGTGGTCAATACCGCCGTCATCAGCGCAGCCGCGCCCACCTACGCCCCGCCGGGTCGGCACCTCGTCGCGGTGTCGGCGCTGCTGGGGAAGGACGGATCCGCGCCCGACGAGTCGGTGATGCGCTGCCACGCCGCCGACATCCTCGGGACCGATGCAGCGCGCTGGACCCTGCTGGTCCGGCATGTCGTTCCGAGGGCGTTGCCCGCCCAGCAGCCCCCGCTGGCGGTGCGCCGACCGGTACGCCTCGGCGACGGCCGGTGGGTGTGCGGCGACCACCGCGACACCGCCTCCATCCAGGGCGCCCTGGTCAGCGGTAGACGCACCGCCGAAGCGCTGCTGAAGAGTCTGGGGTGACCGCCGACGTGGCGGTGGAGTTGTCCGACTTGCTCGAGAGGCTTCACGTCGTGGCCCTGCCGATGCGGGTGCGGTTCCGCGGCATCACGGTGCGCGAGGTCGCGCTGATCGACGGCCCCGCGGGCTGGGGCGAGTTCGGCGCCTTCACCGAATACGGTCCCGAGGAGGCCGCGCACTGGCTGGCCGCGGGAATCGAGGCGGCCTACCGACCGCCGCCGGCCGTCCGCCGGGACCGGATCCCCATCAACGCAACCGTGCCCGCCGTCGCGCCCGCCGAGGTCGCCGCGGTGCTGGCCCGGTTCCCCGGCGCGCGGACGGCGAAGGTGAAGGTCGCCGAGCCCGGGCAGTCCCTGGCCGACGACGTGGCCCGGGTCAACGCCGTGCGGGCGGTGGTACCGGCGGTGCGGGTCGACGCCAACGGCGGCTGGAGCGTCGAGGACGCCGTCAGCGCGGCCGCGGCGCTCACCGCCGATGGCCCGCTCGAATACCTCGAACAACCGTGCAGGACGGTGCCTGAACTCGCCGAGGTCCGTCGCCGCGTCGACGTGCCGGTCGCCGCCGACGAGAGCATCCGCAAGGCCGACGACCCGCTGCACGTGGTGCGCTCCGGGGCCGCCGACATCGCGGTGCTCAAGGTGGCGCCGCTGGGCGGGGTGCACGCGATGCTGGACATCGCCGGACAGATCGACATCCCCATCGTGGTCTCGAGCGCCCTGGACTCGGCGGTGGGGATAGGCGCCGGACTCATCGCCGCCGGCTGCCTCGCCGAGCTGCCGTATGCCTGCGGCCTGGGCACCGGGGGCCTGTTCGTCGAGGACGTCGCCGAGCCGGTGACGCCCGTCGACGGGTACCTGCCCGCGGCGGCGGTGACGCCCGACCCGGCGCGCCTGACCGCGCTGGCCGCCCCGCCCGAGCGCAGGCAGTGGTGGATCGAGCGGGTCAGGGCCTGTTTCGCGCTGCTGTCCTGATCTGTGGGGTCCATGTCCTAGACGCCATCGCCTCGCTGGCCAACACTGAGTGCATGTCACGCACGGTGCTCATCCTCGGTTTCGAGGGCGTGCAGGCACTCGACATCGTGGGTCCCTTCGAGGTCTTCACCGGGGCGTCGATGTACGTGACCGCCCAGGGAATCGGCGACGGATACACCGTGCGCGTCGTGTCGGTCGGGGGAGCACCCGTCAACACCGGCACCGGCCTCTCCCTGGTCGCCGATCCGCTGCCCGACCCCCACGATCCTGTGGACACCGTGGTGCTGCCCGGCGGCTTCGGCACCGACGCCGCGCGCCGCGATCCGGCACTGATCGACTGGATCACGGCTGCGGCCACCCGGGCCCGCCGTGTCGTGAGTGTCTGCACCGGGGCGGTGCTGGCCGCGCAGGCCGGGCTGCTCGACGGCTGCGTGGCCACCACCCACTGGGTCTTCGCCCCGCAGCTGGCCAGCGAGTTTCCGTCGGTGACCGTCGACCCCGATCCGATCTTCGTGCGCAGCTCGGACAAGGTGTGGACGGCGGCGGGGGTCACCGCGGGCATCGACCTGGCCCTGTCGCTGGTCGAGGACGACCACGGCACCGAGGCCGCGCAGACCGTCGCCCGCTACCTGGTGATGTATCTGCGCCGGCCGGGAGGGCAGACACAGTTCGCCGCACCGGTGTGGATGCCCCGCGCCCGGCGGACGCCGATCCGCGACGTCCAGGAAGCGATCGAGGCCGAGCCCGGTGGCGCGCACAGCATCGCCGAGTTGGCCCGCCGCGCGGCGATGAGTCCGCGGCATTTCACCCGGGTGTTCACCGAGGAGGTCGGCGAGGCCCCGGGAGCCTACGTGGAGCGGGTCCGCACCGAGGCGGCCCGTCGCCAGCTCGAGGAGAGCGACGACACCATGACGGTGATCGCCGCGCGCTGCGGGTTCGGTTCGGCGGAGACGTTGCGCCGCAGCTTCGTTCGTCGTCTCGGAATCTCACCAGATCAGTACCGCAGAACATTCGCCTGACACCATTAAGGAGATCGGCCATGCAGGTCGCCATCATGTTGTACCCGGGGTTCACCGCGCTGGACTTCATCGGGCCGTACGAGAGCCTGCGGTACCTGCCCGACGCCGAGGTCCGGTTCGTGTGGCACGAGACCGGGCCCATCGCCGCGGATTCCCGCGTGCTGCTCGTCGGTGCCACCCACACGTTCGACGAAACTCCCTCTCCCGACCTCGTTTTGATCCCGGGAGGGTTCAGCACCATCGAGCACGCCCGCGACGAGGGGGTGCTCGACTGGGTGCGCAGCGCACATCAGACGTCGACGTGGACCACGTCGGTGTGCTCGGGGCAGCCACCGTTCGACTCCGGGCACATGTCGAAGGCGTCGGCGAGCACCAAGGCCACCGCCACCGCGATGATGGGCAAGGAGTTGGCAAGGCCCGCCGCGCTCGCCGCCACCGGCGGCCTGCTGTGGGACGCCGCCCTGCAACGCGTGCGACGCGGAAAGCGTTCGCGGGCGGTTGCGGCGTCCAGATCGCGCTGAGGGCTGTCCCCCGGGTTGGTTGGCGACCCTGAGCACAATCGGGGCGTCCCGGGCCCGTCAAGTACCGTCTTCGGGGTGAATCTGGCTTACGACGACCGCGGCGCGGGGGACCCGGTGCTGTTCATCGCGGGTCGCGGGGGCGCCGGCCGCACCTGGCACCTGCACCAGGTGCCGGTCTTCACCCGCGCCGGTTACCGCTGTGTGACGTTCGACAACCGCGGCGTCGGCGCCACCGAGAACGCCGAGGGCTTCACCACCGCGACGATGGTCGGCGACGTCGCCGACCTGATCGAGAAGCTCGATCTCGCCCCGGTGCGGATCGTCGGGGTGTCGATGGGCGCCTTCATCGCCCAGGAGCTGATGGTGGACCGGCCCGAGTTGGTCAGGTCCGCGGTGCTGATGGCCACCCGCGGCCGCCACGACCGTGCCCGCGACTTCTTCTGGCAGGGCGAACTGGCCCTCGCCAAGTCCGGAGTGCAGTTGCCCGTCGAGTTCGAGGCGAAAGTTCGTCTGCTGGAGAGCTTCTCGCCGAAAACCCTGAACAACGACATCGCGGTCCGCGACTGGATCGACATGTTCACGATGTGGCCGCAGAAGCCGACGCCCGGCCTCGAGACCCAGCTGTCGATCGCACCGCAGCACAGCAGGCTGGCCGCCTACCAGAACGTCACCAACCCGGCGCTGGTCATCGGTTTCGCCGACGATGTCGTGCTGCCCTCCTACCTCGCCCGTGAGGTCGCCAACGCGCTGCCCAACGGGCGGTACCTGGAGATCCCCGGAGCCGGTCACCTCGGGTTCATCGAGAAGCCGGAGGTCGTCAACACCGCGATCCTGAATTTCTTCGCCGATAGTCTGTAGTGATGAACCCCTCGACGGCACAGGCACGCGTCGTCGTCGACGAACTGATCCGCGGTGGTGTGCGCGACGTCGTGCTGTGCCCCGGCTCACGCAACGCGCCGCTGGCGTTCGCGCTGCACGACGCCGACCGCGCGGGCCACCTCCGTCTGCACGTCCGCATCGACGAGCGCACGGCCGGCTTCCTGGCCATCGGCCTGGCCGTCGCCGAGCGGGCACCGGTCTGCATCGCCATGACGAGCGGCACCGCGGTGGCCAACCTGGGGCCGGCGGTGGTGGAAGCCAACTACGCCCGCGTGCCGCTGATCGTGTTGTCGGCCAACCGGCCCTACGAACTGCTGGGCACCGGCGCGAACCAGACGTTCGAGCAGTTGGGGTACTTCGGCAGCCAGGTGCGCGCCAACGTCAGCCTCGGGCTTGCGCCCGATCTGCGTGGGGCGCCCGGCGAGCTCGACACCTTCAACGCCCAGTGGCGGTCGGCGACATGCCGGGTTCTGGTGGCCGCCAAGGGTTCCCGGTCGGCCAACGCGGGGCCGGTGCAATTCGACATCCCGCTGCGCGAGCCGCTGGTGCCCGACGCCGACGACGCCGAGGCCCCCGGGCGGGTGTACGCCCCCGAGGGACGACCCGACGGCAGGTCGTGGACCCACACGCCGCCGGTGACGTTCGATCAGCCGCTGGACATCGACGTCACCGCCGACACCGTGGTCATCGCCGGGCACGGCGCGGGGGAGCACCCGAACCTCGCCCATCTGCCGACGGTCGCCGAGCCCACGGCGCCGCCCGCGAAGAATCCGCTGCACCCGTTGGCGCTGCGGCTGGTGCGCCCCAAGCAGGTCATCATGCTCGGCCGCCCGACGCTGCACCGCCCGGTGTCCGCGCTCCTGGCCGATCCGTCGGTGCCCGTCTACGCGCTGACCACCGGCCCGCGCTGGCCCGACGTGTCGGGCAACTCCCAGGCGACGGGGACCCGCGCGGTCACCTCCGGGACGCCCTCGCCGGAGTGGTTGCGCCGCTGCGAGGAGGTCAACCGCCACGCCGTCGTCGCGGTGCGTGAGCAACTCGCCGCCCACCCGCTGACCACGGGACTGCACGTCGCAGCGGTGGTGGCCGAGGCGGTTCGGCCCGGCGATCAGCTGGTGCTGGGTGCATCGAACCCGGTCCGCGACATCGCGCTGGTGGGATTCGACGCCTCGGGTGTGAAGGTACGGTCCAACCGCGGGGTGGCCGGTATCGACGGAACGGTGTCGACGGCGATCGGGGCGGCGCTCGCCCATGAGCGCGCCGGTGGGGGACGGACCATCGCGCTGATCGGTGACCTGACATTCGTCCACGACAGCTCGGGTCTGTTGATCGGCCCGACGGAACCGACGCCGCGCGCCTTGACGATCGTGGTGTCCAACGACAACGGCGGCGGCATCTTCGAGTTGCTCGAGCAGGGCGACCCGAGATTCACCGACGTGTCCTCACGCATCTTCGGCACACCGCACGATGTCGACGTCGGCGCGCTGTGCCGCGCCTATCACGTCGAGAACCGCCAGATCGAGGCCGGTGAGCTCGCGGGCGTGCTCGCGGAACCGTACGACGGGATGCGGGTGCTGGAGGTGAAGGCGGACAGGTCGTCGCTGCGGGCGTTGCACGCATCGATCAAGGCTTCACTGTGAGCGGAGCGAACAAAACGACGCCGGTGAGCGGAGCGAACAAAACGACGCCGGTGAGCGGAGCGAACAAAACGACGCCGGTGAGCGGAGCGAACAAAACGACGCCGGTGAGCGGAGCGAACAAAACGACGCCGGTGAGCGGAGCGAACACCACCACTCTGGCGGACAGGGCGATGAGATGCTCGATCGCCTGAAAGCGTTGTGGCGGCTGACCATTCCGCACCTCTACGGTGAGCCCGGCGAGACGCGTGGCGGCAGGATCGTGCGACGGATCCGGATCGGCATCGTGGTCGCGGCATGCCTGGTGACGTTGCAGTCGGTGTTGCTGGTCTTGGGCGCGTGGCGCAACGACCGGCAGATCGAACGGCACATGGGGGTGGCCGAGGCCAGCGTGCTCGACGCGGGTCCGCGGCGCTCGACCATCGAGTTCGTCACGCAGGACCGGGTGACCTACCGCCCCGAGCTGGGGGTTCTGTATCCGTCGGAGCTGGACACCGGGATGCGTATCTACGTCGAATACGACACCAACAACCCGGATCTGGTGCGGGTGCGCAACCGCAACGCCGCGCTGGCGATCATCCCCGCGGGATCGATCGCGGTGGTCGGATGGCTGGTGGCCGGTGCCGCGCTCGGTGCGACCGCGCTGGTCGAGCGGCGCCTCGATCGGCGGGATGACTGATTCAGGATTGGACGAGCTCGTCCAGCCAGTTGTCGTCGAAGATGTCGAGCTTCTCGCCGACCTCCAGGTCGTACACCGTCGGGGTGCCGGCCTGTAACGGGTCGATGTCGAACAGGAACCCGAAATTGGCGGCGTCCATCTCGGCGACGTCGACGGCCTCCTGGTCGCCTGCGATGTTGTCGGCGACGGGCGCGGGCAGACCGGCGCCGATCGCCATGTCGCGCAGCTCGTCCCCGGTGAACCCGGGCCCGCCCGGGTCCTGGTTGATCCAGAGTTCCTCGACGAAGCGCTGGAACTGCGCACCGGTGGCCGCGGTTTCGCCTGCCGGCACGGCCGCCAGGAACAGCGCGTTGGCCACCTTCGACGAGTAGCCGTCGTAGTCGTCGTCGAGGAACGTCAGCGGGCGGTAGGTGACCTGAAGGCTGCCGACGTTGATCAGGAACGCCAGTTGATCACCGAAGTCGCGTTGCAGATCGCCGCAGTGCGTGCACTGCGGCTCGGTGAAGATCTCGATCTGCGCGGGCGCGTCGTCGAAGCCGGCGACGATCCCGTACCCGTCCTTGGCGAGGGCGAGCGGCACCGTGGTCGGGTCGGGCAGGGCGGAGCCGGCGATCTGTCTCGAGCATCCGGCGGTGAACAGCAGCCCGAGGATCGCGATGACCAGCACCGACTTCGAAATCCGCATGTCGAGAGAGTAACCCGCGGCACCCGGCAATTCGCGTGACATATCCCTGCGCGCAACCTCGCCGACAGCTGGTGATGTCACTGTCGCGGTGTGAGGGTCGCGATCGTCGCAGAGTCATTCCTCCCTAACGTCAACGGCGTCACCAACTCGGTGCTGCGGGTGATGGAGCATCTGCGTCGCACCGGTCACGAAGTGCTGGTCATCGCACCGGACACGCCGCGCGGGCAACCCGCTGCCGACAAGGTGTACGAGGGGATCCGCGTGCACCGCGTGCCGTCGAGGATGTTCCCGAAGGTGACGTCGCTGCCGTTGGGTGTGCCGCGTCCCCGGATGGTCGGGGTGCTGCGCGGGTTCGACCCCGACGTGGTCCACCTGGCTTCACCGGCGCTGCTCGGCTACGGGGGTCTGCACGCCGCGCGGCACCTGGGGGTCCCGACCGTCGCCGTGTTCCAGACTGACATCGCGGGTTTCGCGAGCAGCTACGGCATGGGGGTCGCGAGCCGGGCGGCGTGGGCGTGGACCCGGCATCTGCACAAACGTGCCGACCGTACCCTCGCTCCTTCCACGTCGGCGATGGAAGACCTTGCCGCGCACGGCATCCCGCGAGTACACAAGTGGTCACGCGGGGTGGACGTGACGGGCTATGCGCCCTCGGCGCGCGACGGACGGCTGCGCCGGTCGTGGTCGCCCGAGGGTAAGCCGATCGTCGGTTTCGTGGGGCGCCTCGCCCCGGAGAAGCACGTCGAACGGCTCGCCGCGCTGAGCCGCCGCGACGACCTGCAGGTCGTCATCGTCGGCGACGGCATCGACCGCCCCGAACTCGAATCAGCGCTTCCCCGAGCGGTATTCACAGGCGCGCTATACGGCGACGCGCTCGCTGCCGCCTACGCCAGCATGGACGTCTTCGTCCATCCCGGCGAGCACGAGACGTTCTGCCAGGCGGTCCAGGAGGCCATGGCGTCGGGGCTTCCGGTGATTGCGCCCGACGCGGGCGGCCCGCGGGATCTGGTCGCGCCCTACCGCACCGGCCTGCTGCTGCCCGTCGGCGAGTTCGAACACCGGCTGCCGGAGGCGGTTGACCATCTGGTGGCCGAACGGCGTCGCTACTCGGTGGCGGCGCGGCGCAGCGTGCTGGGCCGAACCTGGCCGGTGATCTGCGACGAGTTGCTCGGCCACTACGACGACGTCGTCGGCGCCCGCAGGCTGCGGGCAGCCTGACCTCGGCGCGGGGTGGGCTCGCCCGGCGGCATTGTTTGCACATGCCCAACTGCCTGGCGTATGACGGAGGGGTGACACAGTCGATCGGGCACGCTCTGACCGAACCGGCGAGGAAACTGGCTGAGGCAGTGCTGCATTCGCGCCGCTTCGCGCGGGCTCCCATCTCGTTGTACCGAGTGGGTCTTGGGTTTGTCTTCGGGTCCCGGATGCTGATGCTCGAACATGTGGGCCGACGCACCGGCGCCCGGCGCTACGTGGTGCTCGAGGTCGTCGACCAGCCCTCCCCGGATGTCTATGTCGTTCCGTCCGGCTTCGGCGAGGGCTCGCAGTGGTTCCGCAATGTGATGGCCGAACCCGAGGTGAAGGTGTCGGTGGGCGTCCGGCGCAGCGTGGCGGCGACCGCGCGTCGATTGTCCGCCGCTGAGGCCGACGCCGCGCTGCAGCGCTACATCGGTCGGCATCCGCGAGCGTGGGCGTCGCTCAAAGAGGTGATCGAGCGCACCCTCGGCGGCCGCGTCGATCCGCCGAACACCGAACTGCCGATGGTCGAGCTGCGCTGCGCGTGAGGTGCGCAGCGCGTCCTCACCCCTGGGCTTCGACGGCGACCGGCTGCCACTTCTCCCAGTTCGCCAGTCGGCTCTCGTAGTCGGCCTTGGCCAGTTCCAGCGGCTTCTCACCGAAGAACACCCGCAACGGCGGCGGGGAGGCGTCGACGACCTTGAGGATCGCCCGCGCCGACGCGGTGGGGTCACCGGGGGCGGGCATCCGCTGCGCGCGTTTGGCGTCGGCCTCGGCGTGGACTGCGTCGTAGTCGGGCAGCGGCGTCGCCCGCTTGGAGGACGGACCGGCCCAGTCGGTCGAGAAGCCGCCGGGTTCGATGAGGGTGACGTGGATGCCGAACGATTCGACCTCCTGCGCCAGTGCCTGCGAGAAGCCCTCCAGCGCCCACTTGGACGCGTGGTAGATGCCGACGTTCTGGAAGGCGGTGATGCCGCCGATCGAGGACACCTGGACGATGTGACCGCTGCGTTGCGCCCGCAGGTACGGCAGCGCTGCCTGGGTGATCCACAGCGCGCCGAACACGTTGGTCTCGATCTGCGCCCGGGCTTCGGCCTCGGAGAGCTCCTCGATGAAGCCGAACTGCCCGTAGCCGGCGTTGTTGACGACGATGTCGAGCCGGCCGAAGTGCTCATGGGCCTGCGTGACAGCCGCGAAGTCCGCGTCGCGGTCGGTGACGTCGAGCGCGATCGGCAGCAGCGCGTCGCCGTACTTGGCCGCGAGGTCGTCGAGGGAGGACACGTCACGGGCGGTGGCGGCGACCTTGTCGCCCCGCTCCAGCGCCGCGATCGACCATTCGCGCCCGAACCCGCGCGACGTGCCGGTGATGAACCAGGTTTCTTCGCTCATGCCTGGGTCAATGCCCGCGGGGTGAGCGCGCATTCCCGTCGCAAGCAGGTTCACAGGTAGCGTCGGCTGCGTGAACCGCGCGTCGCTGGAGAAGAATCCTCACGAGGTCGCGTCGATGTTCGACGGGGTCGCGCGCCGCTACGACCTGACCAACACCGTGCTGTCGCTCGGCCAGGACCGCTTCTGGCGCCGCGCCACCCGCGAGGCGTTGCGGATCGGTCCCGGCGACAAGGTGCTCGACCTGGCCGCCGGGACCGCGGTGTCGACCGAGGAGCTGGCAGCCTCCGGCGCGTGGTGTGTGGCGGCGGACTTCTCCGTCGGCATGCTCGCCGCGGGGGCGGGCCGTGACGTGCCGAAGGTTGCGGGCGATGCGACGCAGCTGCCGTTCGCCGACGGTGTCTTCGACGCGGTGACGATCAGCTTCGGTCTGCGCAACGTGGTTGACCACGCCGCGGGGTTGCGCGAGATGGCGCGGGTCACGCGGCCGGGGGGACGGCTGGTGGTGTGTGAGTTCTCCACACCGACGACCGGGGCATTCGCCACCCTCTACAAGGAGTACCTGATGAAGGCGCTGCCGCGGATGGCGCGGGCGGTGTCGTCCAACCCCGACGCCTACGTCTATCTCGCCGAATCGATCCGCGCCTGGCCGGATCAGGAGGGTCTGGCGCGGCGGATCGAGGCCGCGGGCTGGTCGCAGGTGCGCTGGCGCAACCTGACCGGCGGCATCGTGGCCCTGCACGCCGCGGTCACGCCTCCGCGCTGACCGACCCGACACGCGCGAATCCGGGCCAGGCCCACAGCCTCCCAGGGTTCACCCGATAGTTCGTCATGACGCGGAGCGCTCGGCCTCGGCGGCGTACTCCGCCGATACGCACACGTCGTAGCGCTGCGCCTCGAGCGACTTGACACTCGCGAAGTCCCGTTCACCTCCGGTGGCGAGGTGGGCGACGAAACCGAACACCGCTCCCCAGAAGGCGCCGATCACCAGCGCGATCAACATCGTCACGATCCACACAGGACCGACTGTGAAGATCGCGAGAAGCACACCGATGAACAACCCGAACCATGCGCCGCTGGCAGCACCTGCGAACGCCGCCCTGCTCGTCGTCATCCGCCCGGTGACGCGTTCGATCGTGCGCAATCCGTCGCCGATGATGCGCACGTGCTCGACAGGAAAGCCGTCGTCGGACATCCGGTCCACCAGTCGCTGGGCGTCAGCGTAATTGTCGAATGAGGCGATGACCTGCCGCGGGGCGGGCCTGACGCCATCCTGCCGCTCGTGCGGTCCGCTTGGGTTCGTCACTACTGCCTCCAGGAGCTTGTGTCGCCTGTTGCCCGGTTACCCCCTCCAGGGAACACCAGTCGGTGGGCGCCGACAACGGTATGCGCATGAACGATCCCGGGCACACAGGCCGCGAGACCGGCTGACGCCGAACGGGCCGCTCCCCTTGAGCTCGCGGCCCGCGAAAGCCGTCGAACCGTCCGCGCGGCAGCGCTATGTTCGGACCACGCTGTACGGGCGCCACGCTGACCCCGAATCGACGCTGGGCAACGATCCGCGATCGGACCCACGCATGGTCGAGGTGTTCTCCGGTTCGGCCTGGAGGGCAGGCTGCCCGCGAGCGGTCTCACGTGCGATTCGCCGATCGAGGAGCGCCACGCGTTCGCGGCCATGAGCGAAGAGGGCATGGGCGCGATCTTCGAGGAGCTGGCCCTCGAGCCCCCCGGTGCCGGCCCGGTGACCACGTCGAACCGCACGGTCACCGGGGTGGACGGCGACGACATCACGCTCTTCGTCAGCCGGCCCGCCGACACGGCAGGCCCACTGCCGGGTGTGCTGCATCTGCACGGCGGCGGGATGGCGATCGGCAGCGCCGCAGACCTCGCCTACATCCGGTTGCGCGAGCATCTCGCCGCGACGGGGCTCGTCGTCGTCGGCGTCGAATTCCGGAACTCAGCGCGAAACTGGGCAACCACCCGTTCCCGGCCGGGCTCAACGACTGCGCATCAGCGGCCCGGTGGGTCAGCGCCAACCGCGACGCCCTCGGCATCACCGGTTTCATCGCGTCGGGGGAATCCGGCGGCGGGAACCTGACACTGACGTTGGCGCACAAGGCGAAACGAGAAGGGTGGATCGACGAGATCGCCGGCTTCTACGCGCAGTGCCCGTTCATCTCCAACAGGTGGCTCGAGACGTGCGATGATCTGCCGTCGCTCGAGGAGAACGACGAGTACTTCATCAGCCGTGAACAGCTCGCGGTGCTCGGATCGCTCTACGACCCCGACGGCACGCACGCCGGGGACGCGACGTGCTGGGCCGCGGCTGCCAGCGACGAGGAACTGAGAGACCTCCCGCCACACGTGATCTCGGTCAACGAACTCGATCCGCTGCGGGACGAGGGCCTGCAGTACCACCGCAGGCTGTTGCGCGCGGGAGTGCCCACCGTCGGCCGGGTGGTGGCGGGCACCTCCCACGGTGGGGACCTGCTGCTGGGCAGCGCGATGCCGGAGGTGTTCGGCTCCAGCATCCGTGACGTCAGCGGCTTCGCCCACTCACTGGGCTGACCCACAGCCTCGCGGATTCGTCGCCGACGGCGGCGTCGTGGATCCGCTGGAAGCTGCGGCCGCCCCGTCCGAAGGTGGCGACGACCGCCGCCGGCGCCGCCGGCGCGGCCATCGGGTCAGTGAGCCATTCGCACGGGCGGACATGGACGAGGTCGACGCTCTCGCCGTCGGCCACGTCGGCGAAACGTTCGATGCGGCGGGCCAGCCGCACCGGATCGTCGTGGCCGCCGAAACCGCAGAGGCCCAACGCTTGTGCGCGGTCGAGCGCCCCCCGCGGGTCGATGTCGTCGCGCCGCGACCGCATAGGTGCCCGGTACACGGCCGTCACGTGAAGGGGCGGCGGCTGTCGATGCGCCGCGACAACATGCCCGCGGCGCGCCACACCCGCGCGACGACATCCTCGTCCTCGTCGGTGACGAAGTTGCCCATCACCCGCACCGCCACCTTCATCAGCACCGACGACCGCATCGCCAGCGGCCCGGCGGCCGGGAGGAACCGCGGGATCGTCAGCAGCAGAGCCAGCCGCCGCGCAATCGAGAAGCCGCGCGCGTAATGCTCGTGCAGCACGGCCGGCCAGGCGTGCGAGTAGTCGCCACGGCCCAGCAGATCCACCGCCAGTCTGCCCGTTTCCAGCCCGTAGTCGATGCCCTCGCCGTTGAGCGGATTCACGCACGCCGCGGCATCACCGATCAGCATCCAGTTGGGCCCCGCCACCCCCGACACGGCCCCGCCCATCGGCAGCAGCGCCGACAGCCCGGCCCGCGGCTCACCGTCGAAGCCCCACTCGTCTCGGCGCAGGTCGGTGTAGTAGTTCATCAGCGGGCGCAGCGCCGCGTCGGCAGGCCGCTTCGACGTGGCCAGCGCACCGACGCCGATGTTCACCTCACCGTTGCCCAGCGGGAAGATCCAGCCGTAACCCGGAAGCACCTGGCCCTCGGGGGAGCGCAGTTCCAGGTGTGACGTGATCCAGGGCTCGCTGCTGCGCGGGGTGGCGATGTAACCGCGGATGGCCACCCCGTAGACGGTTTCCCGGTGCCACTCCCGGCCGAGGACGCGGCCCAGTGTCGAGCGCGCGCCGTCGGCGACGATCAGGTGCTCACACCGGATCACCTCGCCGGAGGCGAGCACCACCGCCGTCACCCTGCCTGCGGAATCCCGCTGTACGTCAACGGCTTTGACACCGAGCTGCATCTTGGCGCCGTCGTCGACGGCCACCAGGCGGATGCGCTCGTCGAGCTCGGTGCGGGGCACCGCGCTGCTGGTCGGCGGGAACGACGGTCCCGGCCACGCCACCTCGACGTCGGCGCCGAACCCCGACATCCGCAATCCGCGGTGGGCGACCTTCCCGTCGAGCCACCCGCCCAACCCGAGGCGCCGCAACTCGGCGACCGCGCGGGGCGTCAACCCGTCGCCGCACGCCTTGTCCCGGGGGAACTGGGCCGAGTCGACCACCAGCACGTCGCGGCCGGCACGCGCCGCCCACGCCGCCGCCGCCGATCCGGCGGGCCCGGCCCCGACGACCACGACCTCCGCGCTGCTCGACCCCTCGGTCGCCTCGCTCGTCGAACCGGTCATGTCTCCCAGTATGTTGGCTGTGTGAGGACACCGGCGAGCGTGGTGGCGGGAGTGGACTTCGGGGATGCCCGATTCGCACAGGATGTTCGCGACGGAGTGGCCCGAATTGAGGCCCTGATGTCCGAGGAGCTTGGCCGCGCCGACATCCTGATGGCGGAGGCGGTCAACCACCTGTTCCAGGCAGGCGGCAAACGGTTCCGGCCCCTGTTCACGGTGCTGTCGGCCCAGCTGGGTCCCGAGCCCGACGCGTGGCAGGTCACCGTCGCGGGCTCGGTGATCGAGCTGGTCCACCTGGCGACCCTGTACCACGACGACGTGATGGACGAGGCGCAGGTGCGCCGCGGTGCGCCCAGCGCCAACGCGCGCTGGGGCAACAACATCGCGATCCTGGCGGGCGACTACCTGTTCGCGACGGCGTCGCGGCTGGTGTCTCGGCTGGGGCCCGACGCGGTGCGGATCATCGCCGACACCTTCGCGCTGCTGGTCACAGGTCAGATGCGCGAGACGCGCGGCGCCGCCGACCAGGTCGGCTCCGTCGACCACTACCTCAAGGTCGTCTACGAGAAGACGGCCTGCCTGATCTCGGCGTCGGGCCGTTTGGGGGCGACCTTCTCCGGCTCCAACGAGGCACAGGTCGAGCGGCTGGCCCGGCTCGGCGGCATCGTGGGTACCGCCTTCCAGATCTCCGACGACATCATCGACATCGACAGCGATCCCGACGAGTCGGGCAAGGTCCCGGGCACCGACCTGCGCGAAGGCGTGCACACGCTGCCGGTGCTGTACGCGCTGCGCGAGACCGGCCCCGACGCCGACCGGCTGCGTGAGCTGCTGGCCGGTCCGGTGACCGCCGACGACGACGTCGCCGAGGCGCTGCGGCTGCTGCGCGCGTCGCAGGGCATCGCGAAGGCCAAGGAGACCGTCGCCGGGTATGCCGAACAGGCCCAGCGGGAGCTCGTCGAGTTGCCCGACGGGCCGGGGCGGCAGGCGCTGGCCACGCTGGTGGACTACACCGTCAACCGGCACGGCTGAGACTTTCGGGGCTGGCGGAACCCGCACGGGCTGCCCGGGCGTTGACTAGCCGATGACTCTCGCAGGTCTCCACGAGTCGGCAGTTTTGAAGTCGGCAGTTTTGAAGTCGGCAGTTTTGAAGGAGGTAAGCCACGATGACCTGGCACCCGCATGCCAACAGGGCCAAGACCTTCCTGTTGCTGGCGGTGTTCTCGGGTCTGATCGTCGGCGTCGGCGCCCTGTTCGGGCGCAACATCATGTTCCTGGCGGTGGTGTTCGCCATCGGCATGAACGCCTACGTGTACTTCAACAGCGACAAGATGGCGCTGCGGGCGATGCACGCCCAGCCGGTCACCGAGATGCAGGCGCCGCTGATGTACAAGATCGTGCGGGAGCTGGCCACGACGGCGCGTCAGCCGATGCCGCGGCTCTACATCAGCGACACCGCCGCGCCGAACGCGTTCGCCACCGGGCGCAACCCGCGTAACGCCGCGGTGTGCTGCACGACGGGCATCCTGGGAATCCTCAACGAGCGCGAGTTGCGGGCGGTGCTCGGCCATGAGCTGTCCCATGTGTACAACCGCGACATCCTCATCTCGTGTGTCGCCGGCGCGATGGCCTCGGTGATCACCGCGCTGGCGAACCTGGCGTTCTTCGCGAGCATGTTCGGCGGCAACCGCGACGGCGGCACCAATCCCGTCGCGATCCTCCTGGTTTCGCTACTCGGTCCGATCGCCGCGACCGTCATCCGGCTGGCGGTGTCACGCTCGCGCGAGTACCAGGCCGACCAGTCCGGCGCCGAGCTGACCGGCGACCCGCTGGCGCTGGCCAGCGCGCTGCGCAAGATCAGCGGCGGCGTGGAACGGGCGCCGCTGCCCCCGGAGCCGCAGCTGGCCGACCAGGCGCACCTGATGATCGCCAACCCGTTCCGTGCCGGCGAGAAGATCGGCAAGCTGTTCTCGACGCACCCCCCGATGGAGGAGCGCATCGCCCGTCTGGAGGCGATGGCGGGCCCGGGTTACAGGGGCCCCGACCTCTACTGATTCCCGCCTCCTAATCCCCGCCGAAACGGCATTCCAGCAGGCGTCCACTCGCGATTCCTATGCCGGAATGCCATTTCGGCGCGGGGCGGGTCACTTCGTTGACGGCTGCGTCAGACTCTGCGGCTGGCTCTGCGGGCACACGGTGCGCCCCTTAGGGTGTGGTCCGTGCTGACCAGAATCCTGACCGGAGTGGCGTTGGCCGCGGGGGCGGCGGTCCTCGCAGCACCCGGTATCGCCGCTGCCGACCCACCGCCGCTGCCCAACATCAACGCCATGCCGCCGGTGAATCCGAAGGACTTCGCCGTGATGGAGGGCGCTGCCTACGCGTTCGGGGCCCCCGGCGGGTTGACGTGCGTGATGGACAGGCAGACCGGAGGCTACGGCTGCAGCGGCCCACTACCCGCGGCACCGGGTGGTGCGAACCTCGTCACGGGGTACGCACACGGAAGTCCCGGCTTCGCCAACTCCGCCCGGCCGATGTACGGCGCGGTCGACAATCCGCCCGCGCTGCCGCCCAACACGCGGATGAGCTTCCAGACCGTCAGCTGCGGCACCGACGGCCTCGTCACGTCCTGCCTCAACACCCTCGACAACTCCGGGTTTGTGCTGAGCCCGGCCGGCAGCTTCACGTTCTGAAACGATGCCCGCCCCTGCGACGACATCTAGGCTGTGACAGTGCTGAGCAGAATCCTCGTCGCCGCAGCGTCCGTCGCCGCGGCCGGTGTCCTCACCACGCCCGGGTTCGCCGCCGCGCAGCCCGCGCCGCCGCCACCTCCGCCGCCCGCCCCGAACATCAACGCGCTGCCGCCGGTGAACCCGAAGGACTTCGCCGTGTACGACGGGTCGGCCTACGTCTTCGGCTCAGCGGGCCTGACCTGCATGCTGCAGCGGTCCGGCGGCTACGGCTGCAACGGTCCGATCCCCGGGGGACCCGAGGGCGCGAACCTCGTCGGCGGCAGCTCCGGCGGTGTGCCTGTCTTCGGCGCCTCGCCGACCCCGATGTACACCGGGGAGGTCAACCCGCTGCCCCCGAACACGCGGCTGAGCTTCGGCACCGTCAGCTGCGGCGGTGACGGCACCATGACGGCGTGCGTCGACACCAAGAACCAGTCGGGGTTCGTCGTCGCTCCCGCAGGCTCCTACATCGTCAACGAGGTCAACCCGCTCGTCGCGCGTCCCGAGGGCACCAACCCGTACTTCAACTGAGCGCTGCGCTCGGAGCCGATCAGAAACCGGAGCCGTACACCTCGTGCCCCGGTTTCTCCGCCGCCAGCCCGCGGTAGGCGTCCTCGACGGTCGCGCCGTGGTTGACGACACCGTCGACCTCGCGCGCGATCGGCATCGCGATGCTGTACTTCTCGGCGAACTCCATGATCACGCTGGCCGCCTTGACGCCCTCGGCCACCTGGTTCATCGCCGCGACGATCTCGTCGATCGGCTTACCAGCACCCAGTTGTTCACCGACGTGGCGGTTGCGGCTGCGCTGGGAGGTGCACGTGACGATCAGATCGCCCATCCCGGCCAGGCCGGCGAACGTGTCCCGGTGCCCACCCATCGCCACGCCCAGCTTCGACATCTCGGCCACCGCACGGGCCATCACCATCGCGCGGGTGTTCTCGCCGATGCCCAGCGAGTAGCCCATCCCGACCGCGATCGCGTAGACGTTCTTCAACGCCCCCGCCATCTCCACACCCACCACGTCGTCGGTGGTGTAGGTCCGAAACCGCTTGGTGCGGAACAACTGTCCCAGGTTCGCGGCGAGATACTGATCCGGCATCGCCAACACCGCGGCCGCGGCGTAGCCCTCGGCGACCTCGCGCGCGATGTTCGGCCCGGCCAGGATCCCCGCCGGATGGCCGGGCAGCACCTCGTTGACGATCTGGCTCATCCGGTAGTTGGTGCCCTGCTCGAGACCCTTCACCAGCGACACCACCGGCACCCACGGCCGCAACTCCATGGCAAGCTGCTCCAGCACGCCGCGGAACCCGTGTGACGGCACACCCATCACGATCACGTCGGCACAGGCGGCGGCCTCCGAGAAGTCGGTCGTTGCGCGCAGGGTTTCGGTCAACTCGACCTCGTTGCCGAGGTACTTCGAGTTGCGGTTGTTGTCGTTGATGTCCTTGGCGGTCTCCTCCGAGCGCACCCATTGCAGCGTCGGCCCGCGCCGGGCGCAGATGGACGCGACGGTGGTGCCCCAGGATCCGCCCCCGAGGACGACGACTTTCGGTTCGCGCTGAGCAGGTGCCATGGCGATCACATTAGGTCGATGACCTCGGCTCGAGGGCGGCTTTGGCGAGCATCGCCGGTGAGTGTCATGAGTGATGGGCACGAGGTGACATCTTGATGCCTGACGTAGATGCTAAGATGCCCACTGTGCGCACCACGATCCGTATCGACGACGCGCTCTACCGCGAAGTCAAGCAGCGTGCGGCCAGTTCGGGCCGTACGGTGGCGGCGGTGCTCGAAGACGCGGTTCGGCGCGGTCTCAACCCGACGGATAGCGGCTCACGCGACCGATTCACGGTGCAGCCGAGCGGGTCCGGCGGGCTGATGCCCGGCGTGGATCTGGCGTCGAACGCCGGGCTGGCCGAAGTGATGGACGACGAGACCTCCCTCGATGCGCTGCGTTGACACCAACGTGCTGGTGTACGCGTTCCGGGCAGATCTCCCCGAGAACGGCACCTACCGGCCGCTGCTCGAAGAGTGGGCCAACGACGATGAGCCGCTGGGGATACCCGATGTCGTGGCGAGTGGCTTCGTGCGGATCATGACCAACCGCAGGGTTTTTCGCGAACCCACCCGGCCGGTTGACGCGTGGGCAGCGGTCGACGCACTGCTGAGGGCTCCGGCATCAACCGCCCTCCGTGCGGGGTCGCGCCATTGGATGTTGTTCCGGCAGCTCGCCACCGATATCGACGCCCGCGGCAACGACGTGCCCGACGCCTATCTGGCCGCGTACGCGGTCGAGAACAACGCCACGTTCCTGAGCGCCGATCGCGGCTTCGCCAGGTTCAGCCGGCTGCGATGGCGCCACCCGCTGGACGCAGTCAGCGGTAGTTGACGAACTGCAGCGCGACGTCGAGGTCGGCGCCCCGCAGCAGCGCCTGAACGGCCTGCAGGTCGTCCCGCTTCTTGGAGCTGACGCGGATCTCATCGCCCTGGATCTGCGCCTTGACGCCCTTCGGGCCCTCGTCGCGGATGAGCTTGGTGATCTTCTTGGCTTCCTCGGTGCTGATGCCCTGCTTGAGGGTGCCGGTGAGGCGGAAGGTCTTACCGCTGGGTTGCGGGTCGCCGGCGTCGAACGCCTTCATCGAGATGTCCCGCCGGACCAGCTTCTCCTTGAACACGTCGACCGCGGCCTTCAGGCGTTCCTCGGTGGAGCTGACCAGCTCGATGACCTCGTCACCCTTCCAGGCGATGGTGGTGTCGGTGCCGCGGAAGTCGAAGCGCGTGGACAGCTCCTTGGCGGCTTGGTTGAGCGCGTTGTCGACCTCCTGGCGGTCGACCTTGCTGACGACGTCGAACGATGAATCCGCCATTGGACTCGTCCCTCCCTCGATGGTGTCTTGAGTGCTTGGTTCCATCTTGGACGCCCGGCGCGACGCGGTGAACACCGCCCCCCACCCGCCGGTTTGTGCCCGGGGCGTGTCGTCGTTGTATCCTGCTGAGCGCGCTGTGCAGCGCACATGCAGCACCCAGGCAGGTTGCCCGAGCGGCCAATGGGAGCGGACTGTAAATCCGTCGGCTAACGCCTACACAGGTTCGAATCCTGTACCTGCCACCATGCTCAGAGCGCGATGACGGGCGTGTGCGGCCCGCTACGACCCGCACCTAGGGCCGGTACCGCAAAATCCGGTCGTCCCCCGCGCGGGGACTTCCGCGGCCGTCGAGATTGGACGTGGTGAACCACAGCGTGTTGTCCGGTGCCGCCACCACGGTGCGCAGCCGCCCGTACGCGCCGTCGAACATCGACGCCGGATCCCCGACGGTGCCGTCGGGTCGCACCGGGATCTGGAACAGGCGCTGTCCGCGGAGCGCCGCCATCCACAGCGATCCGCCGTGGAACGCCAGTCCCGACGGCGACGCCTCGTCCGGTCGCCACTGCAGCACCGGATCGATCAGCCCGTCGCGGTTTGCGCGGCCCTCGACGGTCGGCCAGCCGTAGTTGCCGCCCGGCTCGATGGGATTGAGTTCGTCCCAGGTGTTTGCGCCGTACTCGCTGGCCCATAGCCGTCCCGCGGAGTCCCATGCCAACCCCTGGACGTTGCGATGTCCAAGTGAGAACACCGGTGAAGCGGGGTCTGGATTGTCCGGCGGGACCGAACCGTCGGGATTGATCCGCAGGATCTTGCCGCCCAACGACGACCGATCCTGCGCCAGTTGCGGGCTGCCGGTCTCTCCGGTCGCGACGTAGAGCTTGCCGTCGGGGCCGAACGCGATGCGGCCGCCGTCGTGGATCGTGCCGGCCGGGATGCCCGTGAACAGCGACGCCTGGGTGCCCAGCGAGGTGCCGTCGAATTGCATCGTCACCACGCGGTTGTCGGTGGCGGTGGTGATGTAGGCGTAGACGGTCGTTCCGGCGGTGGCCAGGCCCAACAGACCCCCTTCACCGCGCGGCGCCACGTCGGCAACCTCGCCGACCGTGCTGACGACCCCCGGTCCGGACAGGCGCTGGATGGTGGCGCTGTCGCGTTCGGCGATCAGCGCGCTGCCGTCGGGCAGGAAGGCGATTCCCCACGGCACGTCGAGACCGGTGGCGATGTCCTGGGCCGCGCCGGCTGCGGGCTGCGCCGGTGACTGCGGTTGGCCGGCGCATGCGGCGAGCAGCAGGGCGGCGGCGAATACGGTGGTGGCTCGTCGCAGGGGCGTGGTCATGGGTACCGGGTACCCAGGAGTCGCGACGGCATCGGGGCGTCTGCAATCATCGCGCGCATGACCGTGATGGAGTTGCCGACAGCGACCGTCGCCACGACGCGCGCCATCACGGCGATGTTGCCGACGTGATCCTGGCACTACTTCGCGGGCGTCGGCTGACGGTCAGCAGGTTTGATGCCGACCGGCGCCGGTGGTCGGAGGACACGGTCGACGACATCCCGGTCGAGGTCGAGGACATCACCGTGTCGACGTTCAACGTCTGGAACAAGGCGTTTTTCGCCGAGCAGCGCTATCAGGCAGTGGCAGACCTGTTGGCGAGGGACGCCCCCGACGTCATGGTGTTCCAGGAGGTCACCCCGGCAGCGCACAGGGTTTTTCTGAGCCAGCCGTGGGTGCGTGAGCGATACCGCTGCGCCGGCGTTGTCGGCGGCAGGGTCGGTGGCTACGGCATGCTCATGCTGTCCCGGCTGCCGATCGCCGCGGTGACCCTCCGCCGGCTGCCGAGCAGGCGCAGGCGCAGCCTCCTACACGCCGACCTCACGATAAACGGCCGGACCCTGCGGATCTGTTCGGTACATCTGGAAAGCGGAAACGACGGCGCGTGGTTGCGGGCCTGGCAGCTGCGCCGGGTGTTCCGCGCGGTGTCGACCGACAACGCGGTCGTTCTCGGCGACTTCAACATGCGCGACGACGAGGACAGGTGGATCTCCTCGGCGTATCGCGATGTCTGGCCCGCGCTGCGGCCACGCGACCCCGGGTACACCGAGGACTCCTGGACCAACCCGATGCTGCGTGAGACCAAGAACAAGCCCCGGCAGGTGCGGTTCGACCGCGTCCTCGTCAAAGGCGCCGACTGGACCCCCGCCGACATCGCTGTGCTTGGTACCGAACCGATTTCGCCGGCGATGCCGCGGGTTTTCCCGTCCGATCATTTCGGGTTGCGGTGCCGGCTGACGATGTCCGCGCCGGGATAGGCCCCGTTCCGGCCGACCCGGGCGTTGTGACGCAGGCCTGGACAGTGCCTCAGATCCGCCAGAGCGACTCCTGCGCCACGCTGGCGACCAGGGTGCCGTCCTCGTCGAGGATGGATCCTCGGGCCAGGCCGCGGGCGTCGCAGTGGCTGATGGCCTCGGCGTCGTAGAGATGCCACCGCTGCGGATCAAAGGGGCGGTGCAGCCACAGGGCGTGGTCGAGGCTGGCCGCCCCGCCCGTGGGTAGCTGCGCCGCGTCGGGCGGCCGGGCCACCGCCACCAGCCCCACGTCGGAGATGAACGTCAGCGCGCACGCCCGCAGCAGCGGATCGTCCTCGATGGGTTCGCGGCTGCGGAACCACATCGGCTGGACCGGCCAGTCGTCCAGGCCCGCGCGAGCAGTGCGCACCTCGAAGTGATCGGCCCACTGCTCGGGCAGCCCGGTCGCTGTCGTGGCATCCGACCAGGCGACGCTTGGGCCCCCCGGCCGCTGCCAGTCGGTGGTCGTCTCGGATCGGTGGAACGAGGCCAGCATCTCGAAGATCGGCACTCCGTCCTGGCTGGCGGTGATCCGGCGGGTGTTGAACGACTTGCCGTCGCGGGTGAGTTCGACGACGTACTCGACATCGACGCCGACGCGCCCTCCTTTGATGAAGTACGCGTGCAGGGACTGCGGCAGCCGGCCGGGCTCGAGGGTCGCGCCGGCCGCGGCGAGCGCCTGAGCGGCGATCAGGCCACCGAAGAGCCGGCCGCCGGCTCCGAAAGTCGCTGTGCTGCAGAAATTCTCGCCCTCACCGTCGAGTCGTACCAGCTCGGCGATCCAGCTCGGCATGGTCCTCCATCGGTGATCGGTGCGGTCGACACATGTTAAGGGTGTGTCCTCGGCCGCCGTCACTGCGGGGCGGCCGCGGGGTTCCTGCGATTTGGTGATACGGCCTCGCCGGGCTAACCGCATCGTTACCCTCAGGCGGAGGTGGGAGGGGGTCCCGTGGTAGCGCAGCAACATTTCGGCTGGGTCGCCGGTCTGGCGGTGTCGGCGGGTGTCGGAGCCGCGGTTCTTCTCGGTGGTGCGGCGGTGGCCGCCGCGGACACCTCGGCGTCGGACAGTTCGGCCTCGGACGACGCCAACGAGTCCACCACCGACAGCGGCCCGCGCAACCGCAGCGACGGCACGGCGACCGACGCTTCGGCATCAGCGGACGATGATGACGGTGCCGACCAGAGCCTGCCGGCTGAGCCTGCGGATACCCGGTCGGACGACGAGAACAGCGACCGGGACGAAGAGGACAGCGACGAAGACACTTTCGCCGACGTGGACCTCGACGAGGGGATCGACGAGGACACTGACGACCTCACGGACGGCGAGGACACTGACGACCGCGACCGGTCGCTTCCGGTGCAGCCCCAGGCCGTCGCCGCACTGGTGTCGTCGGCAAGCCGCCGATCCGCGGAACCCGCAGAGCCCGCGGAACCCGCAGTAGCCGCCGCCACCGTTGACGTACCGAACTCCGCTCCCACGGTCACGACCGAGGTCGACCGCCCCGACGGGCTGACCGGCGTCACCAACATCACGGTGACCGGCGACGATCCAGACGGCGACGAGCTGAACTACACTGCCGCCAAAGCAAGGTTCGGGCTGGTCACCGGGGACGGTGCCGGCGCGTTCACCTACACGCCGACGTCATTTTCCCGGCTGCTGGCCCGGTTCCTTCCGTTCGTCAGATCCGACCGCTTCTCGGTGACAGTCAGCGACGGCCGCGGCGGCGTCACGGCGTCGACCGTGACCACCACGATCGTCCCGCTCAACAGCGCGCCCACAGCACGCGGCACCACCGTCAACGCACCGGCATCGGACACCGGCGCGGTGACCGGGAAGGCCAACGCCACCGATCGGAACCGGGACAAGCTCACCTATCTCGCCACGACGACCCCGACCGCCAAGGGCAGCGTCACCGTCAACGCCAACGGCACCTTCACCTACACCCCGACGGCGGCGGCCCGCCACAACGCGGCCGCGGAAACCGCACCGGCGGCCGACCGGACCGACACCTTCCGGATTGTCGTCTCCGACGTCTACGGCGCGGTCACCGAAATCCCGGTCACGGTCGCGATCAGCCCGTCCAACACCGCGCCGACCGGCAACGCGGCGCTCCAGGATCCGGATGCGACGAGCGGCGTCGTCACCGGAACGTTGATCGGATTCGACGCCGACGGCGACGGCTTGACCTACAGCGGCTCCACCACCACTGCCAAGGGCGCAGTAGTGGTGAGTGCTGAGGGCGCAATCACTTACTCTCCCAACGACATCGCACGGCGTATCGCGGCTTCGGTGTACGCCACCCCCGCGCGGCGATCCGATACGTTCGGGGTGACGATCTCCGACGGCCACGGCGGGAGCACGACCGTGACGGTCAACGTCGTGATCACCCCCGACACGGAGTCGCCGGCGGTGCCGCAGTCGACGTTCTGCGGTTGTACGCTGATGCCGGCCGACACCATCTTCCACGCCGATATTCGTGATCTGCCAACAGTTTCCGAGTCGGACACCTGGATCGAGTTACTCGGTGGAAGCAGGGGAGCGACCCTGTGCGCGAGCTGGGGCGGTAACGAGTGGATGGGCAGCACCGGCGGGATCCCGGTCAATGTGGTGGGCCCCGACCACCCCACCGAGCGGGTCATCTTCAACCGCGGCTATTCCACCTCCGGCCCCGGCATCGACGACCGGCCGTACGCGATTCCCGATCGGCCGCTGGTCGAGGGCATGCCGTCGTATCCGGCGTGGGACCGCCACCTGTTCGTGTTCCAAGAGGGAACCTGCGTCTCGCAAGAACTCATCAACGTCGCCAACGGTGTCGAGCTACCGGGGGCCGGTGTCCTCGACATTCTCGGCAACGCCGTCTACCGGTCGATCTGGGGGTCGTCGTGGATCGCCCAGGGTGGGGTGCAGTACGACATGAACTCAGGTTTGTATCCCGCAATCGGCTTCGCCAACGCGTCCAGGCTTCCGCAGGTGCCGATGATGCTGCGCCCCGACGAGATCGAACGCGGCTACATCGACCACATGCTGGGCCTGACCATCGCCAAGGACCTCGGCGCGGGCTATGTCTGGCCGGCGCGGGCCGGGGACGGCAGCGGTGCTGACGGTGTCCCGATGGGCATGGTGTTCCGGCTGCGCGAAGACATCGACCTCAGCGGCTATGCCGAATCGACGCAGGCGGTGCTGCGCGCACTGCAGGTCCACGGTGCCGTCATCTATGACTCGGGTGGTCCGGGCCAGGACGGCATGAACCTCGCCGGCATGAGCAATGGGTGGGAAGGTACCGACAGGGCCGACATGCAGCGCGAGCTGTCCACCATCCCGCTGCAGTGGTTCGAAGCCGTCGACGTCACACAATCGCCGTCGATCCCGCCACCGGCTGGCAGATCACCTGACCCGCGGACTGCAACGACCGCTGTGACGCAGTGACACGACGATGCACAGGGAAGCAGCGCGATTCCTTTGTGCACCAACCTGTGTGGGGTCAGATGCCGTCCCCGGCGTGGGCGGGCCGGTGACCGGCTTAGTTGGTGGTCGCCGGTGGCTGGAGGTGGAAGGGTTCGTACCACCACCAGTCGGCGCGCTCGCCGGTGGGCCCGGGGTAGGGCGCGACCGCGGGTGGGGGTTTGGTCGGTGGGCGGGCCAGTGATCCCGCGCTGAGTTTTCGAGCGGTGCTGTCGGTGACGGTCAGGTTGTGGGCGGGTCCGGTGATGGTGATGACGCCGCGGTGGTGTGCCCGGTGGTGATACGGGCAGAGCAGCACCTGGTTGTCGAGCTCGGTGGGCCCGCCGTCCTCCCAGTGCCGCAGGTGGTGGGCGTGCAATCCGCGGGTGGCCCCACACCCGGGGACCGCGCAGCTGCGGTGGCGGTGTTCGAGGGCACGACGTAGCCGGCGGTTGACCGTTCGGGTCGCCCGCCCGGCACCGATGGGTTGGCCGTCGCGTTCGAACCACACCTCGCAGGTCGCATCACAGGTCAGGTATCGGCGGTCGGCATCGGTCAGCAGGGGGCCGAGGTGTAGCGCGGCGAGGCGCTGCGTGAGGTCGAGATGCACCACCACGGTGGTGTGTTGCCCGTGGGGGCGGCGGGCCACGTCGGTGTCCCATCCGGCGTCGACCAGGCTCATAAACGCGTCGACGGTGTTCGGCAGCGGGGGTGCCTGATCGGATCCCCGATCCCCGCCGTCGGGGGTGCCTGATCGGATCCCCGATCCCCGCCGTCGGGGTGGTCGCGTTTCCACTGCGCGATCAGCGCGTCGTGATGCGACTACAGGGCGGCGTCGACCTTCGCCGCGTCGGTGTGCGGCAGCCGGATCCCGAAGGTGGTGTGCTGATCGTCGCTGGTCTTGGTGATTGAGCGTTCGGGCTCGGGTTGGGGTTCGGGTTCGGGGCGGGGTTCGAGTTTGACCGCGGTGCGCAGCTGGCTGACCGTCGCCGATTGCGCCAGCTGCGCGTAGTGCGCATCGGATCCCTGGCCGGCCCGTTCGGCGATCACCCCGACCTGATCCAGCGACAGCCGACCCTCCCGCAAACCCTGAACGCAGCGGGGGAACTCGTCAAAGCCGGTCTGCGACTGTGGTGACAGTCTGAGCGTTTCCCGGGGTGCAGCCCGTCTTCCAGGCGACCAAGGCTGCCAATGACCGCGCCCCCGTGGCACCCCACAGCTCGTCGCGGTCGATCTCGGCGACGATTTCCACGATGCGCCCATCGATTGCGTTGCGCTGACCCGTCAACTCCGCCAACTCGTCGAGCAGCATCTCGAACCGCTGATCAGGGCGCGCCTGAGCGGCCAATAAGGTTGCGGTCGAGGACATGTCGTCATCATTACAGAGGGGTACGACAAGTCCGCTGCCGCCGGCCGTTGATCGGGTTGTCCTCGTGGCTGGAGCCCGCGCGAGCCAAGGTCGTACGGTGATGTGGTGCCGTCATGGAAGGGAGAACATGACCGAACGAGAGCCGGCCGTGCTGGTCTTCGATGTCAACGAAACCCTGATCGACATCGAGTCGCTCGCGCCGCATTTCGAGCGCATCTTCGGTGAGACCCGGGTGCTGCGCGAGTGGTTCGGGCAGCTGGTGATGTACTCGATGGCGCTCACCCTGTCGGGGCAGTACGCCGACTTCGGCACCCTCGGGCGCGCGGTGATGCGGATGACGGCAGAGGTGCACCACGTCAACGTCACCGACGGCGATCTGCGTGACTTCGCCGCCGGTATGCACACGATGCCGGCACACCCCGATGTCGCGGGCGGTTTGGCCGCCCTGCGGAACCTCGGCTACCGCCTGGTCACGCTGACCAACTCACCCCCGTCACCCGACGGGCGCACCCCGCTGCAGAACGCCGGTCTCGGTGACTACTTCGAGCGCCAGTTCAGCGTCGACCCGCAACGGGTGTTCAAACCCGCCCCGCAGCTCTACACCGGAGTCACCGACGAACTGGGTGTGCCGACCTCGGCCGCCATGATGGTCGCCGCGCATCCGTGGGATCTCCTCGGCGCGCAGGCCGCCGGGATGAGCACCGCCTTGCTCGCCCGCCCGGGCAATGCCGCGCTGCCTCTGCCCGGGGTCGCGGAGCCGACGTTCGTCGCCACCGATGTCGGTGACCTCGCCCGGGCGTTGAGCGAGGGCCGGACATGAAGATCGCGATCAGCGGAACCGGTGTCGCGGGCGCGGCACTTGCTCATTGGCTGCACCGCACCGGCCACACCCCGGTGCTGATCGAGCAGGCACCCACGTTCCGCCGCGGCGGGTACATGATCGACTTCTGGGGGGTCGGCTACCGGGTGGCACGTCGCATGGGTATCGAGGCCGCGATCCGCGACGCCGGCTACGACATCGAATCCATACGCTCCGTGGATGACACCGGGAAGATCAGGGCCGATGTCGGTGTCGACGCCTTCAGGCAGTTGATCAGCGACGACTACATCAGCCTGCCCCGCGGTGATCTGGCCGCGGCGATCTACGACACCATCGACGGAAAGGTCGCCACCATCTTCGGCGACAGCATCACCTCGGTCGACGCCCGCGACGACGGTGTCGGGGTCACCTTCGAGCATGCGCCACCGGCCGACTTCGACCTCGTGATCGGCGCTGACGGGCTGCACTCCAACGTCCGGCGGCTGGTGTTCGGTCCCGACGAAATCTTCGAGCACTACCTGGGATGCAAGGTGGCTGCCTGTGTCGTCGACGGCTACCGACCGCGCGATGAGCTGGTCTACGTCACCTACAACACCCCTGGCCGACATGTCGCGCGCTGCGCGTTGCGCGGGGGTCGCACGATGTTCCTGTTCGTGTGGCGTGCCACCGACGACGACGTTCGGCGACCAGCAAAAGAGCAGCTGCACAACGAGTTCGGCGGCGCCGGGTGGGAGTGCCCGCAGATCCTGGCCGCCCTCGACGGTGTCGACGAGCTGTACTTCGACGTCGTCAGCCAGGTCAAGATGGACCGCTGGTCGCGGGGCCGGGTGCAGCTGATCGGCGATGCGGCCGGCTGCATCTCGCTGCTGGGCGGTGAGGGCACCGGGTTGGCGATGACGGAGTCCTACGTCCTGGCCGGGGAGTTGCAGCGGGCCGACGGCGACTACCGGACGGCGTTCCGCCGCTACGAAGATCGCCTGCGCCCCTTCATCGCCGGCAAACAGGCCGGGGCGGAACGGATGCTGGGGTTCTTCGCGGCCAGGACCCGGTTCGGCGTGTGGTTCCGCAATGTCGCGTTGAACGCGATGAGCGTCGGGCCCCTCGCGAAGTTGCTCGCGGGCAGCATCCGCGACGACATCGACCTTCCCGACTACGACCTCTGAGAAGCGCTCACCGCACCGCGCCCCAGCGGCGTCTGTCGGCCCGCCCGTACCAGCCTCGATTCGACGGAACTGGCGGCCGAGGGCGACATCGACTGACCTGCGGTGGAATCAGTAGGTGGAAACCTCCTCTTCGGGAGGCAGCGTGCCGGTCAACTTGAACGCGAGGCGGCGCCCGACTTCGACAGCGTGGTCGGCGAAGCGCTCATAAAAACGGCCAAGCAACGCCACATCAACAGCAGCGGGCACCCCGTGCGTCCACGCGCGGTCGAGAAGCACGGTGAACAGTTGTCGGTGCAGGTTGTCCATCGCGTCGTCTTCGACGCGAAGCCGCGCGGCTTCGCGCGGATCATCTGCCGCCAGGGCCTGCCTTGCGTTGTCACACATGGTGACTGCCACCGTACCCATCTCGGTGAAGCACTCACGGACGTCCTCGGGAACTGCATGCTGTGGATGGCGGACCCGAACAATTTTGGCCACGTGTACAGCCAGCGCGCCCATTCTTTCGGCGTCGGCCATGATCTGCATGGAAGTGACGATCTCTCGCAGCTCGCCGGCCACCGGCTGTTGCAGTGCCAGCAATGCGAACGCGTCCTGTTCGGCCCGCGCTCTTTTCGCGATCAACTGATCGTGGGCGCCGAGGACCTGATCGGTAAGGGAAACGTCAGCGTCCAACAGGGCCTGTGTCGCGATCTTCATCGCGGACCCGGCCAGAGCGCACATATCACCCATCTCGCGGTCCAACTCTGATAACTGCTCGTGATATACGGTCCGCATAGTGCGCCTTTCTGAGCCAATGTCGTCGCGCGGTGTCGGTGCCTCCGTGGCCATCCTCGGCCACGTCCTGTCAGTACGGCATGTGATTGCGCGGAAAACTGCACTGCACAGAAAGTTTGAGTGATTTTGGTTCTGCGTTAACCAGAGGTTCACCCGTCGGCGACCCAACTCAAACCATCAGTCCGCAGTCAGCGACCGAATGAGCTCGACCGCGGACAAGATCGTTGGATCTCACGAACCCAGCTGCGGCCGTGTTCCTATTTCGCGGACTGGCTGCTGGAACGGCGTGAACTCGTCGACTTGCGTGGGGGCGTCCTGGGCGTTCTGGTCGCGGGCTTCGCAGGGCCAGCGCGTCGGGTGGACGAGGGCGCTGCAGCCAGCTTGACCGGAGGCTGAGCGTCGGAATGTTTGGTGAGTTGCCCGACCACTAGCGCGGTGCCGCCGATGGCTACCAACACCGGCCAGTCGACGAGCCCCGCAGCCCCGACAGCGGCGAACGTCAGAACGGCCGCGGGTGTCGAGTGACTTCCACTGTCCAATCCGCTTCTGATTCCTCCTACAGTTCCCTTCACGCCGCCGATGACGCCGCTCACCGCAGCACCTCCAACTGCACCCGCTGCTGCGGTGGTGGCATGCGCTGTCCCGGTTACGGCGCGCCTTGCACTTCGGACGATTTCCATGTTGTGACCCCTTCACAATCCCTCAGGTGGCCGGATCGATTCTGTATGTCTTTATGGTCCACCCGACGTCGCGGTAAAGCGGCCGAAACCGTCGAAGATCGTCCCGTAATCCCGACCGAGTTCACCCGCCGATGTTGAGCTGGACCTCGGGCCTGAACCTTCCGATGGCAACGAGCGACCGCGCCCCGGCGGTTCGCCTACTCCGCGAGTTCCGCTGTGACTTCGGCAGAAACGACCAACGAATACGCCTGCGCGAGGTTCAGCAACTTGGAGTCACTGGCCTTTACGGCTTGGTCTCTTATCGCTTTGAGTAATTCCTTCGCGGTGTCGTCGGCCAGCGCTTTGAGGTCGTTCATGATCACGTCCTAACGGGGCTGTGGGTGATATTGATGCGCAAGATCGACCGTAGTCCCGCTGGGGCGGCGTCTGACCAATTTTGGCTAGGCGGCTACCTACAGGTCAGTCGCGGCCTTCCGGGGAGAGCGTTCGGTCGATCGCCGGTCCGGCTTTGTATTGTTCGTGTCTTCCTCGTCTCGAGATAGCGGAGGGTCAGCTTGCGGATCTCGCTTGCCCACAGCACGGTGCTGGCCATCGCCAGGCAGACCAACCATTGAAGAAACGACAGTGGCTCGGTGGTGAAGGCCCCTTGCAGGAAAGGCAGGTGCACGACGGCCACCTGCAGTAGCGCCGAGGCGCCGATCGCGACCCATAGCCACCGATTGGCGAAGAAGCGGTGAAAGGCGGTGCCGGCTTCGGAGCGAGCACTGAGTGTATTGAACAGCTGAGCGAGCACCAACACCGTGAAGCCTGCGGTCCGGGCGTTGTCCAGTGACTGCTCGCCGGCAATCAGACCGCCAGGTAGATAGAGGTCGAGTGTGAGCAGCGTGGCGACCGCCATGGTCACGCCGGTGAAGACGATGCCGCCCCACATCCGGCCGTCGATGATCCGATCCGACGTCGACCGTGGAGGCCGGTCCATTACGTCCTCAGCCTCGGGGTCCACACCCATCGCCAGGGCCGGGCCACTATCGGTGAGCAGATTGATCCACAGGATCTGCGTGGCGAGTAACGGCAGCGCGATGGTGCCCTCGCCGTCAGTCAGGCCGATCACGCTCGCCAGTACGACGCCGAGAAAGACTGTCAGCACTTCGCCCATGTTGGAGGACAGCAGGTATCGCAGGAACTTCCTGATGTTGGAGAAGATCCCGCGGCCTTCTCTGATGGCCTTGACGATCGTGGCGAAGTTGTCGTCGGCCAGGATCATCGTCGCTGCTTCCTTGGCGACCTCGGTGCCGCTCCGTCCCATGGCGATGCCGATGTCGGCGGATTTCAGGGCAGGCGCGTCGTTGACGCCGTCGCCGGTCATGGCGACGATGTGGTGGTCGGCGTGGAGTGCGTCGATTATGCGTTGCTTGTCCGCGGGAGTGACGCGGGCGTACTCCGAACGGTGGCGCACCGTCTCGCGGAACTGCTCCTCGTTTAGCTGCTCGAGCTCGACCCCGGACACGGCCCGCTCCTCCTCGGTCATGCCGAGGTCGCGGGCGATCCGTGCTGCGGTGCGGGGATGGTCCCCGGTGATCATCATGACCCGAATTCCTGCGCGGCGTGCCTGGGCGATGGCGGCCGCCGCCTCCGGGCGTGGCGGGTCGATGATTCCGACCATGCCGCAGTAGATGAGTTTCTGCTCGAGGGAGTCGTCGATCTCGGGTGGGGAGGAGTCTTCCAGCAGTCGATACGCGACGGCCAGGGTGCGAAAGGCATCGCCGGAGAGGCGTTCGACGTCGCCGATGATCCGCGACCTCCTGACCGCATCGAGCGGTTCGATCCGATCGCCGACTTGGACGTGCGAGCAGTGGCCGAGTAAGACTTCCGGCGCGCCCTTCGTGACGACCGCGATCTTGCCGTCGCGCAGGGCGTCCGCTTCGAGACTCGTCATCAGCTTGCGGTCGGAGGTGAACGGGATCTCCCCCACCCGGCGAAACCGCTCGGTGCGGTGGTGCGGGGTGCCGATCTTCATCTCGGCGACCAGGAAGGCGGCCTCGGTGGGATCGCCCTGGACGGTCCACTCACCGTCCCGCTCCTGCAGCGTGGCGTCGTTGGCGAGACTGCCCCCGCCGAGGACCAGCGCGCTTTGGCGCCACAGATCGCTGCGCTCCGCGAGCGGGACACCGTCGTGCTCGATCCGCCCGTCGGGACGGTATCCGGCACCGGTGACCGTGACCTCACCCACCGGTGTGCTGATCCGTCCGATGGTCATCTGCCCGGTGGTGAGGGTTCCGGTCTTGTCGGAGCAGACCACCGAAGCCGATCCCAGGGTCTCCACCGACGAGAGTTCCTTGACGATCGCGTTCTGGGCAGCCATCCGCCGAACCCCCAGCGCGAGCACCACCGACATGATCGCCGGCAGTCCCTCAGGCACAGCAGCGACCGCCAGGGAGATGCCCAGGAGGAGGGCGTTGACCACGTTGTCGATGCTGTGGACATCGGACATGAGCAGGATGGTGATGATCACCACCGCGGCGATGGAGAGCACGGCGATCCCCAACAACCGGCCCAGCTCGGCGATTTGGCGCTGCAGCGGTGTCGGTTCCTCGTGCACGGACTGCAGCAGGACGACGATTTGGCCCATCTGGGTCGCCATCGCGGTGGCGGTCACCACTGCCCGCCCGACGCCCCGGTTCACCGCGGAGCCGTTGAAGACCATGTTGTGGCGGTCCCCGAGCGCCGCAGGCGCTGCCAGTGTTCGGGGATCCTTCGTGACGGGCTCGCTCTCGCCGGTGAGGGGCGCCTCCGCCACCTGTAACGTGGCGGCCGACAGCAGTCGGGCATCGGCCGGCACAGTGTCGCCCGCCACCAGCACCAACAGGTCACCGGGCACCAGTTCTCGAGTGGGAACCCGCCGCTGGACGCCGTCTCGAACCACCGTCGCCGTGGCCACGCTCATCCGCGCAAGCGCCTCGACCGCATGCTCGGCATGCGCCTGCTGCACGTACCCCAGAACGGCATTGACGACGACGATGGCGGCAATTACAAGGGCATCCACCGGCCAGCCCGACACTCCTTCCACCGCCCACACGATGAGCGAGATCACGATCGCGGCGAAGAGCAGGTAGATCAGTGGGTCGCGAAACTGCGCGACAAATTTTCGCCATCGGGGGATGGGCGGCACATTCGTGATCTCGTTCGGGCCCACCTCGGCGAGTCGTCGTGCGGCGTCTTGCGCGCTCAGTCCGCGTTCGGGGTCGCTTCCGAGCTGTTCGACGACGGCCTCCCAATCCAGCAGCGAAGGATCGGAGTCGGTCACTGCATTGAGCACAAAGGAGATCCTCTCCGGTGATCCGGCGATCGAACGCTCATCTGCTGGACGAGTGACCAGGGGGACGCAGCGCCGTGTGGACCACAACTCCCGATCTTGGCGGCATCGGAGCGATACCACCGATGTTGTTGGCCCGATGTTCATCTACAGTCAACCTGTTCTCTGTCTGGGCACAAAGGGATTCGTCGCCCGCTGGGTAGGGTCGACAGGGTGATCAGTCCAGCAACGCTCGGTTTTCGGCTGCTGGGTGCGCCGATACGCGCAGCTATTGCGGGAACTCGAGTTGCCGCGACCGCGACGGCTGCTGCCGCCATGACCGCAGGCGGCACGGCTCTGTTGGGCGGCAGTGCGATCACCGGCGTGGGCAAGTCGCTGGCCGGCGCCGTCCCGGACGTGGAGGGCATGGCCCGCGCCGCCGCCGGGATGGCGATCGAGTCGATCGGTGGGCCGCCCGCCCGACGAAGCAGTGCGAACGGCAGCCGTCACTGGGTCGAGGTGCGCGGCCTGGCCGGCGAGAACGGTACGGCCACCGGAGCCGACGTGCTCGCTGCGGTGCGCGCGACTCCCGGTGTCCGAACGGCGTTCCTGAACCGGACCATCGGCCGCATCGTCGTGACAGTGGACCGCAGTGGCCCGTCGACCGCTGAACTTCGCCGCGTCGTCGCCGACGCCGAGCGGCGCACCGTCGCACCCGGTGCCCGTACGACGCCGATGAGTCTGCCGGGTGACGATGCGATCCTGGTCGCACGGTCTGCAGAAGCGGTCGCCGCCGCGGCCGGGTTGGGGCTTGCTCTGACCGGCAGGGCGTTGCGGCTACCAGGATTGCCGGACGCGATCGCGGTGGCACCGACACTGGTGGACTACATGCCTGCCCTTCGCCGTCATATCGAAGGACGCGTCGGGCCGGAAGGCGCCGATCTGCTGTTTGGCGTGTTGAGCGCATCGACCGCAGCGTTGACGGTCTCACCTACGACTGCGGCCGCCGAGGCCGGCAGGCGGGCCATGCTCGTCCTCGAGGCCTGGAACGGGCGGCTTGCCTGGCGCCGGCACGAACCCGAACTGGCCGCTCGCGCTCCGGCCGACGATGCCGTCGCGGCAACAAGATCTCCGTCCGCGGCCGACGGGCCGGGGGAACGCTATGCGAACCGAGCCGGGTTGGCCGGTCTCGGCGCCGCCGCACTGCTGGGCGCGTTGTCCGGCAACATCGGCACCGCGGGCGCCGCCGCTCTGGTGGCCGTTCCGAAACCCCTGCGCGCCAGCCGGGAAGGCTTCAGTTGCGCCCTGAGCCGCGGCCTCGCCGCGCGCCACGATGCGCTGGTCCTGCATCCACGCGCGCTGCGGGCGCTGGACAGGGTCGACGCTATCGTCATCGACCCGCGTGCCCTGTACACCGACGAGCTGATGGTCAGCCGCATCCGGGGGGTGACGAACTCCCACCGTGTGCAGGCCTGGGAGGCCGCCCGCGTCGCGCTTGACGGTGGCGCCTCTCCGGGATGGCACGAGCTGGCGACCATTTCCGACACCGGCGCATCGGTCGAAGCCTTGATCAGTCCGGTCCGCGACCCGCACGCGCTGGCTGTGGTCACCGAAGCCCGCCGGACGCGACCACTTGTGGTTTCCATCGACGACGACGGATTGCGTTCTCTGGCACAGGGTTTCGATCGTCTGCACCCCGTCGATGCGTCGGCTGACGACGCGCTGGCCGCGGCGGTGGCCGAACTGAAGGCCGACGGCGCCACGGTAGCCCTGCTGACCACCCCGGAGATGGTGGCGGCCCACGGTGCCGACATCACGATCGGTGTGCTGCGCGACCGCCGCCCGCCCCCATGGGGTGCCGACGTGTTCGTGCCCGACCTCGTCGCCGCGTGGCGCCTACTGCATGCGCTGCCTGCCGCGCGTACTGCCACGAGCCGCGGCGTCCGATTATCGGTGGAGAGCACGGCCATTGGGGCGCTGATGTTGGTCCCGGGTGTGATCGGTCATGGTCCGGCGTCCGTCAACGTCGGGGTCGCCGCCGGGCTGTTGGCCGGTTTCACTTCCGGCGGAAGGGTTTTCCGCGACCCGGTGCCGTCCCCGGAACCGGGCCACGACTGGCATGCGCTGCCGGTTTCCGAGGTGCACCGGCTGTTGCCGCGCCCACCGGACGAGGCGTTGGGCGACCAGGACAGCCCATCGGGTGTCGGCCGTATCGCGTCGGTGCCACCTGCTCGCGTGTTGCGCGGCGCGACCACTGGATCGTGGCGTCTGGCCCGCGACTTCGTGGCCGAGATGCGGGCCAACCTGTCTGATCCGATCACACCGATCTTGGCGACCGGAGCGGCGGCGAGCGCACTTCTTGGCTCTCCGCTGGATGCGGTGTTGGTCGGAAGCGTGGTGCTGGCGAACGCGACCCTGTCGGCCCAGCAGCAGCTGCACGCTGAGCGTCTCCTTCGTCGCCTGCTCGCCGTCCAGGACCCGTTGGCGCGGCGGCGCATCGGCCCGTTGGAAGGTGGGGGCCGCGAGAAGGTTCCCGCCAAGCGGCTGCGTCGCGGAGACGTCATCGAGGTTCAGGCCGGTGAGGTGATCCCGGCGGACGCGCGGTTGATCGAGGCGTCCAACGTCGAGGTCGACGAGTCGAGCCTGACCGGGGAGTCGCTGCCGGTGTCCAAGCAGGTCGAGTCGACGCCGGGAGCGCCGCTGGCCGAACGTAACTGCATGCTCTACGCCGGCAGCACGATGGTCGCGGGGTCGGCGCTGGCCGTGGTCACCGCGGTCGGCTCGCAGTCAGAGATGCGGCGGGCGTTGGCGATGGCGCCGGCGAAGTCGCGCGAGATCGGGCTGCAGCACCAACTGAGCAGTATCACGGGACGGGCCTTGCCGTGGAGCCTGGCGGGCGGTGGTTTGGTCGGGTTGCTCAGCGTGCTGCGGGGAACACCGCTGCGGGAGGCGGTGGGAAGCGCGGTGGGATTGACCGTGGCGGCCGTTCCGGAGGGCCTGCCACTGGTGGCGACCCTCGCCCAGTTGGCAGCAGCCCGCAAACTGAGCGGTGAATCCGTGCTGATCCGCAATCCTCACTCGGTCGAGGCGCTCGCCCGTGTGCGCGTGGTGTGCTTCGACAAGACCGGCACCCTCAGCGAGAACCGGCTGCGGGTGAAGTCGGTCCTCCCGGCGCCCGGCTTCACCGAGGAACAGGTCCTGGACGCCGCGGCCTACACCGTCACCGCCAGGGATGGTCACCGCCCCGACCACGCCACGGACGCGGCGATCCTCGATGGGGCTGACGGGACGGACCGGCGCGGCAGCGGCGACGGGCTACGGCCGACCGCCCAGCGCGATGCGTTTCTGCCCTTCCAGTCGGGGCGCCCGTTCGCCGCAGCTCTGATGGGCAACCGACTGACCATCAAAGGCGCACCGGAGGTGTTGGCGTCGGCGCGGACCCGCGGCGGCGATCCGCTGGCGCGCATGATCGATCAGATGGCCGCCGAAGGGCTGCGCGTACTGGCGGTGGCGGAACGAAAGCTCAACGACGAACAGGTCGCTGCCGCCGTAGCTGACTCGAATGCGCTGGAGGAATTCTGCCGCGCAGAACTCACCCCCGTCGGGCTGGTCGGGCTAGCGGACACCCCGCGCGCCAGCGCCCGCGCCCTGTTGAAGGAGTTGGCCAACCGTGACATCGGCGTCCGGCTGATCACCGGCGACCACCCGGTCACTGCCGCCGCCGTCGCCAACGAGCTGGGTCTCGAGGTCACCGGCGAGCAGGTACTCACCGGTAGCGAATGGGAGTCGATGTCGGCCGAAGAGCGGGCCGCCGCGGCCACGTCCCGGTATGTCTTCGCGCGGATGTCGCCCGAACACAAGATCGATGTCGTGCAGACCCTGGAGCGGATCGGAGTCGTCACGGCAATGGTCGGCGACGGCGCCAACGACGCCGCAGCAATCCGGGCGGCCAGCGTCGGCATCGGGGTGGCCTCACGCGGCAGCGATCCCGCCCGCACCGCCGCAGACGTGATCCTGCTCGACGGGCGGATCGAGGCACTGCTCGACGCCCTGGACGAGGGTGAGGAGCTGTGGCGCCGGGTACAGTCCGCCGTCTCGGTGCTTCTCGGCGGGAACGCCGGCGAAGTGTGCTTCGCGTTGATCACCAGCCTGCTGACGGGACGTTCGGTGCTTAACGCCCGGCAGATGTTGTTGGTCAACATGCTGACCGACGCCCTGCCTGCGGCGGCGCTGGCGGTGAGCGCACAAACGGGGACGGCGCAGGTCGATCGCGACGAAGCCGCGATGTGGCGCGCGATCGGAATCCGCGGTGCGGCGACCACGATCTCGGCCACGGTTGCGTGGCTGCTGGGTGGCGCCATGATCACCCCCCGCCGTGCTGCGACCGTCGCATTGATCGGCTTGGTCTCCGCGCAGCTGGCGCAGACGCTGGCCGATTCGCGCGGGCATCTGGTGGTGCTGACGTCGGTCGGGTCATTCGCGGTGCTTGGGGCGGTGATCAGCACGCCGGGGCTGAGTCAGCTCTTCGGGTGCACGCCGGTGGGGCCCATTGGTTGGAGTCAGGCTCTGCTGGCCACGGCGGTGGCAGGAGGAGTGTCCGTGCTCAGCCCCGAACTACTGGCCCGCGCCTCGGAGGTGGTCCAGTCGGTCGTTCGGGCGCACGACGACGCCGGTTCAGTCGTCGACGACGACGATGCCGACGTTGACGAGAACCGCGTAGATCTCGCGAAGCGGCGGCGTCAGCAGGCGAACACCGACCATAATGAGGGCATCTGGGCCGGTACTGCGCACATAGTCAGCCATGTGGCCAGGCAAACCTATGAGCCTGACGAATCAGCGTCGCACGACTGAACAGGACACGAACATGTTGACAACGGCACGATCTTTTCTGGCCTCGCACCGAGATGCTTCCAAGTTGGTCGAACGGGCCGAGAAGTTCTCCGTCCGCCTCCCGGTGGTGGGCCGGGTGGCGGTACCACCACCCGATCAACTCGCCTTCTACGGCGTGGTCGGCGGGCTCGCGGCGCTCGGGCTGATCGATTGGCCAGTAGCGTTGGCGATCGGCGTGGGCCAAGTGGTAGTGGCTCGGCACTTCAATGATGAACGCCCGGCCGCTGCTGAGCCCGAGAGTCCTGCGGCCGGCGAGGTCAAGGCCGCCCCGGCAGCGTCCGCGCCGAAGGCGCGCAAAACCGCTTCGCCGAAGGCCACGCCACGAAAAGCCACGCCACGCAAAACCACTTCGCAGAAGGCCACGCCACGAAAGGCCGCTCCGCGGAAGGCCGCTGCGGGCAAGGCCAGCGGCAATGCCGCCAACACGCGCAAGTCGTAGATACCTCAGCCAGCCGATGTCGGGTCAGCGTCGGTGGTACGGCGCTGGCAGCGGCATACCGAGCTGGGCCATCACGCCGCGAAGTAGTGCGGGGTAGTCGGTGATGATGCCGTCGACACCGGTGGCGATCTGTGCCCGCATCGTGTCTGCATCGTTGACCGTCCACGGAATGACCTTCAGCCCCAGCGCATGTGCCCGGTCGACGAAGAAGTCGTCGGCAACGAGCGCGAAGCCCGGGTCGTTGGGTACCAGACCGTACGGAACCGAGTAGCCGGGGGAGACGACGTTGGCGCCCACCATGGTCGCGCCGACTATGGGATCACCGATCACGGCGGGGTTGATGCCGTTGAGCCACGGCGAGTCGGCTACCCACGTCGTCTCGTCCCACAACGCCACCAGCGGAATCGACGGCTCGGCCTGGCGCACCAGCGGCAGCGTTCTCCAGTCGAAGCTCTGAATCTCGACCCGGCCCACCTTGCCCGCCGATCTGACCGCGGCGAGTATCACGTCGACCGATTCCCGTGGGCTGGCCGACGTATGCGGTTTGTCCGCCTCCACCTTGGTCTCGATGTTGTAGCGCACGTCCGCCGCGTATGAATCGGCGAGGGCGAAGACTTCGGGAAGCGTTGCGATCCTGTTGTCCGACACCACTTCGGCGTGTGGAAACCCACTGAGCAGCCTTCCGCAATCAAGCGTGCGGAGTTGCGCCAGGGTGAGGTCGTGCACCAGCCTCCCGACGTACGGATACTGCGGGTCGGCGGCGGATGCGGGTGCGGTGTCGGCGCATTTTTCGGGCAGGATCGCGGGGTCGTGCCACACCAACGGGTGGCCATCCTTCGTGATGACGACATCCAATTCCAGTGTGCTGACTCCGAGTTCGAGTGACTTCGCAAACGCACGCAACGATTCTTCGGTGGTCTCGCCGCGACCGCCGCGATGCGCCTGAAGGTCGAAACCGGGGGACTGGGCGGCGGCCGACAGGGGGAACGCCGGCACGAAAACGGCCACCACCGCCGTCAGGGCCGCGACGAGAAGGCGGCGAAGACGTGACGACGTGCGCGGCCAGGTTCTGTTGGGCGGCATCGATGCACTCCGGAGGTGTGGGATCGCGGATATCCATTCGATCATGCAGCCGCCCACGTCGGGACCAGGCCCCGCAGATAGCAGGTATCGGTCGCAGATGTCGCACGATCCCGCCGTGGCGCACGATCTGTCGACATATGGTCAGGCATGGCCAGCGAGGGGGTTGGCGCGGTGAGTGAGCACTTTGACGAAAAGGTGTGCGTGGTCACGGGGGCGGCGTCGGGCATCATCCTGGACGGCGTCGCCGCCGGCGAGGGCATCATCGCCTTTCCGGAGGCGCCGAAACAGTTGTGGCGCCAATACTGCAGTACGCCCGAGACGGTCGAAAGCTACCTGCAGCAGGTCGCTCGCCAGCGTCGCAGCGCATTCGCCTCAGGTGACGTTGCTGCGCTCTTCCGGCCGCCACCGGACCGCGGGGAGGCCTGAGCGTGGCTGGCACCGCGTCCGAAACCAGGGCCTACATCCGCCGCCAGATCGGCGGCGCTGCGCTCGTCAACGCCGCGCTCAACCCGTTGATCGAATGGGGTCTCAACCGCAGCAAGGGGTTTCAACCGTTCTGGGGTAGTGACGGGGTGGTGCTCAACATGGTGCTGACCTCGATCATCCTGTCGGTGTTGGTGGCGCTCTTCGCCGCACGCGGTGTGCACCACCAGGTGGCGGCCGGAAAGATCACCGCGATGCGGGTCGCGCCCGTGCTGGCCCGGTTGCCCGGCCGCGCCGGGGTTCTGGGTCTGCTGCTGGGCGCGAGTGCGGCCGTGGCAGCGGTGCTGGCGTTCTGGGTGCTGGACGTGATCGGTGTGGTCGGTATGCCGTTCTGGGGGCTACTGGTCCTGAAGGGTGCATACTGCGGCGTTCTGGGGGGCCTTGTCGCGTGGTGCGTGATGCTGCGGACGCTTGGCGAGGATGTCTGATCCGCGGGCACCGGCCGGATACGCCGGTAAGGGAGCAGCTCACAACGAACGCTCACGCACCACCTTCGCGATGTCCATTCGGCCGATCACCCGGAACGCCGGAATCTGAGCCAGCAAGGCGGCGATCAGCACGGCCACCGCGACGATGAGCGGGGTCGTCGACTGCATGTCGAGGTGCCACACATAGCCCTGGGTCTCGTACGTGGACATGAACCAGTCGGCGAGCCACGTCCCGGCGAGCAGGCCGACCGGCAGACCGAACAGCACCAGCAGCATGTTCTCGCCCGCGACCAGCCGACTCAGCAGCCGCGCCTCCATCCCTGCGGCCTGCAGGCTGCCCAACTCGCCGGTGCGCTCACCCACATTGGCCGACATCGCGTTGTAGAGCAACGCGGCGGCCATCACCGCCGCGAACACCAGCATCAGGCCGACCAGCGCGTCGTACAGCGAGAATGCCTCCCGGATGGTGGTCTCGACCGACTCCGTTGACAGGTAGGCGACCACTCCGGGCACGGCACTCACCACTTTGCGCGCCGCTTCCTGCGAGGCGCCAGGAGCCAGCCTCAGCATCACGCCTGTGTCGGGCGACAGCGTCGCGAGTTGCTCGTGCGCAATGTAGATCACTGGGCTCATCGGCTCGTCGACGAAGGCCACGACGGGTTGCTCGATGCGGATGTCGTTCTGGGTGTTGGTGACTGTGACGCGGTCGCCCACCGCCACTCCGAGTTCATCCTTCAGGCCCTGGCCCAGCAGCACACCATGAGAGGGAAGGTTCACGGCCGACCCCCCGGATGTGAAGCGGTGCATCTCGGTGGACTGCGGTAGCCCGACCATCAGGGTGTCGTACCGGTCACCCCCGGCTTCGACTGTCACGTCGAGGCGGGTGAAGGGCTCGGCCGCGGCCACCTGCGGGTCGGCACGCACCGCGGCAACTACCGAATCGGCGGCACCTGCAGCGGCGATGACCTGGGCGTCTTGAAGTTCGATCCCGCCGTACTGGCGGTTGATGACGCTGCTGACGGTGTCGCGCAGGCCCGCGAACACCATCACCAAACAGACCGAGATGACCACACCAACGACTGTCAGGGCCGTGCGCCGCCGGTTACGGGTAATGCCCCGCAACGCCATCCGCCACCGCACCGGCATCCGGCGCAGCGGCGGAAGCAGACGCTCGAGCACGCTGACGCCCCCGCGAGAGGCGGGCGGAGAGATTCGCATCGCTTCGGCCGGACTCATCCGCGACGCCGCGCGCGCCGGAGCCCATGCCGCGAGCGCCGCTGCCAGCGTGCCGACCAATGCGCCGACGATCAGGTTGTCCGCATGCAGCGACGTCACCCGCAGCGGCAGGCCCAGCGCCTGGGTGTAATGGGTGGTGAACCAGCCGCCGAGGAAGTAGCCACCGAACAGGCCCACGGTCGCGCCCGCCAAGCCGACCGCGACCCCGAAGGTCAGGTAGTGAGCACGCACAGTCCGTGCGGACATGCCGTTCGCCGACAGCGTGCCGATGACGGCGCGCTGCGCGGCGACCAGGCGGGACAGAAGCACGTAGGTTCCTACGACCGCCGCCACCAGGAACACCCACGGCAGCAACCTCGCGAACGTACCGACGGCGTCGACGTCGTCCTGCAGGGCGCGGTAAGACGGCTGCTCGTCCCTCGACGTGAGCACCATTCCCTTTGAGTTCGCCAGTTGTGTTGCCGCCATGAGCAATTCCGGTGCCTGGCTCCGGTCGCGCGCGTACAGCAGGAGCTGATCTGTCGGCTCCGGCATGAGTTGCGGTGTGTCCGGTGCCGGTACGAACACCACGCCGAAATTCTCGGGCGTGGTCATGATCTCCTGTTGCGATCGGGCCGGCCAGAAGTACTCGGTGGACAACGCCGACCCGGAAACCCCTACTGTGCGCCAGCCCGTCGGCCCCAGCACGTCGATGGTGTCACCCGGCCGCAGCCCGAAATGCGAGGTGAGGTGCTCCTCCACGAGAACCGCACCCTGCACCGGGAGCTCACCGGAACGCAACGCCAGTTGGGACACGACCGGCTGACGTGCGGCGGGCACGCTGACTGCGCGGCCGAAAATGGTGTGCCCGTTGATGCGTATCCCCACATCACTCTGCTGGCGAACCTCGACCGCCGGATCGCCGGGAAGTCCGCGGGCAGCATCGCCGAGGTCGAAGGCGCCGGGCCCGCTGATGACGGCATCCGGCAACAACTGCACTGCGTACGCGCGGTCGAACGACTGCTTCAGATTCGCATACGCATCGGTGGCTGCCACGTACACGGCGATGCCGATGCCGATCACGGCCGCCGCCGCGAGGAACTGCCAATGCTGGCGCCACAGGTCCCTGCGCAGTTTGCGAAGCAGGATGCGACTCACCATTCGAGGTCTCGCGCCTCCACCGGGGCCTTCACCTGTTCCTGCCTAGTGACCGCTCCCGAATGGAGCCACACCACGCGGTCAGCCATCGACGCGATCGTGGAGTTGTGTGTCACCAGGAGCACGGTGTGGTGTCCCTCGCGGGCGAGTGCCCTCAGCACTGCGAGTACCTGTCGGCCTGTGGCCAGGTCCAGGCTGCCCGTGGGTTCGTCGCACAGCAGCAGGGGGGGCTCTTTGACGATCGCGCGGGCGATGGCCACCCGCTGCTGCTGGCCGCCCGAGAGTTGACCGGGAAACCGGTTTGCCACATCGGAAAGCCCGACCTTGTCCAGCGCCTCGCGGCTGCGCTGGCCGGGATCCTCGCCGGCGAGTTCGGCGATGATCTCCACATTCTCCAGCGCCGTCAACGTAGGGACGAGGTTGAAGAACTGAAAGACGAAACCAACACTGTCACGCCGGTACGCCGTGCGCTCCTTTGCGCTCAACGTCTCGATATCGTTGCCCGCCACGACGACCCGCCCCTCGGACGGCTCTTCGATTCCGCCGACGAGGTTGAGCAGCGTGGTCTTTCCGGAACCTGACGGGCCCAGCAGCACGACGAACTCGCCCGGCCGAATTACCAGATCCACATCCTTGAGTGCCTGGACGGCCGCCGGCCCGGAGCCGTACGTGCGGCCCACACCCTCCAACTGCAGCGCCGGATATCCCGATGCCGCTGCGGCCTCGGCCGCCGCTTCGAGGTCGGACGGCGGATGCCTACTCATAACAGCACGATCGCCCCCGGGCCACGCCGTCCAGTAGAGGCCAAGGTCACCGGACATGCGTCCAGTCGGTTCTGGAAACCGGCTGTGTCGGGAGGTCAGTATCGACGACGATGTCGCTGAGTGGGACGGGATGAACATGGCAGAACTGGCCACTTTCGTTCGGGTGTCATGGGATGCGCTGCAGGCGGGACGACAACGCGAAGCAGGGATCGCGCGGCGCCAATCGGGGCGCCTGCAGGAGTTGGTGGCTTTCGCCCGCGAACACTCGCCGTACCTTGCCGGCCGCTACTGGAGCGCGCCCGCGCACGTCACGCACATCGAGCAGTTGCCCGCGCTGAACAAGGCAGAGATGATGGCCCACTTCGATGAGTGGGTCACCGATCCTCAGGTGTCGAGGAAGAAGGTTGAAGACTTCATCGCGGACCCCAAGCTCATCGGCCACGATTTCCTCGGCCGCTACGTCGTCTGCACCACCTCCGGGGCGACCGGCACCCCCGCGATCCTGCTGCACGACCATCGCGCGCTGACCGTCTACAACGTGCTCGGGTATGTCCGGTCGTTGCGGACGGTCTTGTCGGCGCGACAGGTCTGGGCACTGACGCGCGGAAAGGGCAGGATGGCAGCGGTATTCGTCACCGGTGGGCACTTCCTCGGCAACACGATGATCGCCCGACGTCATCGCGCGATACCGTGGCGAGCCAAGACCCAGCGGCTGTTCTCGGCCCTGACTCCACAAGACCAGCTGCTCGCCGAACTCAACGACTTCTCACCGGTGATCCTGGGCGGATATCCCAGCGCGCTCGACCTGTTGGCGCAACAGCAGCGCGCGGGCCGGCTCCACATCAAACCGGTCTTGATCTCCGCCGCAGGTGAGACGCTCACCGACCAAATGCGGCAACGAATCTCGACTGCCTTCGGGTGCCAGGTCTCCAATTACTACGGCTCCTCCGAGGCCATCGGGTTGACCTTCGAGTGCAGTGCCCAGCACATGCACATCAACAGCGACTGGTACATCGTCGAACCGGTCGACGAAGCCGGCCGGCCGACTCCGCTCGGACAGATGTCGCATGGTCTGCTGGTCACCAACTTGGCCAACCGAATTCAACCAATCATCCGGTATCAAATGAGCGATCGCGTCGCAATCAGCCCGGACCCGTGCATCTGTGGCAGTCCCTTCCCGCAGATCAGGGTCGAGGGGCGCACCGACGACGTCCTGGTATTTCCGTCCCCGCAGGGCAAAGGGATCCGGATTCTCCCACTGCCGCTCGTCACTGTCGCGGAGGGGACGCCGGGCCTGGCGAGCTGCCAGCTCATTCAGACCGAGCCATCGACACTGCTGGTGCGCTTGTCGGCCACGCGGCCACAGGAGGAATATGCGGTATGGGAGGCTCTGCGCGCGCGCGTGGCTGACTACCTCGCCGCGCAGGGGGTCAGCGGGGTTCTCCTCGAAAAGGCCCCGGAGGGCCCGCAACTGCATCCGCGGAGCGGGAAGTTCCGGCAGGTGTACTCCGAAGTGGATGACTGACAGGAGATGTCGGTCGGGAAGCCGAGCTGCGTGTCAGACCACCCTGCTCCGCGGGGGCGACGGTCCAGGTAAAAAGGTCCGTCAGACCTGCACCGGCGCCGACGTGCTGCCCGCCGGGGCGATTCGCACGAGGGCTCCCGGCTGGTATGTCAGCTGGTAGATGTTGCCGTCGGGCCCCTGCGCCAGCACGACGGTCGTACCGGCCTCCGGGTCGAAGTTCACCGCGTCGCCGCATGCCGTGAACTCCGGGGTGCATGTCAGCACCTTGATCCACCCCTTCACCAGATCGGCGATGAACACCTTGTTCAAGTAGTCGGGGCCGAACGTCGCCCCGTCGTAAACGAGCACCGACGTGATGGCCGCGCCGCCGCCTCGGGGGTACGTGTAGATCGGATCGGTCTTTCCCGAGCAGTCGGTGGTGCAGATTCCCTCGGCGCCCGGCCAGCCGTAGTTGCCCCCGGCGGTGACCAGGTTGACCTCCTCGAAGGAGGCCGCGCCCACGTCGGCGACCAGCAGTTGACCGGTCGGGGCGAACGTCAAGCGGAACGGATTACGCAGGCCGTAGGCATAGATGTAGGGGAGTGCGCCCGATCCCAGTGCCGGGTTGTCCGACGGTGCGGTGCCGTCGGTGTTGAGCCGCAGGATCTTGCCGTGGATGTTCGAGAGGTTCTGGGAATTCGCGCCGACGGCGTTGTCGCCCACGCCCCAGTACAGCTTGCCGTCGGGGCCGAACCCGAGGGCGCCGCCGTGATGGTTGACCGCGGAATCGACCACCGCTTGCAGCAGCACCTGCTCGGCACCCGCCGAATTACCGACAACGGTGAACTGCGACAAAGTATTTCGGAGACCCGTGGTGATGTAGGCGACGTAGATGTGACCGTTCGTGTCGAACTGCGGATCCACTGCCAGCCCACTGATGCCGCGCTCGCCGGCCGTGCTGACCGGCAGCGTGAGCAACGGCTCCGCACGCACGACACCGTCCTCGACGACCCTGATCGCACCGCCCTTCTCGGCGACCAGGATCCGCCCGTCCGGCAGGAAACGGAAGTCCACCGGAGAGTTCAGACCCGAAACCACGACCGCTCGCTCGAACCCGTTGAAGACCGTCTCGGTCGTTCGGTGGCCGCTGTTGCCGAGGAGGCCGAACGTGAACAGCCTCAGCAGACCCGTCCGGGCGTGCAAATGGAATCCGCTGCGGGCGTCGCTGACGGTGACGTCGAACCTGTCCTGCCCGGCGTAGGTCTCGCCGGGGGTGTAGATGAAGGTGCCGTCGGGATTGATGACGACGGTGCCGTGTGCGGGTGTGGTCGCCCGGTAGGTCAGCCGCGTCGAGTCGGGGTCGACGGGGTTGAGGTCGCCCTCGATGCGTCCGTCCACGACGGTGTTCTCGGCCGGGTCGTGGTCCAGGGTCGGGGTCTGGTTGTTGAAGAACCGCTCGAACGGGCTCGCTTCGGCGACTGCTGTCGGCGCGGCGGTCGAGCTCTGCGCCGACCGCTCGGACCCGGCGCTGTCGGTTTCGAGACGGGTGAGTTGTCTGTGGGTGCATCGACGGAATTCTCTGCCGGAGAGGCTGTTTCGGGCTCTTCGCTCTCCTCCGGCGTCCGGTCGGCCCCGCTGTCGGCGGCCTCTTCTTCCGCCTCTGCTTCCGCCTCAGCTTCCGCCTCAGCCTCAGCTTCCGCCTCGGAATCCGAAACCGTGTCTGCCTGCGGCGTGTCGGTGTCCGGCTCTTGCGACGCTGACGAGGACGAACTCACCGAGGTCCCGGTGCCCGTCGTCCCCGAATCGGGCGTTTCCGCCGACGCCACAGCGGTCCCGGTGAGCACCGCGGCGCCGATTCCCAGAGCAAACGCCAATCCGCCGACTCGGCCGATGTACCGGGCATGACCGCCCGTCGGCCGGTCCGTCCTTGCGATGGCTGCCGAATCCCCCATGTCGCCTCCTCGCGAACGCGCCGCGAAGCCCGCCTCTGCCTTTGCCGGACGATCGCTCACAGCCAGGCAAACCGTATTCCCGTCGTTTGCCGGGTACTGCATTTTCGTCGGAAGGACAGCAATCCGTCACATCTCGGGCAGCGAGTGGGCCGCCACCGTGAACGCTGCGCTAGTTCGCCATGGACTCGTCCAGCCAACTGCGTAGGGCAGCTACCGGAGCCGCACCGGACTGGCGCGCCAGGATGCGGCCGTGATCCACCAGTAACAGCGTGGGAACGGCGTGCACGTCGAATCTTCGTGAAAGACCCGGCGCGGTGTCCACGTCGATCTTGACGAGTTTGAGCGTGCCGGCGCGCTCACCGGCGAGTTGCTCCAGCGCTGGGCTCACCATGCGGCACGGGCCGCACCACGGCGCCCACAGGTCGACGAGCACCGGCACCGAGGCATTCTCCACCACATCGGCGAAATCGTCGTCGCCGGCCGACGTGATCCATGGCAACCACTGCTGGCACTGTCCGCAGCGCGGCTTGCCCCGGCCACCGGAGGGAACGCGGTTGCGCCGCCCGCACTGCGGGCATGTCACGGTGCTCGAACTCATGGCTTCATTCTCGTCCCACGCGCGTCGTCACCCAGTGCGATCGTGCGCAACTCGTCGAAGGAGGCCTCGATTTCGTCGGCAAGACCGGCGACGTCGGGCAGCGCGTGCGGGTCGGTGCACAACCCGATCCCGATGTCGCCCGCGCACGAGATCGCCGAGATCCGCAGCGCGTGATGCATCGCCGGCTCCGACGAGGAGAACAGGTGGACCACCCGTCGCCCGGCGACGCCCACCGACGACGACGGGCCGGGCACGTTGGAGACGGCGACGCTGAATTCCCGCGCGCTGCCTGCGAGTCGTTGCGCGGCCGCGCCGAGGTGCCGGAGACGGCCGAGGGCGTGGAAGAGATCGAACATCTCGTCGGCGTCGCCGAGCTGCTTGCGCCGTGCGGTCTCAGCCCGGATCAGGTCGAGCCGGGTCAGCGGATCCGGTTCGGCCAGTGGCAGATCCACGTTGATGAAGGAGTCCCGGTTGCCCAGATCGCCTGCGGACTCGTCGCGGTGGTGGAGGCTGACCGGCACCTGGGCGCGCAGCCGATGCACCGCCGCCCCGCCCTCGCGCAACCAGCCGCGCAGGCCGCCCGCCACCACCGCGAGCAGCACGTCGTTCACCGTGGCGTGCTGCGGACGCGAGGCGGCGCCGATCGCCTTCAACTGCGTCAGCGGCACCACGGTGAAGGCGAGCTCGCGGGCGGCACCGACGGGACGGTCGAACGGCGAACGCGCCGCGGGCCTGCCGAGTTCGCGCAGTACCGCCTCCGGCAACCGGCGAGCCTCGGTGAGTCGCGACGGGGTGGCGGGGCCCCGCACACCGGCGACCCGTGCCTGCGGGTCGGGGCGACGCGGGTCGAACAGCACCGCGTCCAGGAACCGCACGCCGGCGATCCCGTCGGCCATCGCGTGGTGGATGCGGGCGGCGATCGCTTCCCGGCCGTCGGTCAGCGGCCCGATCAGATCGAACGTCCACAGCGGACGCCGGTGGTCGAGGTGCTCGGCCATCAGCTCGCCGATGCTGCGCCACAGCGCGTCGCGCGTCACGGGCCCGGAGGTGGCGCGCCGCCGGACGTGGGCGTCGATGTCGAACGCGGGATCGGGCACCCACCGCGGCCCGTCCGCGTCGTGCACGACGCGTTCGGTCGCCCGCGGCTGCCCGGCGAGCCGGTCCGCGACCTCGCTGCGCAGCCGGTCCAGATCCAGCGGTCGATCTGCCGGTTCGAGCACCATCAGCTTCAGCGTGTGACCGGTGATGGCCGGCGATTCCAGACCGAGGATGCGCGCGTCCTCATCGGACAGCGGCTCACCGTCTCCGCCCACCATCGGCTCAGTATGGACCAGCACCTGCCGCGTCGTCAGCGGCGCGACCAGGCTCCTTCGCGGTCGTCCTGCTCCATCTCCAACTGCGCGGACAGCTGCCGGATCTCGTCGCGCAGATCGTCGATCTGGGAGGCCGTGGCGGCGCGGCTGGCGGAGTCCTCCTCGGCGACGCGTTCCACGATCCACGAGGCCACGGTCGCGGTGATGACACCGATGAGGCTGATGCCGCCGATCATCAACAGCACGGCGATCACCCTGCCGGTGACGGTCACCGGATACATGTCGCCGTAGCCGACGGTGGTGATGGTGGTGATCGACCACCAGACCGCGTTGCCGAAGTTGGTGATCGTCGCGTCGGGGGCGGACCGCTCGGTCTCCACCATTGCCAGCGACGCGACGTAGACCAGCAGGACGGCGCTGAAGGCGGTGTAGATCGCCACCCGGCCGCGGATCGCGTCGCCGCCCGCCCGGTGCATCACCTTGATGAGCACCACCAACCGCAGCAACCGCAGGGGACGCAGGAACGGCAGCGCCACGACAGCCAGGTCGAACAGGTGCCGGAAGAACCACGAGACCCGCCGGGGTGCCAGCGTGAGCCGGACGACGTAGTCGACGGCGAACGCGAGATACAGCACCGTCATGGTGACGCCGAGCAAATTGCCCACCGAACGGGACGGAGTGGTGAGCACCTGCAGCGAGTACACGAAGAGAAACGCGACCGCCACCGCGGCCAGAATCCACTCGCTGCGGGACTCCCATTGCTGGAGCCGTTCGGCGGAACCCATCGATCGAAACTCACCTTCCACTGACGGCGATGCTGCGCGACCCCCGCAACCTGCGGTAAGGGTACTCAGTGGCACCGAACGTCAAACAATGTCGCGTGACCGTCTGCGTCGGATCACGGCTGCGCACTAGCGTCGGTGAGTCATGGACGTGCTGCGTACCCCCGACTCCCGCTTCGCCGACCTGGCCGGTTATCCGTTCGACCCGCACTACGTCGACGTCACCGCCGTCGGCACCCCGGCGCTGCGAATGCACTACCTCGACGAGGGTCCGCGCGACGGCGCACCCATCGTCCTGTTGCACGGTGAACCGACGTGGAGCTACCTGTATCGCACGATGATCCCGCCGCTCGCCGCAGCCGGCCATCGGGTGCTGGCACCCGATCTGATCGGGTTCGGCCGCTCGGACAAGCCGACCGCGATCGGTGATTACACCTACCTGCGCCACGTGCAATGGGTGACGTCGTGGTTCGAGACGCTCGATCTCACCGACGTCACCGTCGTCGTGCAGGACTGGGGCTCGTTGATCGGGCTGCGGATCGTCGCCGAGCAGAGTGCACGGTTCGCGCGGGTGGTGGTCGCCAACGGCTTCCTGCCTACCGCCGACCGCGGGGTGCCGCCGGCATTCCGCATTTGGCGCGCCTTCGCGAAGTACACACCGTGGCTGAGTGCCGGCCGGCTCGTCGGCGTCGGGACGGTCACCAAGGTCCCCGCCGCGGTGCGGGCAGGTTACGACGCGCCGTTCCCTGACAAGCGATACCAGGCCGGGGCCCGGGCGCTTCCGCAATTGGTGCCGACTTCGCCCGACGATCCCGCGGTGCCGGCCAACCGCACCGCCTGGGAAGCGCTGGGCCGCTGGGACAAACCTTTCCTGGCGCTCTTCGGGGCCAAGGATCCGATCCTGGGCCGGGCCGACACCGCCGCTGATCCGGCACGTCCCCGGCGCGGCCGGCCAACCCCACGCGCGGTTGCACGGCAGCCACTTCATCCAGGAGGACTGTGGACCTGAGCTGGCCGAACGCATCCTCGCCTGGAGATAGGGCGTCATTCCTCCGTCACTGTGATCCAGTTCACAGCAGGCGTAGCCTGGAGGTATCTCTGCAGGAAGGAGATGCGATGAAAGGCGCGCACCACGATCCGGTGGACCATGCCCGCACCACCCAACCGCACGCCGGTGAATCCTTCATCGACACCCTCTGGCTACCCGGTCTGATCCTGATCGGTGTCGGCACCGTCCTGATCGCCGGCACGGTGGCGGCGACGGCCTACGGCAACAGCACCTTGTCGTTGATCCTCGCCCTGGTCGCCGGGGCGTTGGTGACGGCCGGTGCACTGCTGATCACCCTGGAACATCAAAGGGTCAAGCGGGTCGAACGGCAGTGGCTGTCCGAGCACTCGGATCGCTCGGCCCACCTGCACGCCGGCTGAGGCCAAGCAGGCCCGCCTCGGCGCGCCACGTTTCGATGTCCGCTCCACCAGGTATCCCAACGGTCTCGCGCGTCGGCCACACGGGCCGGTGCGACGCGAAGTAGGAGAAGATGCTGTGAGCGGTACGGACAAGGCGAAGAACAAGGTCGAAGACCTCGGCGGGAAAGCCAAGGAGGCCGTCGGCAAGGCCACCGGCGATCGGGACACCGAGAACGAGGGCCGTGGCGACCAGGCGAAGTCCAGCGTCAAGGACGCCGGCGAGAAGGTGAAGGACGCTTTCAAGAAATAGCTCGCCTCTGCCGTCGCAGCCGATGTGCACCGTCACGCCATCGGCGCCCCGGTGCCGTGGCCTGGCCGAACTCCGGCAGCTGCGATCACGACGACGCACAGGAACGCCCGGAAGGGTCGGACGCCGACGCGCGTCTGACCCTTCCGGCGTCTCCTCCGAGACGACGGTGGCCTCGGCCCGCGAGGTTTGGAAAGGTGACCAGCGGGTACCAGTAGTCCCGCGAGTTGAAGCTGTTCGGTCGAGTCATGGCAACAGTGCTTCACGACTAGAGCAGCTGGTCCGCAGGATTCATTCCGGGTCGCCATGGCCGACCACTTTCACGGTAGCCATTTCCCACGCTGTCGACCCATGTCCGGGTTGAGCCGCGCCGCATCACTACACGCCACCGGACAACTCGTTTCGGAGTTGTCGCAAGCGCCAAGAGGAGACTCAGATGACTGAGCACAACAAGGCAGACGAAGCCCGTGAGGGATTGATCGACTCGGTGAAAGGTAAGGCGAAGGAGATTGCAGGCGCCGTCACGGGTAACGACTCCCTGACCGCCGAGGGGCAACTCGAGCAGACCCAGGCTCAGGAGCGCAAAGCGGCCAACAGCGTTGAAGCGGTTGCCGATGCGGAGGCCGAGCAGGCCAAGGCCGAGGCCGACGCGGCGCGCCGGGAAAGCGCACAGCAGCGGACCGCGGTGAACGCCAAGACCGACGCCGTGGAGAACTCCGTGCGGGACCAGCAGGCCGCGCAGAAGCGCGCCGCCGAGCAGATCGGACACCGGGAAGAGGTGCGGGAGAAGTCGCGCGCCGAACTCGACGCGCAGGCCAAGATCCAGCACGCCAAGGCCGAAGAGCGCGACGAGGTCGCGGCGGCCACCGAGGAAGTCGCCGATGCCGCGGAAACCCATATCAGCGTGGCGCAGGCCGCATCGAACGCCGAGGCCGAAGCCGATCGCGTTCGGCGCGAGGCCGACAAACTGACCCGCGAAGCCGACCTGCCCTGAGCACCGGAAAGACACAGGAGTTATCAATGAGAATCATCGACGCCCCATTTGCGGTTCTGCGTTTCCAGTACCGCATCGTGCGGATGCCACTTCAACTGATCGAGCAGAACGTGTTCGCCCGGATGGACGCGGAGGCGCCTGCGCGGCTGTTCTACGAGCGCTCGCTGGGCTTGATGGACGCAGCCGTCGGCAGCGCGCTCGGGGACCCGCGCCTGGCAGAGCGTGGCGACGCCCTCGCCGAGCGCAGTGATGCGCTTCGCCATGCGGCCGATCTGGACGACGCCGCCAAGGCGGCCCGTGAGCAGTCCCGTTCGGATCTGAAAGCCAAGAGCGACAAGGCGATCGACGAGCAGCGCAACGCGCGGACCGAGGCCAAGCGTGAGGTGGAGGACGCCAAGTCCACCGCCGCAGAGAAAAAGCGTGCTGCTGAAGAGGCGGCTGCGAAGCGCACCGCCTCCGCGAAAGAGAAGGCCGACGAGGTGGCCGCGCAACGGGTGAAGGCCGCCGAGGCGGCCAGGCGCGACGAGCAGGCCAGAATCCGTGCGGGTGAGGAGAAGGCGGCCGCGGCCGCCAAGTCGAAACTCGATGACGCTCAGGACAAGCGCACCGAGGCCGACGTGAAGCGGGCCCAGGCGGATCGGGTCGAGGAACTGGCCGACGTCGAGAAGCAGAAGCGCCAAGCGGAGCGCGCCGAGTAGTCCTGATCCCCCGCAGTACCCGTGCCAACCCGGTTCAGCTCCGAGCCGCCCCAGTCGACCGGCGGATGGAGAACGTACCGATGACCTCAAGCCCGAACTCTGAGTATGCCGATGTCACCGACATGCTGCGCCACCTGATGACACTGGACGACCAATCGACCGAGTATCGGCGCCAGCGTGAGGCGATCATCGCGCGCTGCCTGCCGCTGGCAGACCACATCGCACGCCGCTTCGGCAACCGCGGGGAAGCTCGCGACGACCTGGTCCAGGTGGCGAGGATGGGGCTGGTGCAGGCGGTGAACCGGTTCGACGCCGAGCACGGTGCGGAGTTCCTGGCGTTCGCGGTGCCGACGATGATGGGCGAGGTTCGCCGGTACTTCCGCGACCACGGATGGTCGGTCAAGGTTCCGCGCAGGATGAAAGAACTTGGGCCCCAGCTCAACAAGGCTCGCGACGAGCTGTTTCAGGAGGTGCAGCGGGCACCCACGGCCAGCGAGATCGCCGAACGTCTCGGAATCGATCGCGAAGAGGTGGTGCAGGCCCAGATCGCGTCCAGCGCGTACTCCACGCTGTCGTACGACACCCCCGGCTACGGGGTGGGCGACGACGAGGGGCGATCTCTCAGCGACAGCGTGGGCTTCGTCGACGCGAACCTCGACAAGGTGGTCGACGTCGAAACCGTCCGGCCTCTGCTGGCGGCTCTGCCCGCACGGGAGCAGACCGTGCTGATGTTCCGGTTCTTCGAGAACATGACCCAGAGCCAGATCGCCGAAAGGCTGGGGATCTCGCAGATGCACGTATCGCGCCTCCTGGCCCGGTCCCTGGCGGCCCTGCGCGAACAGGTTTCGGCGCCCGCCCACGGCGGCGGCCGGCCGACCGCACCGGCGTCTCCGCCGCTGCGGGTGAGCGCCTAGCGTTTCAACCGGAGACGCCGCAAGACGATCGCGAAGCATTCCCGGACGCTGCCGTCTTGTCCACGGGCGCAGGCGAACTTGGTTTCGAAGCATGAAAACTGTGCTCATCACCGGCTGCTCCTCCGGCTACGGTCTGGAGACCGCTCACCGCTTCCATGACGAGGGGTGGAACGTCATCGCGACGATGCGGACCCCGCGGGCGGACCTGTTTCCCCGCTCCGACCGCATGCACGTGGCCGCCCTGGACGTCACCAAGCACGAAAGCATCGCTGCCGCAGTGCAGACGGCGGGGCCCATCGACGTCCTCGTCAACAACGCGGGCATCGGTGCTGTCGGTGCCTTCGAGGCGACCCCGATGAAGACCATCCGAGAGTTGTTCGAGACCAACACCTTCGGCGTCATCGCGACGACGCAGACCGTCGTGCCCCAGATGCGTTCGCGCCGTTCGGGCGTCGTCGTCAACGTCACCTCCAGTGTGACGCTGACCGCGATGCCGCTGGCGGCGGCCTACACCGCCAGCAAGATGGCCGTCGAAGGGTTCACCGCGTCGCTGGCTCTGGAGCTCGACTTCTTCGGCGTCCGGGCCAAACTCGTTGAGCCGGGATACGGTCCGACGACCGGGTTCGCCAGCAACGGGGCCGAACGGCTCGTCGGACTGATACCGCCGGAGTACGAACCGTTCGCGGCGCCGATCATGAACGCGTTCGCGGCGCCGGGGGCGGTGACCACCCCGCAGGACGTCGCCGACGTCGTCTATCACGCCGCCACCGACACGTCGGACCGGTTGCGCTACGCCGCCGGTGCCGACGCCGTGGCGCTCGTCGAATCGAGCTAGACCGGCGCTGTCTCCGTTAGCGTTGCCATGTGGGCGCGCCAGATGCGGAGTCGCCAACGACCCCGGTCCGATGGAAGAGCTGATGTCACTGCTGCGACCGGAGGCCGTGCTGTCCAAGATCGTCACCGGAGGCGGGGACTGGAGCGTCCGCAAGCTCCGCTACGGCGATCCCGCCTTCTGCCTGATGCTGCAGGGCTCGTGCGTGCTCGAACCGGAGGGGCTCGACCCGATCGACCTGGGGCACGGCGACTTCCTCCTGTTCCCCGAGACGCCGGGGTTCACGCTGGGCGCCGGCCGCGACATGGAGCCCACCCTCGCCGCACTGGACCACGCCCGGCACACTCGGCACGGCTCCGAGTCGGAGCCGGTCTCGATGCGGATGCTCGGCGGGTACTTCCGGTTCGATCCCGTCAACGCGCCCCTTCTGGTCTCCCTGCTGCCGAAGGTTCTCCTGGTACGCCGGGGTACGCCGGGGTGTGCCGTGACGTGATCCTGCAGCGGCTCGTCGAGGTGCTGTTGATCGAGGCCGTGCGGGTGCACGCGGCACCTCCGCTGGGGGGCGGGCAGCGCGGGTTGATCGCGGGGCTGTCCGACCCGGTCCTGGCACCGGCACTTCAGCGGATGCATGCCGACATCGCGAAGGGGTGGACCGTCGAGCAGCTGGCACGCGCGGTGGCGGTGTCCCGCGCGGTGTTCGCCCAGCGCTTCACCCGCACCATGGGCATGCCGCCGATGCAGTACCTCCTGGAGTGGCGGGTGGCGCTCGCCTAGGATCTGCTCCGCACCGAACACCTGTCGACCGCGCAGGTGGCCCGCCGGGTCGGCTACCAGTCCGCCAACGCCTTCACCACCGCATTCACCCGGCTGACCGGATGTTCTCCCACCGAGTTCGCGCGCAGGCCCGCCTGAGCCGGTCTCGACGGGCGGATGCGCCCACGTGACCGCTGGCGGTAATGTCGTCGGTTGATCGCGAACAGATCGGGGACTCGCTCATGAACCTCGTACTCGGTTTGTCGATGACCTCGTCATCGGTGCGCTGGGTGCTCGTCGAAGGCACGACAGGCGACGGCGCCACCCTCGACCGAGGCTCGCTCCCCATCGGCATCGACGAGTCCTTCGACGCAGATGGGCTGCTGCGCGGGCTGTGGGAGAAGGCCGCGGCAGGCCGCATCCACGCCATCGGGCTCACCTGGACCAGCTCGGCCGAGGCGACCGCCAGCGCGGTGTGGCAGGCGCTGACCGACCGCCACGTCGAGAACGTCATCGCGGTCTCCGACATCGAGGCCGCGGAGGCCCTGACCTGCGGTATCGCGGACATCGCCGGGTACGAGCGGGTGGTGGTGTGCGTCGTCGAGCCCGGCGCGGCCGTCGTCGCCGCAGTGACGCCGGACGGCGTGATCGCCGACCGCGTCGATGCCGCGGCCCTCAGCAACGTCGACGGGCTGTCTCCCGACGCCGTCTTCGTGGTCGGTTCCGGTGATCTCGACGCCGTGGTGTCCGCACTGGAGCAGCGCACGTCGGCACCGGTGGTGACGGCCGACGAGGCCAACCTCGCGCTGGCCAGGGGAGCGGCACTGGCGTCCGCCTCGGCGGTGTCGATCCTCGACGCCCAGACCGCGCCCGCCCGCCGGTTCTCGCCGACGGCCACCCTGGCCGGGGTGCTCGCCGCCGCGGTGGTGACGTTCGTCGTCTCGCTGTCGGTGGCGCTCGGCATGACGCTGACACCGGACACCGAGACGCCCCAGATGGCGCGCTCGGAGGAATCGGTCCGCGAGGCCGCGCCCGCGCCGGTGACGGCGGCGCCGCCCGCGCCGAAACCGGCCGCACCGCCCCCGCCCGAAGCGCCCGCGGTCGCCGAGAAGGTCGCGGTCGCCGTCCCGGTACCCGACGCCCTGCCGATGGTGGATCCGCCCGCCGCCCCGGTGGCACCGCCGCCGGTGTACCAGGAGCCGATCGCTCCTGCGCCCGCCTACGTTCCGCCCGCGCCGGAACCCGCTTATGTGCCTCCGGTGCTGCCGCCGCCCGCCCAGGTACCCAGTTACCCGCAGCCGGAGCCCCGGTTGCGGGACCGGATCATCGAGCGGATCCCGATCATCAACCGGTTCCACGAACCGAACCCCTACGGCTGACCCCCCGCACTTTCTCCGCCGAAATGGCATTCCGGCAGCGAAAGCGCGAGTGAGGCCCTGCCGGAATGTTATTTCGGCGGAATCCAGGCTCCGTATGTGTGCCCGTCACCGTCGAGCAAGGTGACCGGCTGACACTGCGGCCGTGTCGGTATCGCCGAACCTGCGCCGTCGGGCGGTTCTCAAAGGCGCGGCGGGGCTGGCCGCCCTGCCTCTGCTCGGCTTCACCACCGAGGTGCGCCGCGGCCCGGTGCCGGCCGACCCCTTCACCCTCGGCGTCGCCTCCGGCGAACCCACCGCCGACGGGGCGGTGCTGTGGACTCGGCTGGCCCCGCACCCGTTGGCCGACGACGGCCTCGGGGGAATGCCGCCGCGAGTCGTCGACGTCGAATGGGAAGTCGCGACAGACGACAAGTTCACGCGCGTCGAGCAGCGTGGAACCACCGCTGCGACACCGGAGTTGGCGCACAGCGTGCACGTCGACGTGACGGGTCTGCGGCCCGGCGGCGAGTACTTCTACCGGTTCCGCGCCGACGGTTTCCTCTCACCTTCCGGCCGGACCCGCACCGCGCCCGCGCCGGAAACGCTCGCGCCACTGACGATGTGCGTCGCCTCATGTTCGAACTACGAACAGGGCTGGTTCACCGCCTACCGCAGGCTCGCCGAGGAGGAGCCGGATCTCGTTGTGCACCTTGGTGATTACCACTACGAGTACGGCGCCCGCGACGGCGGTGTGCGACGGCACGTCGGGTCCGAGACCGTCGCGCTGGCCGACTACCGACGGCGCTACGCGCAGTACAAGTCCGACCCGGACCTGCAGGCCGCGCACGCCGCGGCGCCGTGGCTGGTGGTGTTCGACGACCACGAAGTCGCCGACAACTGGGCCGGCGCGTCTCCCGGCGGGCGACCCGGGTTCGCTGCTCGCCGCGCCGCCGCGCTGCAGGCGTACTACGAGAACATGCCCTTGCGGTCGTGGGCGAGGCCGCACGCGGGACACATGCGGCTGTACCGGCGCGTCGAATGGGGATCGCTGGCGACCTTGCACATGCTCGACACCCGCCAGCACCGTACCGGCCAGGCCTGTGGCGACGAGTTCGGCACCGATTGTCGCGAGCAATTCGACTCGTCGCGGACGTTGACCGGTGCCGACCAGGAACGGTGGCTGCTCAATGGTTTTCAGCGTTCACGAGCACGGTGGGACGTGCTCGGACAGCAGGTGTTCTTCGCGCCGATGGATGTGACCGCAGGCCCGGGACGAGGCATCAACCCCGACGCGTGGGACGGTTACGTCGCCAACCGTGACCGCATCATCTCCGGGCTGGTGAACTCGCCGGTGCGCAACGCCGTGGTGCTCACCGGCGACGTGCATTCGCACTGGGCCGCCGAAGTCCGCGAAGGGCTCGATGATCTGCTATCACGGTGCGTGGCAACGGAATTGGTGACCTCGTCGATCACGTCGGGCGGCGACGGCTCCGATACCCGCGCGGACGTCGACGCAATCCTGCCCGACAATCCTCATATCCGGTACTTCAGCAATCGGCGTGGCTATGTCCGCACCCGCATTTCCGCCGAGGAACTTCGCGCCGACTTCCGCATCCTGCCGTTCGTGTCCCGTCCCGGGGCCCCGGTGCTGACCGGCGCGTCGTTCGTGGTGCCCGACCGCACCCCCGCACTCCTCTAGCCGAAACTGTATTCCACGCGCCCCATCGCGAGAATGCCCGCGCGTGGATTACAGTTTCGGCGAAAAGTCAAGGGATGCGGTACATCAGGGCGCGCGCCGCAGAGATGACCAGTTCGCGGTCGTAAGTCAGGACGATGTCGAATCGTCCTTCGCCCGTGGTCCTCGCCGGACGGGCGTGCTCGCGTGCGATCACTGCCGCCGATATGTGAGGCCCCAACGCAACAACGATCCACTCGTTGCAAAGGGGGTCGGCGGAGTCCAGCCGCACCGTGCGAACAGCTGGTCCCAAGCTCCGGGGTGGCTTCTCCCCGAATACGGCCACCAGCACGGACCGGTCGGCAAGCTTTCGCTAGCAGTGCCGCCTCGGCTCGCTGAAGTAATTCCGGTGGTGCAATGCCGTCAACAGGATCGGCGGATCGTACGTCGGGTGTGCAAGCGTCTCGATGTGATGCGAGAGCTCGATGATCACGCTCTCCGGCACGGTCCGGACCGCCGAATGATCACGAAATGCGTCGAACAGGGAGCCGGTGATCGACTCGTCGAGGCGAGGAACTGCCCGCAACGTCCACGAACCGGGGGACGCTGCGGCAAGGGTGCGGCGGCTCCGAACCGGAATCCCTGACCTAACGTGGCGCCAAAGGCCAGCGCCCTTTCGAGGTGGCCATCGGTCTCGATTCCCTCGGCCAGGATGAGTGCGCCGGTGCGTTCCTGGTGCGCGAGCACCCCGGCGAATTCGCGCGCGCGGCCTTCGCTGAGTCGTGACTGCACCATGCCGATGTCGAGCTTGATCACATCGGGGGCCAGCACATCGAGGAGAGCCAGGGAATCCGGGCGTGCACCGACATCGTCGAGTGCCACGGCGAATCCGTCCCTGCGGATCGCGGCGACCTTCTGCAACAGCGTCTTCGGGTGTCGCAGCAGGCTGCGTTCGGTGATCTCGTAGACGACTTGCAGATCGCTGCGCGCACGTCTGGTCAGTTCATCGTCGCCGCAGTGACGTCGGGCGGTACCCGGCTCGCAGTTGACCATCAGCAAGTGCTCGGATCCCAGCCCGGCCTGCGACGCGGCACTTATGGCAGCGGAGGTGCACACGCGATCGAGGCGATCGAGGCGGCCAGTTGCGGCCGCGCGCTCGAACACCGTCGACGGGCGCAGCTGAGCGAGCGAGGGCCACCGCGCCAGTGCTTCGTAGCCGACGGTCTTTCCGTCGGCGAGCGACACGACCGGCTGAAACATCGGGAAGAGACCGGTGCCCTCAGCGGCGGCGTCGATGAAGTCCGCCGCGGGGATACCAGTCGAGTTGTCAACGAGAGAAGTCATCTGTGCGCTCACCGAAAGACAGTGCAGGCAAAGAATGCCGGCCGCAGTGCAGATCACGGGTATGGCGACACAGGTCGTCTGATGTCCCGCATACCGTCTGGGGCTCGGAGACAAGGGGCGAAGGTGACTGTCCCCCATAGCGAGTGGGTAGTACGGCACCGCCGCTTTCTGACCAAACGCCAAACAGTGTCACCAGCCTACACCCGCCCGCGCACGCCGTGTCGGAACTGGCAATCTCTCGACGCGCCCGCGAGTGCCTTCTCTCAGACCCTTGACGTCAGCTTGATCGCCGAGATCTTCAGCCGTGGGACGGCCTCTTCCCACTCCGCGACGGTTGGCACGCGGCCGTCGCGGAACTTCATCCCCATCGTCCGTTGCGCCCGCTTGGCGCCGTAGGACTGCGACAGCCGGTGGACGATGTCGACCACGGTCGGCCGATCCGTGATGAGCTGGCCGTGCATCGTTGCCTTCTTGCCGCGGTGGTACACCTCGGCGTCCGCGCCGTCACGAAAGTTGTGCTTCCACTGCGCTTCCAGCACCACATAGAGCTCTCCGTCGAGGTGGTGTGCGCTGACCGGAATCGAGAACGACCGCCCGCTCTTGCGGCCGGTGAAGTCGATGAGCATGAACTCGCCGATGCGGCTGCCCAGCGGCGTGCGCAGCACCCGACGCAGGACGGGGTTGATCACCCGCAAGACCGGTTCCGGGGGATGAGCGGTGTCGACCGCCGCCGACTGATCTGCCATGTTCACACGGTAGAACTCCGACAAAATCCCCGACCGACGTTCCGCCGAAATGGCGTTCCAGCAGGGAAAGTACGTGAGACGACCTTCTGGAATGCCATTTCGGCGGGAAGGCGACGGCCGGTTCAGGCCACGTTGAGCTCGGTCAGGCGCTTCTCGATGACGCTCAACAGCGCCGCGGAGGCGGCGGGGTCACCGGTGACGTCGAGCCGGCCCTGCGCCACGGCGTCGTCGAGGGTCATCTTCTGGCCCACCAGCGCCGCGATGGTCGGCGCGCTCGCACGCACGGTGACGTCGCTCGGCGTCGTACCGCCACCCGGCCGCACCGACACCCTGCCGTCGCGAATACGCAGGCACGCGGTGCTGTCGTCGATGTTGAACTCGTACACCGCGTCGAGGTCTCGCGGCGCGTCCTCGCGCATGTCGGCGGCCAGGAACGTCAGTAGCCATTCGGCGCGGAACAACTCGCTGTCGGCGTCGGCGTTGGCCATCTGGTGGCGGGCTCCCCACATGGCCAGCGGTATGACCGCCGCGGCGAGCTCGCGGCCGGAGTCGGAGAGTTCGTAGACCACCGCCGAGCCCGGCTGATCGCGAGCCAGCCGGCGCTGGATGACGCCGTCGGCCTCGAGCTGCCGAACCCGGGTGGCCAGCAGGCTGGTTCCGATGCCGGCCAGCGACTCTGCCAGCTCCGTGTATCGCTTCGGGCCAGAGCCGAGCTCGCGCACGAGAAGCAGCGTCCACCGCTCGCCGACCACGTCGAGGGCGTGAGCGAGGCCGCAGAACTGTCCATAGCTCTTCCTGCTCATGGCAAGCATGCTACCCACATCGCTCCTATTTCTAACTTTAACTTAACTATCTGTTGGCTACTTCACTTTCTTATGTTACGTTGCGAAGGTGCGTGTGACCAGACCGAAGATGAGGTGAATTGCGATGGCTTCGATATCCCACTCCAGGCCCCTGGCCGGCGTTCGTTGGGCGCTGATGGCGCTGGTGCGCGGGCGTCATCCCGCCCCTCGTGCGGCCGACGACGTCGCCGAGGCGACCGCGCCGATGCGCCACGGCAAGCCCAGGCGCCACTACCCGCCGCATCGCGATTCGCTCATCGAGCAGTCGGCGATGGCCCGGGAGATGTTCCGGCTCTGAGCACCCCGACCTGACACCGACGACGTTGCCGGCACCAGGCGGGCATCATCTCCACACGATCCCGGGGTGCCGAGTAGGGCCAAATGAGGGCCCACCGTGGTAAAAATGCAGCACTTGCGCACCACACAACGTCATCGCAACGCATCGGACGTCCAAAACGGGCAACCAGTCGTCAGCCGATTGACATGCAACCGGGCAGCCCCGGCAAACATGATGTAACTTCGATCGACCACCGACTGGCCGCAGCCGAGGAGACAACCGGTGAATGCGACACCGTTCGGGCACTATCAGCTCCAGAAGCTGATCGGCCAGGGCGGGATGGGTGAGGTCTACAAGGCCTACGACACCAAGACCGATCGGATCGTCGCGATCAAGGTGTTGCCGCACCACATGGCCGTCGACGAGACGTTCCAGGCGAGGTTCCGTCGGGAGTCTCAGGCCGCGGCGGGCATCAACGACCCGCACGTGGTCCCCATTCACGGGTTCGGCGAAATCGACGGCCGGCTGTACCTGGACATGCGCCTGATCGAGGGCCGCAACCTGGGCACGATGCTGGCGGAGACCGAGAAGCCGCTCGGCGCGGCGTTCGCCGTGACGGTCGTCGAACAGGTGGCCCACGCGCTGGACGCCGCGCACAAGGCGGGTCTGATCCACCGCGACATCAAGCCGTCCAACATCCTCATCACCGGCCGCGACTTCGTGTACCTGATCGACTTCGGGCTGGCCCGCACCGCAGGTGAGAAGGGGCTGACGACCGCCGGCAGCACCCTGGGCACGTTGGCCTACATGGCGCCGGAACGCTTCGAGGGCGGCGACGTCGACGCCCGCTCCGACATCTATGCGCTGACCTGCGTGCTCTACGAATGTCTCACCGGCTCAAGGCCTTACCCCGCGGACAGCCTCGAGCAGCAGATCGCCGGGCACATGGTCTCCCCGCTGCCGCGACCGTCCGACAGCGATCCGCGGCTGGCCGCCTTCGACGAGGTCATCGCCAAGGGCTTGGCCAAGAAGCCCGACAAGCGGTATCAGACCGCGGGCGAGCTCGCCGCCGCCGCGCGCCGCGCCCTCAACGCGCCGGTCCGCCGGGGCGGCAGTGGGTCCCGGCACGCGGCCCGCCCCAAGCGCGCATTGCCGACCAAGACGCTCGCGGCGGCCGGTGCCGCGGTGCTGGCCGTCGCGCTCGCCGCGACCGGTCTGTGGATGTGGGCGCCGTGGCGCGACGGTGGCGACCGCGATCCGGCGGGCCTTCCGGAAGGGTCGGTCGAGTCGATCGCGGCGACGGTTCCCGCCGACATCCGCGACACGGGCCGGCTGGTCATCGGGGTCAACGTGCCCTACGCGCCGATGGAGTTCAAGAACGCCGACGGCCAGCTCGTCGGCTTCGACGTCGAGCTGATGAACGCGGTGTCCAGGGTGCTCGGCCTGGTTCCGGACTACCGCGACACTCCCTTCGACACCATCCTGTCGGGAGTGCAGGACGGGACATACCACGTCGGGATGTCCGCGGTCACCGATACCAGGGAGCGCGAGGCGTCCGCCGATTTCGTCACCTACTTCGAGGCGGGAACCCAGTGGGCGAAGCGCGCAGGGACCGCACCCAACCCGAAGTCCCCGTGCGGCGTGAGAGTCGGTGTGGCGCAAGGGACCTTGCAGGAAACCGAGGAACTACCCCGCAAGAGTGACGAGTGCGTGGCCGCGGGTCAGGATCCGGTGGACATCGTGGTGTCGTTCAGCCAGGACGAGGTCACCGCGGCGTTGATCAACGGCGAGGTCGACGCGATGTCGGCGGATTCACCGGTGACAGGCTTCGCGATCAAGCTCAGCCGCGGCGATCTGGTGCCAGCCGGCGACGTGTTCGACTCCGCTCCCTACGGCTGGCCCGTGCGCAAGGGGTCGGGGTTGGCGGAATCGCTGCGGCTGGCACTGGAGCACCTGATGGACAGCGGTGAGTACCGCGCGATCGCGACGATATGGGGCGTGGAGCGCGGGATGATCGAAAAACCGGCGATCAACGGCGCCATCAGATAGGCGCTCTGCTCGTATCGTGGGGGCATGAGGACGGCCCCTGAGCTGACGTCCCTGCCTCCCGGTCCGCGGTTGCCTGCGGCGGTCCAGGCCGCGCTGATGCTGCGGTTCGGGCCGCGTTACGTCGCGGCGTGCCGGCGCCGCTACGGCCCGGCGTTCACGCTTAAGGTCGCGTCGATGGGCACCCTGGTCTATCTCACCGACCCCGCCGACATCAAGACCGTGTTCGCGGGCGACCCGCGCATCTACCATGCCGGAGAAGCCAATTCGATGCTCACGGGGCTGCTCGGCGAGACGTCGGTGCTGGTGATCGACGACGATCTGCACCGCGATCGGCGACGGATGATGCTCGCGCCGTTCGCCCGCGACGCCGTCGCGCGCCAGGCCCCGTTGATCGCCGAGATCGCCGCCGACAACATCGCGGGGTGGCCCGTCGGCAAGACGTTTGCCGTCGCCCCCAAGATGTCGCAGATCACCCTCGAGGTGATCCTGAGGACCGTCATCGGCGCCAGTGACCCCGCGCGGCTGGCCGCGCTTCGGGAGGTGATGCCGCGGCTGCTCAGCGTGGGACCGTGGGAGTCCCTGGCGATGGCCAACCCGAAGCTGATGGGACGCCGGCCGTGGCGGGCCGTGCGTGACGCGCGTGACGAGGCGGACCGCCTTCTCTACGCCGAGATCGCCGATCGGCGCGCCGACCCGGACCTCGCGCAGCGGACCGACGCGCTGGCGATGCTCATCCAGGCAGGCAGGGAGAGCCCGGCCGACGGCCGCGAGATGACCGACCGGGAGCTGCGCGACCAGTTGATGACGTTGCTGGTGGCCGGCCACGACACGACCGCGACCGGGCTGTCGTGGGCGCTGGAGCGGCTGACGCCGCATCCGGAGATCCTGGCCAGGGCGGTGCGGGCGGCGCGCGACGGCGACGCTGCCGATACTGCTCCTCACGTGCGCGACGACTACCTCGACGCGGTGGTCAAGGAGACGCTGCGGATCCGGCCCGTGGTGTTCGACGTGGGGCGGATCCTCAAGGAACCCGTCGAGCTGGCCGGCCACCGGCTGCCCGCGGGGGTGATGGTGGTGCCGGGCATGGTCGTGGTGCAGGCCAGCGACGAGCTCTATCCCCACGCGGCCCGGTTCGACCCGGAGCGCATGCTCGGCGTGACGCTGAGCCCGTCGACGTACCTGCCGTTCGGCGGCGGCAACCGCCGCTGTCTGGGGGCGACGTTCGCGATGGTCGAATCCCGGGTGGTGCTGCGCGAGATCCTGCGCCGCGTCGAGCTGGACACGACGGTAAGGCCGGGGGAGCGCAGGCGCCTCAAGTCGGTCATCTTCGTGCCGCACCGCGGCGCGCGGGTCCGCCTGCGGTCCAGGCGGGACGTACCGGCGGGTGTCGACCGGCAGGCGCCGTCATGTCCCGTTTCCGGGCCCACGGCGGGGGGCTGAGCGACGTTCGACCGCTGCCGAGAAGCATGGGGGTGTAGCCTGGGGGTAAGCCGAGTCGCACGAACAGTCGATTCCGACACGTTTTGAACGCAAATACTCGGCCCGCGATGCGATCCTCTTCGCTCGGACCACAGTGCGGGGTGTGTCCCCGTAGCACCCAAGGACTTGCTTATGGATTCGTCTGATCTGTTCTCACACCGTCAGGCGCCGGAGAAGGCCGTATCGGGGAAGATCTCCCAAGAGCCTGTGCAGGCTCCCGTTTTCTCTGACCAGCCGAAAAAGACTTCCTCTGCCGATTCGCCATCCCCGTGAACGGGTTGGCGCGGTCCCGCCGCGCTTCCCGACCCATCCGCGTGATGCTGTCCCCACAACTGGGCCGTGAGATCGACGGCGCCTGGTGGCCGCACACCGCCTCGGTGGCATCGGAACTGCCGGAGTTGGTCGGCGCCCTGCACCGAGCCCTCGGTGAGATCGTCGACATCCGGATCAACTGGTCGGTGACCGAGGGGCAACTCGACCTGGAGACCATCGCCACCGGCGCGCGGATGATGCGTGCCGGCGAACGCTACCGACGACCCCGCCTGATGGTGGTGGTCGGCCGTGACGCAAGCGCGAAACTCCTTGTCGTTCCGAGCATGACGTCCCAGGCCCTCGGGTTGATGGTTCTGCGTACCGCCGCGGGGCTGCCCACTTCGGGCGGTACCGGGGACTCGCGGCTCTTCGAAACGGCCCGTGTGGTGATGCGTCTCGCGGAGGCCGAGAGTGCGAAGTGGTGTGACCCGATAAGTTCGTAGCGAGCGCTGAAGATCAGCTGAGAAGCGCTGAAATGCGTTGTGTTCTCCCGGTATTCGATGAATACCGGGATCAACTGCGTTGAGTCGCGGCCGAAGTCGGGGTCATCGCGGCCGAGAACAGCCCCGGCAGAACGTGCTAGCCTTATCGGGGATGTCTCTCTGACATCCATTCAGAATGACGGAAGTTGAAGAGTATGGCACAGGGAACTGTGAAGTGGTTCAATGGCGACAAGGGCTTCGGCTTCATCGCCCCAGATGGCGGCGCAGAAGATGTGTTCGTTCACTACTCGGAAATCGGTGGTAGCGGATACCGCTCGCTCGAGGAAAACCAGCGCGTCCAGTTCGAGGTCGAACAGGGCGCCAAGGGACCCCAGGCGGTCGGAGTCACGGTCGTCTAAACAGACTTAAACCGTAATGTGGGCTGGTAGGTTTTCCTACCAGCCCACATCTCGTTTGGCGTGCCGGACGATTTGCCAATTCGGCGCTCTCTCAATGATTTCGAATACCCGATACGGGCGTAGCATGGACAGCGTCGGCGGTTCGTCGAATGCGGCCATCCGAGTCGCGTCGTTCGCCGATTCAGCAAGTGAGGCCCTCGGGCCCAGGGCGGGATCGTCCCATGGCGCAACAAGACACGGCGCAACAAGACACGGGTGAGGGCGCCGGCCGCCACCATGGACCTGAGCACACTCCCCGGCTTCGACTCAAGTGCAAGGCGCCCGTCGCCGGTCATGTCGACGGGGCCTGGTGGCCGCACGGCGACGATCTCCCGACCGAACTCCAGGATCTGGTGAAGGTGCTGTCGGTGCGCCTCGGCGACGTCGCGCGGGTGACGTACAACATGGCCGAGTGGGCGAAACCGCCGCGCAAGATCCGCATCGACGACCAGATCGTCCGGCTGGACGGGTACCACCGCCAACCCACCCACACCGTGGGAATCCTCGACGGGCGAGGCGGTGAGATCGTCCTCCTGGTCGTGCCGGTGCAGACCGGGGCTGACGATGCACACGCCATCATGATGGTCGCAGCTGCGCCGGAGGATGTGTCCGACGTGGCGTCACTGCTCGCGGGCGGCAAGTCCGACGAGCTCGCGACGACCTGAAATACGCTGTCGCGGTGGAGGAAAGCTGCGCGTCAGCGCTTCTTGTCCCAGACCGCAGACTCGACCGCCGAGGTCTTGGCTGCGGACTTGGCGTGCTTGACCGCGCGTTTCTCTTTGAGCGACTTCCCGGACTTCTTGGTCATGGCCTGCCGAGGAGATTTGTCAGACATCGTGAGCCCCTTGATTTGCGGGGGCCTGAGTGGTCCCGATGCCTCGACCATACCCCTCGAGCGCGGTCGGGGACGTCGCACCGGCGGATCTCAGGGTGTAACCTCGAACCTGTTGGGAACCCAGCCAGTCCGGCATGCGTCAGCCGTTCCCTGCTGAATTCGCCGAGCAACCCGCTCACTCCGGACGTGCCGGTAGCAACCGTCCGTCGGGATCGCCTTGAACGCTGTGCCAACCTTTGAATCCATACTTGCTCCCGTTGGGCGCCAACCTCTTTCCAAGACGGTGAACTTCGGTGTCCTCAGCACCTACCCGCCGACGCCGTGCGGGTTGGCGAGGTTCAGCGCGGGCCTGTCGGCGGCGCTGAGCGGCCATGGATCCGGTGCTGACGTCGTGCGGGTGGCCGACGAGTTTCCGTCGTCGAGTCCACGGGTCGTGGCAGAACTGGTCAACGGCTCGTCACAATCGGTTGCGGCATGCGCGGACTCGCTCAACAAGAGCGATGTCGCGCTGATCCAACACGAATACGGCATCTACGGCGGCGCCGACGGCGCAGAAGTGCTCGACATCATCGACGGACTGCAGATCCCGTCGATCGTCGTCGCCCATACGGTTCCGAAAGATCCTACGCCACACCAGCGTTGGTTGCTCGAGACGATCGTGGCCAAGGCGGGCCGGGTGGTCGTGATGTCCGAGGCCGCCCGGCAACGACTGTGCCTCACCTACGCCGTCGACAGCCGCAAGGTCGCGACGATCCCGCACGGGGCGACACTGCCGACCAGCCCGAGGGTCAAGCGCGGCAGCCGGCCCACCATCCTGACGTGGGGCCTACTCGGGCCCGGGAAGGGCATCGAGCGGGTCATCAACGCGATGGCCTCGCTCCAGGACGTGCCGGGGCGGCCGCGCTACGTGGTGGCGGGCAGGACGCACCCGAAGGTGCTCGCCGCCGAGGGCGAGGCGTACCGCGAGTCCCTCGTCGAGCAGGCACGCCGCTGCGGGGTGGCGGATTCGGTGACCTTCGATCCGCAGTACCACGGTGCTGCGATGCTGACCGCCCTCATCCAGTCGGCGTCGGTGATCGTGCTGCCCTACGACTCCACCGACCAGGTCACCTCCGGGGTGCTCGTCGACGCCGTGGCCAGCGGCAGGCCCGTCGTGGCCACCGCGTTCCCGCACGCCGTGGAGCTTCTCTGCGGAGGCGCGGGCCTGGTCATCGACCACGACGACCCGGACGCCATGCGCTCCGCGCTGCGTCGGGTCCTCACCCAGCCGCGCCTGTCCGGGGCGATGGCCGCCGAGGCCCGCGTGCTCGCGCCGGAGATGGCGTGGCCGGTCGTCGCCGCCGCCTACGTCCGGCTCGCGCAGCGTCTGCTCGCCGAGCGTCAGACCTCGCCGTGACCTCCACCCTCGCCGGGCTCGTGACCCGAAGCCCGCAGCGGCTGGCCAATGACCCGTCGAGGGTCATCTCGCAGCTGTTCGTGCCCGGCCACGAGGCGTTCGAACACGCGGAGTCGCGCGCCGGCGCCGTACTCAAACGCATCCTCGCGCTCGACGAGGACGAGGTCCGGGCGACGTTGGACGACGTCGTCACCCGCTTCGATGGGCGCCACCGCGACCTCGTCGGCACCTTCGGCCGTAACGCCCGGGAACTCGCCGACCGCCTCGACACCGACGCCCACCTGTCCCAGGAGCGGATGTTGCTGCTGGGGGCGACGTTCACCAGCGAGTACGCGATCGAAGGCGCCGCGCTGTGCAACCCGAGCATCGTGGCCGGCCCGGACCAGTCGGGTATCGCCGCGGGCTGCCTGAGATTCGTGATGAGCGTGCGGGGTATCGGGGAGGGCCACCGATCCTCGATCGGATTCCGAACCGGCGTCGTCGACGCGTCCGGTGCCGTGACGATCGACGCGCGAAGTCCGTTCGCCACCGTCGGCACGGTCGAGTCGGCGCTGCTCGAAGCGCCGGTGTTGCGCAGCGAGATCGTCCGGCTCGGCGTCGGCGGTGAGGCGGCGGACTACGTGCTCGACGCGCTCGGGGACCGGTTCACCCGGGCCGACCTCGACGAGCAACTCGACAAGCTGCTCGCCCATCTGAGGACGCGCGGCCATGCGCTGGAGACGATCTCGCAGCTCCAGGGCATCGCCGGGCGCAGCTACGCCGTCGAATTCGCCGCCGGCATCCCGCTGCCCGAGCGGGTGCTGTGGCCGACGACCAGCGCCGAGGCGGCGGGCATGGAAGATGCGCGCTTCGTGCGTTTCGTCCACGACGACGGGTCGGTCACGTTCTACGCCACCTACACGGCCTACAGCGGCTCCGATATCAGCCAGCAGCTGCTCGAGACCGCGGATTTCCGGTGCTTCACCTCCACGCCGCTGGTCGGCCGCGCCGCCGCCAACAAGGGCCTGGCACTGTTCCCGCGCCGGATCAACGGTCGGTTCGCCGCCATGAGCCGCAGTGACCGCGAGTCGAATTCGATGGCCTACTCGGATAATCCGTTCGTGTGGACGGACTCGGTGCCCTGCCAGCGGCCGGCGGAGGCCTGGGAGGCGCTGCAGCTCGGCAATTGCGGGCCGCCCATCGAAACCGAGGCAGGGTGGCTGGTGCTCACCCACGGGGTGGGCCCCATGCGGACCTACCGCATCGGCGCGATCCTGCTCGATCTGGATGACCCGACCCGGATTCTCGGCAGGCTGCGGCAGCCGCTGCTCAGTCCCGCCGCCGACGAACAGGACGGCTACGTCCCCAACGTCGTCTACTCCTGCGGAGCGCTGGTGCACGCCGGGACTCTGGTGCTGCCGTACGGCATCGACGACTCGGCCATCGGTGTCGCGACGGTGTCGATGTCCGAACTGCTCGCCGCGCTCACGTCGGAGACCGGATGACGATGAAGCGGGTGGTGGGCGCCGAACTGGGGGTCGGCATCACCGCACCGTCGACGCTGGAGTTCCAGATCGCGATCGCACCGCACCCCGGCACCGAGGTGTACGAGTCGCTGTCGTTCACGCTGAACGGGAAACCGGTGCACGCCAGAGAAATCAGCGGCACCCACGGCAACCGCATCCACAAGCTGGAAGCGCCGGTGGGCCATCTCGAGGTCGACTACTCCGCGACGATCCTCGGCCAGACCGATCCTGCTCCGGTCACCGAATACGACCAGTCGATGTACCTGCGGCCGAGCCGCTACGCCGAGGCCGACAAGTTCTACGGTTTCGCCGCCACCGAGTTCGGCGGCTACCTCGATTCGACGACGCTGCTGGAGAAGGTGTCCTCCTGGGTCGGCAACCGGCTCAGCTACGTGCCGGGCTCCAGCGACCCGATCGACGGTGCGGTGGACACCCTGCTGGCCGGCGCCGGGGTGTGCCGCGACTTCGCGCACCTCGCGGTGGCGATGCTGCGGGCGGTCAACGTGCCCGCCCGCGTGGTGTCGGTCTACGCGCCGGGCCTGTACCCGATGGACTTCCACGCGGTCGCCGAGGCTTTCGTCGAGGGGGCATGGCGGGTCGTCGACGGCACCCTGCTGGCACCGCGGCAGACCCTGGTGCGTATCGCCACCGGGCGTGATGCCGCCGACATCGCGTTCCTCGACAACCACAACGGTGCCATCACCCTGGACAAGATCGTGGTGACCGCCATCGTCGACGGCGACCTTCCCCGGGATGCGATCGACCAGCTGGTGTCGATCAGCTGACGCGCACCCGGTGGGGATAGTCGTCGTCGCGGTCCTGAAACGACAGGATGGCCGGGTTGAGCACGACACCGTCCTGAATCTCGATGGCCCTGGCGATGGTCGGGGTCTGCTGCCACGTCGGCGGTCCCGCCAGCAGGGATTCGAGGTGCGGCAACAACGCCTCGCTGATCTCCCAGGTCGCCGAGTTCCACAGGTAGGACGGGCTGTGGTCGACGGCGTAGTAGTGGACCCCGTTGGCCACTCCGACCACCGGCTCGGTGAACGTCGTCGGGTGCGCCCAGCTGAAGCCCATGCCGACGTCGCAGGACACGTCGATGATGAGGCTGCCCGCGCTGAACGCGGCCAGATCCAGCTCGGTGAGGAACACCAGCGGCGCCCCGGGATCCTGCAGCACGCAGTTGACGACGATGTCGTTGTCGGCCAGCAACTCGGCGACCGGGAGCCGTCCGTCGGGGGTGTCGGCCCAGATGCTGCCCGGTGTGTCCGGGTCGGATCCCATCTGCACCATCTGGGTGGAGTGAATCGGCGAGGCGACGGCGGCGACGTCCCGGTTGGTCAGGACGCGCACGTCGTCGACGCCGTGGGCGTTCAGTGCGGTGACGGCGCCGCGGGCCGTCGCGCCGAACCCGATGACGGCGGCCCGCAGCCGGCGGCCGTAACTGCCGGTGATCCCGGCAAGTGCCATCGCGTGCAGGACGGAGCAGTAACCGGCCAACTCGTTGTTCTTGTGGAAGACGTGCAACCCGAACCCGCCGTCGGACTTCCAGTGGTTCATCGCCTCGAATGCGATCAGCGTGAGCCGCCGGTCGATGGCGATCTGGGTCAGGGCGCTGTCCTGGACGCAGTGTGGCCATCCCCAGATGACTTGTCCTACGTTCATTTCCGCGAGGTCTTCGGACTGGACCTTGGGGACCAGGATGACGTCGCAGTCGGCGATCAGCTGCTCGCGGGTCCTGATCCCGGCGACCAGGCCCGCCAGGGCGTCGTCGGTGGCGCCGAACTGCGAGCCGTAACCGTGCTCGACGAACATCCCGGACCGCAGCTCGCCGTCGATCCTGCTGAAGTGCGCCGGGTGGATCGGCAGTCTTCGCTCGTTCGGTTTGCGGGAGTGAGCGAGAATGCCAAGCGAAAGCTGTTGTGGTTCAACGCCTCGTGCCATCGCCGGCCCCCTCGATATCCAGGGCCTGTGTGGTCCCGTCGTTGTGACACTACCTCTCGGGCGGGGCCTCGACCGGCCAGGGGACTCGCCGCGTTGACGCGACCTGGAGGACCTCACTAGGCTGGCGGGTAGGCCGACGTGCTGCCGTCGTCAATCGATGCGGCTGGTGGTCCGCAACACTGTGGGTTCCGCAAAGAGCCCCGAAGCTCACCACCCGGACGGACCGACAAGGAACCGCATTGGCCATCGCCGACATCGCTGCCTACACGCATCTGAGCCAGGGCGACATCGAGGCCCTGGCCGACGAGCTCGACGCCATCCGCTCCGACATCGAGGATTCTCTCGGTGAGCGGGACGCCGCCTACATCCGGCGCACCATCCGGTTCCAGCGGGTGCTCGACGTCGCGGCGCGCCTGATCATCGGTTGCAGCCGGTCGCGCACCGGCTGGGTGGTGGGGACCGCCGCGCTGGCTTTCGCGAAGTCCGTCGAGAACATGGAGATCGGCCACAACGTCGGCCACGGGCAGTGGGACTGGATGAACGATCCGGAGATCCACTCGACCACGTGGGAGTGGGACATGGTCGGGGTCTCGTCGCAGTGGCGGTATTCGCACAACTACCGCCACCACGTGTTCAGCAACGTGGTCGACGTCGACGACGATCTGGGCTTCGGCGTGATACGGATGACCCGCGACCAGCCGTGGAAACCCGAACACCTCGCGCAGCCCCTTCGTAACCTGTTGTTGGCCAGTATCTTCGAGTGGGGCATCGGCCTTCACGGCATCCACTCCGAACGTGACCGACTGGCTCCCGACCGCGAAAAGGTCGTCGAGGCGAGGAAGGCCTTCGCCGCCAAGATCGCCCGTCAGTCGCTCAAGGACTATGCGCTCGTCCCGGCCCTGACCGGTCCACGCTGGCGCAGGACCCTGGCCGCGAACGCGGCGGCCAACGTGCTGCGCAACCTCTGGGCGTACGTGGTGATCTTCTGCGGACACTTCCCCGATGGCGCCGAGAAGTTCACCGCCGACGTGCTCGAGAACGAAACCCGCGGCGAGTGGTACCTGCGACAGATGCTCGGCGCCGCCAACTTCAAAGCCGGTCCGGTGCTGGCGTTCTCGAGCGGCAACCTGTGCTACCAGATCGAGCACCATCTGTTCCCCGACCTGCCGAGCAACCGCCTGGCGCAGATCGCGGTGCGGGTCCGGGAAGTGTGTGACAAGTACGACCTGCCCTACACCACCAGTTCGCTTGCGCACCAATACTTCCTGGTGCTGCGCACCATCCACAAGCTGGCACTCCCGGATCGGTTCCTGGTGGCCACCAGCGACGACGCACCGGAGACCGCGTCGGAGAGGAAGTTCCTGGCCGACGCGAGGCCGGCAGCGGTCCAGGGTCGGCCCAGGGTGGGGCTTCGTACCTCGTTGCGGGAGCGGGCGCTCGCACGCAGGCGGTGACCCGCCGGTACCCACCCCGAAGCGGTGCGGAACAGCGTACGGTTGGTGGTATCGGGCAGCTCGGTTGCGAGCGAAGATGCCCGACAATAAAGGAAATTCAATATGGCGGCGCCAACACAGATCCCAACCCCGTACGACCGACGTGTCGAACTCGTCAAGGACACCATCAGGGTTCACTCCAAGCTGGGCGACAAGGCCGCGGGTGACCTGGCCGTGCACGTTCTGCACGTCCTGAACTCGATTCCCGAGAAGGTGCGCTGAGGGCGCCCATGACGGTGACGGTGACACTTCCCGACGGCCGGACCGACGACTACATGCGGTTCGGCGACTCCTTCTTCAAGCACGACGACGGCAGGCTCGACGTTGTCCGTAGCGGCGCGCGGCAGCCGTTCAGCTACGCGCCGGATGAGTGGACCGACGTGCAGGGGGACGAGAAGAGATGGAAGAAGCGCCGATTGTGGGGCTGATCGGGCGCGCGAAAGTGAACCGAGTCGGTTGAATGCGGCGATCCGTGAACAGCTTCTCGCGGCGGTCGACGGCAGGCGCGGCGCCGATGCCGCGGATCGGCTCTGTGAGGCGTGCGTGATGCTTCTCGATGTCGACGCCGCGGCGATCTCGCTGGTCTTCGACGGCACCACGGCCGGAACGCTGGGCTCCAGCGACGAGTACGCGCGCGCGTACGACGAGCTGCAGTTCACCCTGGGTGAGGGGCCGTGCCTGGAGTCGGTCACGCTGCGCGAACCGGTCCTGGTGACGGATCTGGCGGACCCGCACGATCAGCGCTGGACCGCATACGGCCCCGCCATGATGGACCTGCGGATCCGAGGGGTGTACGCGATGCCCGTCGTCGTCGCCGGCGAGTACGTCGGCGCCCTCGATCTCTTCCGCGTGTTGCCCGGTCGCCTGGCCGGGGCTCAGCTCTCCGGTGCGATCATCGCCGCCGAGCTCGCCGGGATCCCGCTTCTGGACCTTCTCGACGGCGATCTGCACGCCGCCGTCACCGAACCCGGCAGCAACGCCTGGACCGAGCTGAACGCGTTGTCGCGCGTCGAGGTCAGCCAGGCCACCGGCATGCTGGTCGCTCAGCTCGGGATCGAGCCCGCCGAGGCCCTGGTCCGGCTGCGCGCCCACGCCTATGCGACCGGCCGTGCCGCCACCGAGGTCGCCCACGACATCCTCGAGCGCCGGCTGAGGCTGGAGGCCAACTGATGCGCGGTACCCCTAACGAGGATGGAGGGCAACATGACAGAACTCCCGCGTGAGACACGTGTGCTCGACGCGGTGGTGTCTCTCGTCGACAGCCTGCTCGTCGACTTCGACGTGGTGGATCTGCTGACCGAACTCACCGAACGCAGCGCGCAGCTCCTCGACGTCGCCGCTGCCGGCTTCCTGCTCGCCGACCCGTTCGACCAACTGCGGCTGCTGGCGGCGACCACCGAGCAGGCCCGCGAGGTCGAGCTGTTCGAGCTGCAGGCCGAGCAGGGCCCGTGCGTGGAGTGTTACGCGACCGGCCAACCCGTCTCGGTCGCCGATCTCGGAGCCGAGGTGGCACGATGGCCCCGGTTCGTGCCCGCGGCGACGGGGGCCGGCTTCGCGTCGGTGCACGCCGTCCCGATGCGCGCGGCCGGCATCGTCCTGGGTGCGCTCGGACTGTTCGGTGCCAACACCGGCGAGCTCAACAACGCCGATCTCCTCGTCGCCCAGACCCTCGCGCACGTCGCAAGCGTGGCGATTCTGCAGGGGCGGGCGCCGACTCCGTCCACGGTGCTGCCGCAGCTGCGGTCCGCACTCGCCAACCGCGTCATCGTGGAGCAGGCGAAGGGGTTCCTCCGCGAATTCCTGGATGTGTCGGTGGAGGACGCCTTCACGCTGATGCGTTCGTATTCGCACGCCAACGGGGAACACCTCACCGATGTCGCCCGCCGGCTGATGACCGACCGGCATGCCTGTCCGGTCCTGATCGCGGCGATCTCCGAATTCGCCACGCCCCGAACGTCTTAGGGACGGTTCCTGGCCCTGGCGCGTCGCACGGCCTCGTCCACGAGCCGCTCGGCGACGGCGACGAGCTTGACGTTGTCGGCCTGGCTCATTCGTTTGAGCCGTTCGATCGCCTCCTCTGCGGTGGCGCCCGAGCGGCTCCTGATGATCCCGATCGCCTGGTCGATCACCGCGCGGCTGCCCAACGCCCGCTGCAGGTGTTCGGTCCGCTCCCGGGCGCTGGCCAGTAGCTGGGCGTTGTGCACCGACACCGCGGCCGACGCGGCGAACTGGGAACCCAGGTCCACGGCGTGCTCCCCGAACGCGTCACGGCCACGGGCATAGGTGTTGATCGCCCCGATGACCTGCTCGCCCACGATCAGCGGCAGTGACAGCGCGGAATGCACCCCCATCCGGGCGACCCTGCCGCCGAAGTGTGGCCAGCGGTCGTCACTGCCAAGGGAACCGCTGACGGCCGCCCGACCCGTGTGCATGCACGTGATGCACGGTCCCTCGTGCAGCTCCTCGTACTGTGCTGTGTCGATTTCGCTGACGAACTCGGCAGTGGCGGCGCACGTCTGGAGGCGCGGAACGACGTGTTCGGGCTCGATCAGGGCGACGCCCGCACCGTCGACACCCGGGATGGCGCGCGCCGCGAACGCCGCGACCTGGGCGGCCAGATCTTGCACCCCACGGGCGTCGGCCACCAGCCCGGCCACGCCGCGTAGGCCGGTGAACAGGTCGAATTCGTCGGCTTCGCGTTGCGAAACCGACAGATCTTCCAACGGCGCCCGGCCGGGCTGCGGGTCGTACTCAGCCATCGTGCTTGTACGGTACCCGCCCGAGCCTGCCCCGAAGCGCGTCCGGTCAGCTCACCAGTGAGAGCGCGTGGGCGCGGCGCAATTTGCCCGACGGAGTCTTGGGGATGGTGCCCGGCTCGAGCACCACGACATTGCGGGGCCGCACGTCCACCTCGGCGAAGACCTCGTGGGCGACCTGCCGCTCGACGCGGCGCACCTGGGCGTCATCGGCGAAGTCCTTGCACTCCACGGCCACCGCGAACGTCTCCCGGGAGCGGCCCGCGTCGAGCCGCACCGCGACGGCGCACCCCGGCCGCACGCCGGAGACCCGGCAGGCGGCGCGCTCGATGTCGGTCGGGTAGATGTTGCGGCCCGCCATGATGATCACGTCCTTGAGGCGGCCGCACACCACCACGTCTCCGGTGTCGGTGAGGTAGCCCAGGTCGCCGGTGTCGTACCAGCCGCGCTCGTTCTGCGCGGCGATGAAACCGCCGACCGTCGTGTAGCCCTTGGTCACCGGCTCGCCCCGCACCTCGATGACACCGACGCCGCGGGCGGGCAGTTCGGCGCCGTCTTCGTCGACGACACGCAGCTCCAGGCCGTGCAGCGGTGGGCCGAGGGTGACGAGACGCCGGGTGTGCCCCTTCGTTGCCGGTACCGCACGGTGCAGGACCGCGAGCAGGTCGGCGTCCACCTCGTCGACGACCATGCCGCCGCCGCACTCGGAGAACGACACCGCCACCGTCGTCTCGGCCATGCCGTAGGCCGGGACGATCGCCTCGGGTTTGAGCCCGAACGGGGCGCCGGCGTCGCAGAGGTCCTCGACGTCGAGCGGGTCGACCTGCTCGGCGCCCGACAGCGCCCATCGCAGCGAGGACAGATCGAACTCCCCGGCGGTCGCCTGGCGGCGCAGGCGTTTGGCCAGCAGGTTGTACGCGAAGTTCGGGGCGGCGGTCATGGTGCCCTTGTATTTGTCGATCAGCTTGGGCCACAACAGGATATCGCCGAGAAAGTCCATCGGGGTGACCTTCACCAGCTCGGCGCCGTAGTACATCGGCACCGTCAAGTACCCCGTCATCCCCATGTCGTGGAAGCAGGGCAGCCAGCTGACGATGACGTCGGTGTCGATGTCGAAGTCGCAGCCGACGGTCATCGCCTCGGCGTTGGCGACGATGTTGGCGTGGGAGATCTGCACGGCCTTGGGAGACCCGGTGGAGCCGCTCGTCAACTGCATCAGCGCGATGGCGTCGTCGTCGGTGTCGATCGGCTCGATCGGCTCGCTGGCGAGGAGTTCCTCGATGGTCAGCACCGTCATGCCCAGCCCGGCCAGCACCGGTGCGGCGGCCATGAAGGGGTCGGAGATCACGACGGCCTTCGCGGCGATCATGTCGATGACGGCGGTGGTCTCCTCGGCCCAGCGCACCAGGTCGGTGCGGGGCGTGGGCTGGTGCACCATGGTGGCGCTCGCGCCACGCATCCAGATGCCCTGGGCCGTCGGCGCGATCTCGACCGGCGCACCGGCGAGCACTGCCACCGCGTCGCCGGGTCCGATGCCTGCCCCGGCCAGTCCGCCCGCGACGCGTCGGGCACGTTCGTGCACCTCGGCCCACGACTGGCGGACGGGCGCATGCGGTTCGCCGGTGATGAACCCTCGGGTACTGCGTCGGGCGTTGTCGTACATGGTTTCGGTAAATCGGCTCATGGAAGCCCCTATCGCATCGGCGCAGTGACGCCAGGGATCTGTACCCGCGGCCCGGCACTCAGGTGCAGGGCCGCCAGGTATTGCGCTCGCCGCTGAAGTTCGACAGACGTCGGCCCGGGGATGGGGCCGCGGAACAGCGAGACCTCCTCTGGTCAACCTCAGACGGTCCCCGAGCCGATCGGATCGGGGGTCGCGACATGTCGGACGCACTGACTGTACCGACACATTCGCCGAACACCCGCCAAGCGCGTCCGATGAGACACGGATCGTGACCACTCGTAGAACTTCTCGACACCCAAATCCCCCGAGGTGCGGACACACATCCGTGAATGTCGGCTGACGTCGAGGCCGTGGCCCTGCTTCCGGCGGGGACTTCAGGTCGCCACCGTGACGTTTCCGTGAGGCTGCAGAATCAACCGGGGTAGACCTTAGCGTGTGCGGTCTCGGTGTCTGCGGATTCCGCCGCCGATGTGACCGGATCGGTGCAGCGGTGTGGGGTCGGGCCACGCGAGACTCCCGGGTACACATGCCTTGTCGAAATGCGATATCGGATGGGATATCGCGTTTCCGGGAGGGTCGGCCGCTCTGGATCAGCGTCGAATACGGCGAATCGTCACGGATTCCGTGGCCTCGCGCGCCCGGACCTGACTCATCGGTAACAAATACCGAAAGGCGCCCGTGGGGCTGCTCGGACACGGTAGGCATTCATGCATGGGTGCGGCGTCTTACGTGGGTCGGGTCGGCGGGTTGGCAGTCGCGCTGGGGGTCGGTGCCGCGGTCCTGGCGGGAGCGGGGGTGGCCGCGGCCGAGGACACCGGGTCCGCATCGGCTGCGAGTAGCTCGTCGTCGTCATCGCAGTCGGCCTCCTCCTCGACAGAAGCGACGCCGTCCTCGACAGAGGCGCCGGACGCCGAGCAACAGCCCGTCGCGGTCGAGCCGGCCGCCGAGGCGGAGCCGATCGCCGAAGAGCCGGTCGCCGAAGAGCCGGCCGAAACCGTGACAGCCGAGGTCGCCGATGTCACCGCCGCAGGCGCCGCGAACGAGACCGAGGATCCTGCGCTGCCGGCGCTGGCGTCGCTGGTGATGTCGTGGGTGACCGCGGGCCGGGAACTCACCGACGAGCCCGCGACGCCGGCAGCCGACGAGGTGACCACCAGCCTGGCCGCTGCGGACGCGGCATACCCGATCCCCACCGGCGTCGAGGTCATCGAGTGGACGCCGCCGCTGGAGTGGCTGCAGAACGTCCCGGTGCTGGGGCGGCTGGTGGTGACCCCGATCGTCGGGGTCCTGCATGTGATCCCGTTGGTCGGCGACTTCCTGCATCCGCTGATCGGCTTCGCGATCGACCACGACGCGCCGGAGGGCACCCCGAGGCCGCGCAGCTTCTTCGTGAAGTCCTTCGACGGGACCAGAATCTTCGTGAACTTCATGCCGGCGGAAGGCCTGGAGGCGGGGGAGAAGGCGCCGACGGTGCCGTCCGGTTCGGGCCTGGGGCTTCCCGGCTCCACCACGCTGGAGCTGGGGGTCGACAGTTTCCTCCCCAACGACGTGATCGGCATCGGCGCGCTGCGCGAGGCAGGCTACAACGTCGTAACCTGGGATCCGCGCGGCGAGTGGCGCTCGGGTGGCCGGATGCAGTTGCAGTCACCGGATTTCGAGGGCCGCGACGTCTCCCACATCATCAGTTACCTGGCCACGCTGTCCGAGGTCGAGCTCGACGGCGAAAACGATCCGAAGCTCGGCATGGTGGGTGCCTCCTACGGCGGCGGGATCCAATTGGCCACGGCCGCCATCGATCACCGGATCGACGCGATCGTGCCGACGATCGCGTGGAACAGCCTGACCGACGTGTTGTTCCCCGACGAGGCGGTGCGCAGCGGGTGGGGCACGCTGCTGAGTTCGGTGCTGGTGCTGACGCTGTCGCGGCCGAATCCGCGGATCCTGCCCGCGGCGATCACCGCCATCGTCACCGGATACGTCGCGCAGTCCGACCTCGACCTGCTCAACGATCGCGGCTACGCCGACCAGATCGGCGACATCACCGCCCCGACGCTGCTCATCCAGGGCACGGTGGACACGTTGTTCACGCTGGCGCAGGCCGATCTGAACGCCAAGACGCTCATCGAGGCGGGGACCACGACCAAGGTGTTGTGGTACTGCGGTGGACACGGTGCCTGCCTGAGCAGCCGCAACGACGGCGAGGTGGTCATCGGGCGGACGCTGGACTGGCTGGACCGCTACGTCAAGGGCGAGAACGTCGACACCGGAGCACAATTCGAGTGGGTCGACCAGAACGGCGATCTGTTCTCGTCGGACACCTACCCGGTGGTGCAGGGGGAATCGGTGACGGCGATTCGGTCCGACGACAAGTCGCTTCTGATCTTCCCGTTCATCGGCGGGTCGGGGCCCAACCCGCTGGTCGTCACGAGGGGACTGATCGCGGCGTTGCTCGGGTTGCCGTCGGCGGCGCCGGCTCTCAACGCGGTGAACCTGCAGGTCCCCGACGCCACGGAGACGACGCACATCGTGGGCGCGCCGGAGCTGACCCTGACCTATTCGGGCACCGGCACCGCCAAGCACGTGTACGTGCAGATCGTCGACGACGAGACGCACCTGGTGCTGGGCAACCTGGCCACCCCCATTCCCGTTGAGCTGGACGGGGATACGCACACGGTCACGGTGTCGCTGGAGCAGGTGGCGCAGACGCTGCAGCCGGGTCAGTCGGTGACGGTGCAGCTCGTGACGTCGACGTTCAACTTCCTGAACTTCTACTCCTACGGAGCCATCACCGTCGACGAGATGTCGGTGAAGTTGCCGACGCTGGCGGCCGCCGAGGTCGCTCAGACCGTCGCCGCCTAGCTCTCCGGAACGTTCAGACTGCGCCCGCGGCGAAGCCCACTCGCACGTTTTCGCCGTGGGCGCAGTGTCAACGCCGGGCCTGCACGACGCGGCGCACGCTGAGGTCGGCGAGATGGCGTTCGGCAAGTTCGTAGTCAGAGTCGTCATGGAGCACCACCAAGCCTCTGGCTGCCGCGGTCCCACAGATCAAGAGGTCAACGACCGACAGTGCTCGTGCCGCGCCCACCACCGCAAGACGCCGCTGCGCCGAATCGATCCACCGCCAAATCGATTTCGGCACGGAGACATCAGGGTAGACATCACTGAACATCTGATTCATCTGATCGAACTCGTCGTCATTGCGCGCTGAACGTCGGAACTCGGCCCGCTGCGGTTCACACGACCCCACGGCTCCGCCGGCAAGAGGGGCGCTCCACACCTCGGTGAGTTCCGGGTGTCGTTGCAACCGCCAGATTGCGGAGGAATCGACCAAGAACTGGATCAACTTCCGAGGGCCTTCTCATCTGCCCGCGCCGCGAGCCAGCCCTCGTAGTCCCAATTCTTGGCGTGGTCGCGGGAACGGGCCAGCGCCTCGACCCGCCGGAAGCGTTCCACGTAGTCACGCATAGCGAGGTTGACTGCTTCTTTCTTGGTGTGAACGCCGGCTATCCGCATGACCTCGGCCAGCGCCTGGTCGTCAAGATCTATCTGGGTTACCGACATGGCAATCTCCGGAATGTGGGTGATGTTGGTCATCAGCCTACATTGTCAACATTTAACGTGAAGGCGCGGTGATTAGGTGTCGAGGAGGGTGACCCCATCGCGCCACGTGTCGAGAATGTCGTCGACGAGGTGGCGTACGCGGTGTCGGGCATCGTCGCGATCGACGCCGGACATGAGCAGGTCGTCGTACTCGGTATCGACATGTCGCACCGACGCAGCCACGGCGAGGCGGATGGCTTCCGGGTCCAGCGCGCGGCCCGCAGCACTGCGTCCGACGCGGCCGCTGCCGCGCAGGGCGGCGTGGTAGGCGATGGCATCGGCGCGCGCTGGTGGGCAGCCGGGGAACTGACTGCGGATCGCGGCGGCGAAGTTCGCGCGAAATCCCTCGTCAATTGCGGCGCGGCGGATCTGGTCGCGCGACCGGCGCACGGCGCGGGCGTCGGCGTCCTCGAGGCACTGCCGGGCAGCCAGCTCGATGGCATCGTTCTCTGCCAGGATGCCTTGGCGTTCATAACGTTTGCGCCTGAGGCTCCAGCGGACGACGACGGCGGACAGCCGGCTGGCCTTGCGGGCGCGGCGGGTCAGGGCGGCATCGCCGGACGGCAGGAAGACGAGGTGGCCGAGGTCGGCGCAGTCGAGGCAGAGCGTGCCCTTGGCCGTCTTGACGAGGAGATCGCCGGTTTCGTCGCAGCCGGTGCAGGTGAAGGCGCTGTGAGGCGATATCACGACGAGTTCGTGGGACGGCCGTCGCGGGGTTTCGGGCGCTGGCTCCTCGGACGCGGCCCAGCGGGTGCGGAAGGGCTGTTCGGTTGCGGGGTCGCCGGCGGCGGTGAACGCGAGGTCGCCGTAGTCGGTGTGCCACGGTTGCAGGCCGCGGTCCCGGGCCCAGCGTTGTAGGGCGTCGAGGGCGGCGGAGGTCTTGGCGGCGTCGACGCTGACGCAGAGATCGAGAGAGGCGACCCGGCCCCGCTGCCAGTTCTCGACGTTGGCCTGTGCGAGCCAGCCCAGCCCCACCAGGATGTCGATGGGCGTGACGAACTGCTGATCGGCCAGCGTGGCCTCAGCGATGCGTGCGACGCGAGTCTCCATACGTGCCATGGCAGTCCGAGGATACTGCTGCCTTACGACAGGACGTTCAGGCTGCGCTGGCGGCGAATCCTACTCACACTTCTCGGCCCTGAGTGCAGTGTCAACGGCGGTTGTGGATGGATGACGCCGCCTGTGGATGGAATCAGCGGGAGCTGGCCGAGAAATGCCACCCTTCCTTCATGGAGGGGGTCTTCCTGGGCAGCGAGGCGCTGGCGAGCGGGGCGCTGACCCGCTACCAGCTTCGGACGTTCTACCGCCGGGTGCTGCCCGACGTGTACGCACCCAAACGGACCGAGCTGACGCTGCAGCAGCGCGCGACGATGGCGTGGCTGTGGTCTCACCGCGAAGGGGTGATCTCCGGGGTAGCGGCGTCCGCGCTCCTCGGTGCTCGGTGGGTCGACGACGACGTCGTGATCGAGCTGAACTGGCCCAACCACCGCGCGCCGCCGGGGGTCCGCACCCGCAACGACACACTCCTCGACGACGAGGTGATGACAGCGCACGGCCTGCCGGTGACCACGCCCGAGCGGACGGCGTTCGACCTGGCGCGTCGTGGCTCCGTGCGTGAGGCGGTGCAGCGACTCGACGCGTTGGCCAGGGCCACGGACTTCAAGACCGAGGATGTCCGACTGCTGGCGCAGGGTCATCCCCACGTCAGGGGTCTTCGCCGGGTGGATCGTGTCCTGGACCTGGTCGACGCGGGCGCCGAATCGCCGCGCGAGTCCTGGCTGCGAATGATGTTGATTTCCGAGGGGTATCGACGGCCCGCGACGCAGATCCCCGTGCTCGGGGCGGACGGCTACCCGCGCTACTACCTCGACATGGGCTGGGAGGACATCCTGGTCGCGGTGGAGTACGACGGCGAGCATCACCGCGACGACCAGGAGGTCTATCGCAAGGACATCGGACGGCTGGAGTACATCGCCTCCGCCGGGTGGATCGTCATCCGTGTGGTCAAGGGCGACAGGCGGTTCCAGATCCTCAAGCGTGTGGAGCGAGCGGTTCGGTCGCGCGGCGGCCTTTGAGACTGCGCCACGGGCGAAGCCTTCTCGCAACTCAGAGCCCTGGTTGCGGTCTGAACGTCTGGACAGTGGGGTGTAGACTGAACACAGCTGGCAATCCCAGCAGTCCGGTTTGGATCAGTTTCTGCGCACTCGCGCTGGTCTCCCCGAGTCTTCACACACGCCGGTCACGCCGGTGGCAATAGCCCCAGGTCGGGATAATTTTGAATGCTCCATCGTTGGTCAACCATTTAGCCGCTCCCTTTGGGATGCAAAGCTTTTCCTACCTGCCGAGCTTCGGCATCCTCAGCACGTACGCGCCGACAGCGTGCGGTCTCGCGACGTTCAGCGCGGCCCTGGCCGGCGGTCTGTCAGCGAGGGGAGTCGACGTCAACGTCGTGCGCATCGCCGACGAGACCCCCTCGGCGAGCCCGAACGTCGTCGGTGAGCTCGTCAACGGCTCCGCACCGTCGGTCGCGGCGACGTCCGAGCTGCTCAATCAGAGCGACGTCGCCGTCATCCAGCACGAGTACGGCATCTACGGCGGTCCCGACGGTGACGAGGTCGTCGACATCATGAAGGGCCTGGACGTCCCGTCCATCGTCGTCGCCCACACCGTACTGAAAGACCCGACGCCACACCAACGTTCGGTGCTCGACGAGGTCCTGGCACTCGCCGACCAGGTGGTGGTGATGTCGGAGGCGGCCCGGGAACGGTTGTACGCCGGCTTCACCGTCGACCGTCGCAAGGTCACCACCATCCCGCACGGCGCAGCGCTGCCCAAGACCGCCGCCCTGATGCGCAGGGGCCAGCCGACGATCCTGACCTGGGGGCTTCTGGGTCCGGGCAAGGGCATCGAGCGGGTCATCGACGCGATGGCCACGCTGAAGAACCTTCCCCACCCGCCGCGCTACCTCATCGCCGGGCGCACCCACCCGAAGGTGCTCGCCACCCAGGGAGAGGCCTATCGCGAAGGCCTGATCGCACAGGCGCAGCGCCTCGGCGTCGCGGACTCGGTGTCCTTCGACTCCGCGTACCGCACCCCTGAGGCGCTGACCACGCTCATGCAGGCCGCCTCGGTCGTGGTCCTGCCCTATGACTCCAAAGACCAGGTCACCTCGGGTGTGCTGGTCGACTCGGTCGCCAGCGGGCGGCCCATCGTCGCCACCGCGTTCCCCCACGCCGTCGAGCTGCTCGGCAGCGGCGCAGGCACCGTCGTCGGTCACGACGACCCCGACGCACTGGTGGGCGCCCTGCATCGGCTGCTGACCGATCCGCGGGTCGCGGGCACGATGGCCTCCCAGGCCCGCGAACTCGCCCCGGCGATGGCCTGGCCCGTCGTCGCCAACGCCTACGTCACCCTGGCGCAACGGCTCGTGGCCGCACGATTGGCAGCAGCATGACCGACACCACGCCCCAACCGGTGTTCGCGCACCTGTTGCGCATGACCGACCACCGCGCCACCTTCGAGCACGCCTGCCTGACCGAACCCCGCCGCGAGCACGGCTACTGCACCGACGACATGGCCAGGGTGCTCGTCGTCGCCACCCGGGAACCCGGGTCCACGGGCGAGGTGAACGGTCTGGCCGGCAAGGCACTGACGTTCCTGAACGACGCGCAGTCCTTCGACGGCACCTGCCGCAACCGGATGACCAGCGGGGGGCACTGGACCGATCAACCGACCACCGACGACCACTGGGGCCGGACGGTCTGGGGACTCGGCACCGCCGCCGCCCACAGCGACGTCAGCATGGTTCGTCGGCTGGCCGTGATCCAGTTCGAGCGCGCCGCCGAGGCCAGATCACCGCACCCGCGGGCGATGGCGTTCGCGGCGATCGGCGCCGCCGAACTCCTCAGCGTCCAACCCGGGCATGCGGCGGCACGCAAACTTCTGACCGACTACGCCGCGTCCGTCTCGGCATCCGTGGGCGACTCCGAATGGCTGTGGCCCGAGCCGCGACTGACCTACGCCAACGCTGTGGTCGCGGAGGCGATGATCGCCGCCGGCGTGGCGCTGGACGATCCGGCGCTGCGGGAGCGCGGCCTGGACCTGTTGGAGTGGCTGCTGGACCACGAAACGGCCGACGGTCACCTGTCGCCGACGCCCGACGGGGGCCGCGGGCCAGGGGACAGTCGTCCGGGGTTCGACCAGCAGCCGATCGAGGTGGCCAGCCTGGCCGACGCGTGCGCGCGCGCCGCGGCCACCGATCCGCGGCCGCTGTGGCCCGAGGGCATCCGCTCGGCCGCCTCCTGGTTCCAGGGCGACAACGACCTGGGTCTGCCGATGTGGGACCCGAACACCGGCGGTGGCTTCGACGGGTTGCACGCCGACCGGGTGAACCTCAACCAGGGCGCGGAGTCGACACTCGCGGTGCTCTCGACGTTGCAGCAGGCGCGACGCTATTCGCCTGTCCCGCAATGATATCCGTAGCGAGGTTGCGATGACCGGTAAGCGGAGACCCGTGCTGAGCGAGCTCGTCGTGCACATCGGTGCGGGATTCGTCGCCAAGGAACGCCCACACGTGCGGGAGGCGTTGGCGACGCTGCGGCCGCACCTGGGGCGATGAAATGCCGACGACGTCACCTTGCGGACCACGTTGTCCGGCTTCACGCCGCTGGTGGCCGTCGCCGCCGACGCGGACCTCACGCGTGCCCTGCACGAGGCCGAGCACGAGCTCATCCGGCAGATCGAGCATCAGAAGGCGATGGGCGAACCCATGCACAACCGTCGGCTCTCCGGAAGGACGATCCGCCATCCGGCGGTCCGCGCCCCCGCGGTCCGGCCGCCTCACCAGGGGGCGTAGGCCGCGCGGCGTTTGCCGACGCTACCGCCGGGTACTCTTGAATCAACACGCCGACCCGCTGCCGCATTCACTCGTGAACGCCGCCCGGCCGGCACCCCAATTTCGGTTTCAGGGTTAGATCCACGCCCTTCGGCTGGATCTACCTAGGAAACGCATGGCCATCACCGACATCGCCCGATACACCCATCTCAGCGCCGCAGACATCAAGAGCCTCGGAAGCGAGCTCGACACGATCCGCAGCGACATCGAGAACTCCCGCGGCGCCGCCGACGCGACCTACATCCGCCGCACCATCCTGTTCCAGCGGACGCTCGACATGGCCTCGCGGCTGCTCATCGCCGGCACGCGGTCCAAGGCCGCGTGGGCCCTGGGCACGGCGGCGCTGGGTTTCGCCAAGAGCGTCGAGAACATGGAGATCGGCCACAACGTGTCCCACGGCCAGTGGGACTGGATGAACGACCCGGAGATCCACTCGAGCACCTGGGAGTGGGACATGGTCGCGGTGTCCTCACAGTGGCGCTCCGCACACAACTACCGCCACCACGTGTTCAGCAACGTGTTGGGTGAGGACGACGACCTCGGGTTCGGCGTGATGCGGGTGACCCGCGACCAGCCCTGGGAGAAGAAGCACCTGCTGCAGCCCCTGCAGAACCTGTTCCTGGCGTTGACGTTCGAGTGGGGGATCGCCCTGCACGACGTCGACCTGGCACGGACCAACGACGGCCGAGGCCGGCAGGTCAAGGCGTTGCTCGGGAAGATCGCCCGCCAGGGGTTCAAGGACTACGCGCTGTGGCCGGCGCTGAGCATCAAGCGGTGGCGCCGGACGATGGGGGCCAACGCGGTCGCCAACCTGCTGCGCAACCTGTGGGCCTACGTGGTCATCTTCTGCGGGCACTTCCCCGACGGCACACAGAAATTCACCACCGACGTGCTGCAGACCGAAACCAGGGCCGAATGGTACCTGCGGCAGATGCTGGGCGCGGCGAACTTCAAGGCCGGCCGGCTGATGGGGTTCGCGAGCGGCAACCTCTGCTACCAGATCGAGCACCACCTGTTCCCCGACCTGCCGAGCAATCGCCTCGCCGAGATCGCCGGCCGGGTGCGGCCGCTGTGCGAGAAGTACGGCCTGCCCTACAACACGGAAACGCTGGCGCACCAATACGGTTCGACGCTGCGGATCATCCACCGGCTGGCGTTTCCGGACGGCTTCTTCGGCGGTTCCGCGGATGTCGCGCCGATCCGGCCGCGCGGCAGGAACCGGCGTCAGCAGAGGGTGGCGTCGCGGCGCCGTTCCGCGTTGCGCGCCGCCTGAACGGCTGAGGTGCCGAGTCGTCGAAAGTCGAGCGTCCGCGCGCCGGTCGCGAGATGATGCGGTCGTGGGAAACCGGACTGCGGCCGAGCTCCGCGAGGCTCTGGAGCACTGTTACGCCGCCTTCGAAGGGCTGTGTGGGCAGCTGAGTGACGCCGAATGGCGGGCGCAGTCGCTCTGTCCGGAGTGGACGGTCCGCGAGGTCGTCGACCACGTCACCAGCATCGAGGCGGTGATGGCCGGCTGGTGGCCAGAGGACGACACGACCCCACCGCCGTTCGAGCGCGCCGGGGAGTTCCTCGCCGACCGCACCGCGTATCCCGACAAGGTGCGCGCGGTGTACGACCTGCGCCGTCGTGATCTGGCCGCCCTGTCGAGTGAGGATCTCGGCCGCCCGTCCTGGATGCCCGTCGGCCCAGGTACGTACGGCCGGTTCCTGGCGATCCGGGTGTTCGACTTCTGGGTACACGAACGCGACATCACCACCCCGCTGGGTCGGGCGACCGACGACACCGGCGTGGCGGCCGAGATCGCACTGGCCGAGGTGGAGAACTCGATCGGATACATCGTCGGCAAGAAGGTGGGATTGCCCGACGGCGCGAGCATCACGTTCGATCTCACCGGACCCCTCGTCCGTCAGCTCCACGTCACCGTGGACGGCCGGGCCGCGCGGGTGGAGCGCCTCGACGACCCGGATGTCGTCGTGACGACGGATTCGACGACGTTCATCCAACTCGCCTGCGGGCGTATCGATCCGCAGGATCAGATCGACTCCGGTGCGGTCAGCTGGTCGGGCGACGGTGAACTCGGTGAGCGCGCTGCCCGCAACCTGAGGTTCACGATGTGACCGATATTCCTGTCTCCGTCGACTTTCACTTCGACGTGATGTGCCCGTACGCGTATCAGACGTCGCGGTGGATCCGCGAGGTGCGCGAGCGGACCGGGCTCGAGGTGAATTGGCGCTTCTTCAGCCTGGAGGAGATCAACCGCCAAGACGGCAAGAAGCACCCGTGGGAGCGGGAATGGTCCTACGGCTGGTCGATGATGCGCATCGGCGCACTGCTGCGCCGGCGGTCGATGGCCGACGTCGACCTATGGTACGAGCGTGCCGCGCGAGCGCTGCACGTCGAGGGGCACAAACCGCACGAAAAGGCCGTCGCCAAGCACCTTTTGGACGAACTCGGCTTCGACCCAGTGCTGGTCGACGAGGCGATCGCCGACCCGACGACGAGCGACGAGGTGATGGCTGATCACCAGCGCGTCGTCGAGGCCGGCGGCTACGGCGTACCCACGTTGTTCTTCCCGGACGGTCAGTGCCTGTTCGGGCCGGTGCTCGTCGACCCGCCGATCGGCGACGCCGCGGTGCGCCTGTGGGAGGCGGTGGTCGCGTGGACGGAGTTTCCGCATCTCTACGAGCTACAGCGACCGAAGACGCTCGCCGATCAGCAGATGATCGCCGAGACGTTCCGCCCGTATCTGGAGGCCAGGGACTGGGTCTCGATCAATCGCGGCAAGGTCGTCACCTTCGACCCGCCGCGTTGAGGCTGCGCTGGCGGCGAGGCCCACTCGCACATCGCCGCCCTGAGCGCAGGTTCAACGTCACGCCAGGGCCATGTCCCAGAACGCCACCTCGAGTGCCAGCACGTCGTTGATCAGCGCGTCGTGGTCCTCCGGTGAGGCGAGCGCTTCGAGGGCGTCGACATAGGCGCCGAACTCGGGTGTGGTCCAGTGCTCGACGAACTCGCCGAACGGTGAGGTGTCCGACCGGGCCGTGGTCCAGGCGAGCAGGTACACCCGTTCGATCACCCACAGCGCGGTGACGGCGGCGTCGTACGGTTCGGCGTCGAGCCGGTTCAGCAGTTCGCGGTAGGCGAGGGTGGTCGGCAGCGGCGGCTGCTTCGGGTCGATGCCGCGCCGCGCGGCCTGCTCCTCGAACCAGTCCAACTCGGCGACCAGCGCGGCGCAGCCGCCGGCGAGGGTGTGTTGGGCGTTCCGCGGGGCGCGGGCCAGAAGCCGGGCCTGGAACGTCAGCAGATCGGTGACGAAGACGGCGTCCTGCACCAGCCAGCGGTCGAACGCCTCATCGCTGATGGTTCCTTCGCGCACGGCGTCGAGGAAGGGATGGCGGGTGGCCGCGGACCAGAGGGAGTCAGGCACGCTGCCGGAGCATAGTCGCCCCGGCGGCTCCTGCGTTGAGGCTGCGCTGACGGCGGCGGCTACTCGCGCTTTCCCGCCAGGACTGCAGTGTCGATGCCAAAGGGCACCGGCCTCGGTCGCATCCGCACCTGCTGGGGCCACCAGAACCACCGCCCGAGCAGCGCGGCGATCGACGGTGTCATGAACGAGCGCACCACGAACGTGTCGAACAGCAGGCCGAGGCCGATGGTGGTGCCGACCTGGCCGATGACGATCATGTCGCTGACCGTCATCGAGATCATCGTGAACGCGAACACCATGCCGGCGGCGGTGACCACCGAACCGGTACCGGCCATGGACCGGGTGATGCCGGTGCGCACGCCCGCGTGCTGCAGCTCCTCCTTCATCCGCGACACCAGCAGCAGGTTGTAGTCGGCGCCGACGGCCAGCAGCACGATCACCGACATCGGCAACACCATCCAGTGCAGCGGGATGCCGATGAGGTGCTGCCACAACAGCACCGACAGCCCGAACGAGGTGCCCAGGCTGAGCACCACCGTCCCGACGATCACCGCCGACGCCACGATGGCCCGCGTCAGCAAGACCATGATGAGGAAGATCAGGATCAGCGCTGCGGTCGCGACGATGAGCAGGTCGTAGTCGGCGCCGTGCTGCATGTCCTTGTACGGCGCCGCGCTACCGCCCAGGTAGATCGACGACCCCGCCAGCGGGGTGCCCTTGTCGGCGTCCTCCGCCGCGATCTTCAAAGCGTCGATGCGCGCGGTGCCGGCCTCGGTGAGCGGATCGCCCTGATGAATGATGGTGAACCGCACCGCATGTCCGTCCGGTGACAGGAACAGCTTGATGCCGCGCTGGAACTCGGCGGTCTCGAACGCCTCCGGCGGCAGGTAGAAAGAGTCGTCGTTCTGGGCGGCATCGAACGCCTCGCCCATGGCCGTGGCGTTGTCCTGCATCGCCATGGTCTGATCCTGCTGCGCCTTCTGGATCTGGTACTGCGTCAGCATGATCTCTTTCTGGTTCTTCATGGTCTCGATCATCGGGTCCATGAGGGTGACCATCTGCGGCATCAGCGCAGCCATCTGCTCGAAATCGGGCACCATGGCGGCGAAGTCGTCCGACATCGCGCCGATCCCGTCGAGGCTCTCGAACACCGACCGCATCGCCCAGCACACCGGGATGTCGAAACAGTGCGGCTCCCAGTAGAAGTAGTTGCGGATCGGGCGGAAGAGATCGTCGAAATCGGCCAGATGGTCCCGCACCTCGGCGATGGTGGCGCTGGTGTCCGGTTGGAGTACCTCGCCGGCCACGACTGGATCGTGGTCCGGGTGGTCAACGGGCAGAACAAGAATCAGATCCTGGCGCGGGTGGAGCGTGCGGTGCGGTCACGCGGTGGATTCTGACGTGCCGTTGAGGCTGCATCCACGGCGGCTGTCACTCGCACTTCTTCGCCCTGAGCCCAGTCTCAACGGTAGGTCTGGAGCCAAATTGGTGCGCTGACGGTTTCTGAGGCTGTTTTATGCTCGACGCCGAGGGGGTGTCCGTCGTCGTGAGTGTGCTCGGGGAAGCGCTCGACTTGCTGCGCCGGTACGGCGACGTTGTCGGGATCAACTGGGACAAAGGCCCCAGCGTGCTCGACCGGGCGATCAATTCAGGCGTCGCCGGCCCTGGCTGCCTCACCGATCCTTGCTGCCGCGCAGCTCACCATTCAGGGGATGAAGGCGACGACGGGCTCTGGCGAGCCGCAGGACGGGGAAGCGTTCGAGAAGTCCGCGGATCTGTACGAGGAGGCGGGGAATCTGCTCATTGACGCGGCGCCCAAGCCGGACCGCTGGAATGGCACCGCAGCGGAAACGTATGGCGACAAGAATGACGATCACCGCCACCTGACACTCGAAGTCGCAGCGGCTGACCAGGAAATGCGCCGGGCGTTGAGCCGATTAGCAGCCGAGGTCAAGGCAACCCGTTCGGAGCTGCAGGACACGATCGACTTCCTCTCCGACTACGACACCTCGACGTCATGGATGAACTTCATACCCGGCGGCGCTGCCGTCAAAGCCGCTTCCGACGCAGCCGTGGCGTCGACACAACTGGCGGTGGCGCAGGCGTCGATAGCGAAGCTGGTGGCTGAGTCCGCACTCATAACGCACAGCATGCGCACGCCGTTGAGCAGGTACAACAATGCAGCCAAGCAGGACCTGCTCGATCCGAAAGGGAAGTTCGCTTGTGGCGAGCCATTCGGTGACGAGCGCCGGACCGGACAGCTCCCTGAACGAACCGATCCCAAAGAGTCCTTCGAGCTGCCCGAGGCGCCCCCGGTCATCTATCCGCCCGCAACGCCGTATGAATCACCGAGACCTCGGTGAGAATGCGTCCGAAACAGATGGAGAGCGCGTCGTGTCGAACCTGGAAGACAACCTCGAAGTACTCACTGAGCACATCGACGAACTTGCGGCGAAGCAGACCACAGCTGCCGGAAATCTGAAGATCGCCGGCGAGACTGTTAACGACTTGGCGTCGAGCGTGTGGGCCACTCACGGTGTCGTGTGCGCCGCCAGTAATACGGCTGTCGAAAACATCGAAGCTGCTCGGGATGCCGCGGATGCGAAGCTCTGGCGCGTGTCTCACGATCTCTCGGAACGGTTACGGATGGCATCGGCGAACTACAACAACACCGACTGGATAGCAGGCAAGCGGGAGATCGACAATTCGTGCAAAGCGTGACCATAGTCGATAGACGCAGGGGCTATGTCGATGCAATGTGACGGGACATGGGATGACGACGACGCTGACCAGCTCTGCGAGCAGATAGAGTCCGACGGTGCTGGCTTCGACCTCGGCGAAACCTACACGCCGGCTGCCGACGGCGGCAGCGATGAAACCGGCTGGCGTAGTGACGATCACAAATACTGTCGAGAACCTGCTGAGGAGTATCCGGAGGTCATCTTCACTGTCACTAGTCCGTCCGGGTCGCTCTCGGCATCCGCCGGGCTCGGGGGACGAATCCAGCGCATCGATGTGATCGACGTGTCGAGTTTTGATGAAGTTCAGCTCCGTGAGGAGATCTTCGAACTGGCACTACTGGCAAGAGAGAAGGCCCGTGCAGCCCAGCATGAGGTGACCGCCGAACTCATGCGCAGACTCGGGCAGGATCGCGTGGGGGTGAGCTCATTCCTCCTGCATTTAATAGGTCTGCCGACGTTCGAATCTGCAAGTGCCCAGCTGGCAGAGACTTTTGCCATCCGCTACCGGTCAGACGATGACTGAGAACCGTCAGCCCAAGAAGTCCCGGCGCCGTCGTGGAGTCCTCGCCGGAGCGGCAGTTTTCGTTGTCGTAGCAGTGGCAGCGACGATGGCCATCACGTGGTGGATCCCGACCTACCGCATCAACGCTGCGCGCGCGTCGTGGCAGCCGCCACCAGATGCGGTGTTGTCATCCTCGATGCGCGAAAAACCAGTGCCTGGTTGGCGAACCAACCCCGCTTCGCTTGGATTGCCTCGTGCTGATGACAGCCGCATCGCGGTCAGCGATGACCCCTTCGGCCCGCGGCCGTTTGTCGGCGCGATCGGAACCAGTGCGTACTTCCTGGCCCATAGCGAAACCCCGAGCACCGTGCAGTGGTGGTTGGTCGGGCTGGACGTGTCTAAAGGCCGCGCGCTGTTCGGCGCCGTTCCGTTCAGCGCGGACGAGCGTCCTCCGCAATGCTTCCTCAACGGTCCTGCAGACATCCTGTGCTTGGATCGCTCATCGACTCCCTCGGCATGGGTGATCGACGGACGATCCGGCGCCGTCAGATACAGCGGCCCAACGGATCTTCGAGCGCTCGACGGGGGTCGGTCGGTTCACCAGGTCGGTATCTATGCCGTAGCTGTGAACGCGGATGAGGGTGTCTTCGGTATCGGTTCGCAGGCCGAGACGACGTGGTTCGTCCCGGGCGACGGGTTGATGCGCGGCGTGGACCCAGCACGATCGGGAGCACCGCCGCAGACTCTCACCGCACAACTCGAGGCGAACCCACGTACTTACTAAGAAGTTCGTAAGTAAGTCGAGACATGCCGGAGAAAGTGCTTGTTGGCCAACGATATTCGGTGAGAATAGGTATGTGCGCGATAACGATGGCCGCAAGCTTGATCACAAGACGCTCGAAGTGCTGCGGAAGCGGGCGGTGGAGCAGGTCGAGGCGGGTGAGCACCCCGAAAAGGTCGCAGTGACAATGGGGT
>Ga0209347_1000492_pt1 | contig 98578 bp, 107 predicted proteins | sample AutmiccommuBRH23_FD_187382 | JGI IMG/M metagenome (GOLD analysis project Ga0209347, IMG submission 187382) | Deep subsurface microbial communities from Mt. Terri, Switzerland - Autotrophic microbial communities BRH/23 (SPAdes) (version 2) | ecosystem: Environmental > Aquatic > Deep subsurface >...
TCCTCCACCGGCGCCGGGTAGCGATAGAGGGTAGGGGTGAGACGGATGCCAAGAGCGCCGAGACCCATGACGTCGGTCACGAATCGGAAGCGCTCCCCATCGAAGCTGTAGAGGATGGGGCAGGAGGGGTCGTAGTAAACGAGGTTGAAGTCGTCGGGCAGCGACCAGGCGGATTGGATGCCGCGGTCGTTCGTGGCGCGCACTCGCCAGTGGTACGTGCCGTAGTCGAGGGAGAGGACCAGACTGCGCGTGGCGATGCCATACACCTGGTAGCGGAACCCCTCGTCGCTCCAGATCTCCACGTCGTACGTGTAGCCGATCCACAGAGAGGTCCCATCGGCAGCCTGCCAGCCGAAGGTCACGCTGAAGGGGCTGTAGGCGAGCGCGTCGGGAACCGGCGTAAGCTGCGGGGGGGCCACGAGCTTTCGTGCCGAGGCCATGACGTAGACGTAACCGTCGGGATCGACGTAGGGGGAAGCGTCGGTGAAGTCTCTGGTGACGCGCGTGTCGGAGGGCATGCGGCCGGACCGGATGGACTCCCAGGCTCCACTCCCGCCCGCCAGAGAGCGGTTCCACATGGACACAAAGGTCTCGTACCCTGGGAAATCCTCGCCGTAGCCGACCCACGTGGAGGTGAGCTTCTGGATAGCCGACAAGGGCATGTCGAGCCGGAAGCGATACATCTGGTAGTCGTACTGCCCATCGAGCTCGGCCAGCGAGGTCACCGCGCGGGTGGAGTCCAGGTTCAGCAAGGCCGCCTTCCTCGCGGCGTCCAGAGGCGTGCCCGGACTCGACGGTGACGGGACTGTCGTGCTCTCCCAGGCCTGAAAACCCTCCGTCGTCGACCGGAAGAGCCGACCTGTGGTCCCCATCACCGTGCTCGCGTGCGGGGTCTGCTCGTAGCGCGTGCGGCCTTGATACGAGTAGCCGACGGGATGGCTTGCGGAGGCGTCGTCGTGGCACGTGTAGCACAAGGTGTTGCCCGAGGCTCGCGCGTACTTGGGCTGCCCCGTCCTGCCGTGAGGTTCGTGGCAGTTGCGGCAGTCGGCGGGACCCACGCCCACTCCGGGGTACTCGGTGAGGGCCTTGGTCGACGAGGCGGCGGTGAGGTGAGGTGTCTGCTCGGCCACGTCCTTACCCGCGTAGGTAAGGTGGGGCCAGATGTGGCAAGCGTAGCAGAACTCTTTGTTGACTCCGATGACAATATGGGATTCACCCTGCGGGTCGGTGATGACCGGGCGGATCAGCGGTTCCACGACCGACCCATGATTCGCGTGACATCGGGAGCACTTGATCTCCGTACCTGACGCCGGGGGATCCATGCGCGTGTCGTGGGCGGTGCCGGTGAAGGGGCTGAGCATGTCGCCCCCGCGTAGGCTGGAGCCCGGGCCGTGGCACGTCCCGCAGAACCAGTTGCCGCTCGAGACATGTCCCGCACCGGCGTCGAGCCCGCGGGGTTTATCCGGGGATCCGTAATGGGGGTTGTGGCAGTCGTTGCAGAGCAAGCTGCCCTCGGGCACCGGGTGGTGCGAGGGCAAGATCGACGTGCCCAGGGTGGATTCCCCGAACGAGGTTTGCGTATCGTACAGGGCTCCATTGGTATGGCACGAGTAGCACAGCTCCTTCTCCGTGGGTTCCACGAGCCCGAAGGTGTGCCCCACGCTCGCCCCGTGCGCTGGGACATGACATTCGTTGCATTTATCAGACGCGACGGTGTAGGAGCCGTGCGGAGATTCCGACCTGGCCGCGGGAGCAAGAACCAGGACACTGACTGCCGTGAGCACAGCGAGCGCTGTTGCCATCCGCACGCGACGCGACCTTCGACCCTTGGTCGGCCTGACAGGCTTCCTCGCTTCTGTGGAAAGGGTGCTGATCGCTATAACCTGTCGCCTGGTCAGAGGGGGGGACGTTTCCCGGCGCACTCGCCTCCTGCAGTATCGGCAGCGGTGAACGATATCACGAGCTCTTCGCGGCCGCCGTGCGCTTCCAAACATCCTCGGGCGCTACAATTGACCACCCCCTCCCCGAACCACGCGAGACCGACGCACGGCAACGGATGAGGCTTCGCCGCCTGGCGGCTTGGCTGGCTCGTACCGGCGCCCGAGTCAGGTAGACTCAGGCAGGGAGCGCGCGAGGGGTGCGCTCCAGTTGAAACGCAAGGTTAGGCGGTAGGGCTTTCGGCGGTTCGGAGGCGAGGAGATCCGATGAGCGACGTGAGTTCCAGCGAGAAGCACGATGAGGCAGCCCCTGTCGAGGAGGTGCTAGCCAACGAGCGATACGAGCTCCTCCGGCGCCTGGAGGACTTGTTGGAAGCGCCGATGCTGATTCTCGCCTTCGTATGGTTGGCGCTGCTGGTCGTGGAGTTGATCTGGGGCGAGAGCCTGTTGTTCCAGACCGTTGGCACGGTAATTTGGGTCATCTTCATTCTCGATTTCGCGATGGAGTTCATCCTGGCTCCGCACAAGGTCGCTTACCTAAAACGCAATTGGCTGACCGCCCTGTCGCTGCTGGTGCCAGCGCTGCGCCTCTTCCGCGCCCTCCGGGTGTTTCGGCTGCTCCGGCTGGCCCGCGTGGGGCGGAGTGTTCGTTTGCTCCGCGTCGTCAGCTCGCTGAACCGCGGCATGCGTGCGCTCGGCGCGAGCTTGAGTCGACGGGGCTTCGGCTACCTTATCGCCCTCACAGTACTGGTCACGTTCACCGGCGCGGCTGGGATGTACGCTTTCGAGAACGAGGCTTCCGGCGGCATAAAGAGCTACGGTGAAGCGCTGTGGTGGACCGCGATGGTCCTCACCACGATGGGCTCGCAGTACTGGCCGGAGACGGTCGAGGGGCGCGTGCTGTGCGTCTTCTTGGCGCTGTATGCCATTTCCGTCTTCGGCTACCTGACGGCGACGCTCGCAACCTTCTTCATCGGCCGCGACGCGGAGAATGACGAAGCCGAGCTCGCGGGTGCCAAGCAACTGGCCGCCCTCCGGGATGAGATGATCGCCTTACGCGAGGAAATTCGGCGAGCTACCGCGGCGGACGCCGAGTTGTGAGGCGTTTGGATGAACTCACGTACGAAGCACTTGAACTCGACCCGTCGGTGAACCGCCGGATACGCCTCCAGCCGGTGGGCTCGCAGCTCATGGCCTGCTGCCAAGTTGATAGACCATGAATTCGATATCTGACATATGGAGCGAATATAAGGCACGTTTACGCAGTTATGTGGCCAGACGCGTTCGTGAACCGGACGTGGTAGACGATATCCTCCAGGACATATTTCTCAAGGCGTGTGAGAATCTCCATTCTCTAAGGGAACGAGGCAGCGTTGCGCCATGGTTGTATAGGATTGCATCGAATGTCATCGCCGATCACTACCGTTCGCAGAAGCCTTGGACGGAACTGCCGGAGGTATTGGCCGCCTCGGAGCAGGAACGCGACCCTGTAGCGGAACTCGCGGCTTGTCTCCAACCTCTCATTGACGATCTGCCGGAGACCTACCGATTGGCTCTGACGCTGTCCGAAATCGAGGGGATGTCCCAAAAGGAGGTAGCGGCGCACCTTGGACTCTCATATTCCGGCGCAAAATCGAGAGTTCAGCGTGGCCGTGACCACTTGCGGCAGCGCTTGCACGACTGCTGCGTGATCGAAACCGGACAACACGGCGTCATCAGCTATGAGCCCCGTGACCAGAGATGCAACGGAAAGTGCTCATGAGTTTTGCGTCTTTTTCGCAAAGTCTCCGTCTCTATGGGTGCGACGCAACATACGTCGGAACCCAAACGGCGGGAGAGATTCATGAGTGAGATGAAGGATGAAGAGATCCGCCAGGCCGTGCGCCGGCAGTATGGTCAGGTGGCCACCAGCGAGGGCGCAGGTTGCGGTTGCGGCCCAGCCTGCTGTGATGCCTCTGCGCCAAGTGCCGAGGGCATTTCACAAGGGCTTGGCTACAGCGCTGAGGACGTTATGTCCATCCCCCTGGAGGCAAACATGGGGCTTGGCTGTGGCAACCCGCAGGCTATTGCGGCGCTCAGGGAAGGCGAAATCGTTCTTGACTTGGGTAGCGGTGGCGGCTTCGACTGTTTTCTTGCGGCCCGTCAGGTGGGTGATACGGGTCATGTCATCGGCGTGGACATGACTCCTGAAATGGTCACCAAGGCGAGAGCCAATGCGGAAGAGGGCGGTTACAGCAATGTAGAGTTCCGCCTTGGAGAGATCGAGAACCTGCCGGTAGCCGATGGTAGTGTCGACGTAATCATCTCCAACTGCGTCATCAATTTGTCGCCAGACAAGCCCCGCGTATTCTCCGAGGCTTATCGCGTGATAAAGCCCGGTGGCAGGCTGGCGATTTCGGACGTAGTCGCTCTTTCTGAACTACCAGAAGAAGTTCGTAAAGATATGTCTCTATACACAGGATGTATTTCCGGGGCATCGTTGGTGTCGAAGGTTGAACAAATGTTGACTGAAACGGGTTTCATGAGCGTTAGTGTTATCCCGAAATACGAGAGCAAAGCCTTCATCAGCGAATGGGCTCCAGGAGCTGGAATTTCTGACTACGTCGTATCCGCAGCAATTGAGGCACTGAAACCAGCAACTTAAGACTTCGCTTTTCATCAGCCTCCTGGCCCGGACTGCCCGAAGCTGCGCGCTTCAGTTCTCGGCGAGTTGACACGCGCCGATAGTTAGTCTATCGTCAAAGCACGATGAAACTCGCCTCCGCCAGCGACTGCGGGCATACCCTCTGTCCGCCGCCTGCTTCCGACGCTGATTTTCCTGTATGGGAAAGTTCCGACAGCGACGGCGCCGACCGCGAACTCGCACGGCTTGCCAAGGCCGTCGCTCACCCGACCCGCGTTCGCATACTACGCCTGCTTGCGGAGCGCGAGGCTTGCGTGTGCGGCGAACTGGTGGAGGCGCTGCCTCTGGCGCAGTCCACCGTCTCTCAACATCTCAAGGTTCTCAAGGATGCGGGCCTCATCCGCGGAGAGATCACGTCTCCGCAGGTGTGCTATTGCCTTGAACCTGCCGGCCTGCGGCGACTCAGGGCTTTGTTGGACTCGCTCTGACTCTGACGGATGCTCGGAGCGCGGAAGAGACGAACAATGAATAGAAAGGGTGTCCGTGAATCAAATCCAGGTATTCGACCCTCCGATGTGCTGTTCCACCGGCGTGTGCGGGCCCTCCGTGGATCCTGACCTGGCACGTTTCGCCGCCGATCTCGATTGGTTGGCCGGCAAGGAAGTCAGAGTGGAGCGCTTCAACCTGGCCCAGCAGCCCGGTGCTTTTGCGGACAACGAGGCTGTGCGGACGGCGCTGGAAGAGCAGGGCAACGAGTGTCTTCCCCTTATCGTGATCGACGGGCAGATCGTCAGTCAGGGTTCATACCCGGACCGCACTACCCTCGCGGACTTCGTCGGGGCAGGCGAGAACGGCCATCCCAGCCTTCTCTCAGCCCAGGTGCGGGAGCTTGTTGCCATCGCCGCCTCCATCGCGGCCAACTGCGAGCCGTGCCTCGAGTACCACTACGATAAGGCGCGCAAGCTGGGGGTCTCGGCGGAGGATATGAACGGTGCGGTGGCGATCTCGCTGACGGTGAAGGAAGCTCCCGCCCGCGCAATGGTGGAACTTGCTGACCGGCTCATGGGCAGGAAGGTCGCCCCCGCGCCCGCCGCAGCGGTGGGCGATTGCTGTACGCCGTCTACGGCGGCGGCTGGGACCGGCTGTTGTCAGTGAGCGCGTACCGGAGGGAGGAGGCGGTCGGCCTGGCGGCGACCCTACAGTTGCAGGGTCCGACGGCGACCCGCCATCTCTTCTTCACCGGCAAGGGCGGCGTCGGCAAGACCTCGTATGCGTGTGCCACCGCCATCGCCTTGGCCGACGCCGGGCGGCGGGTCCTGCTGGTGAGCACCGACCCTGCCTCTAATCTGGGCGATGTGTTGGAAACAGAGGTGATCGGGGAGCGCACTGCCGTCGAGGGCGCCCCGGGGCTCATCGCCTACGATCTCGACCCGGTCGCCACCGCCACCGCCTACCGAGAACGCGTGGTGGGTCCCTACCGTGGGGTGCTTCCGGACGCGGCGGTAGCCAGTATCGAGGAACAGCTCTCGGGCGCCTGCACGCTCGAGATCGCGGCTTTCGACGAGTTCTCGAGATTACTTGGCGATCCGGGTGCCACGGGTGAGTTCGACCACGTTGTCTTCGACACCGCGCCTACCGGTCACACCCTGCGGCTACTCACGCTTCCGGCTGCTTGGACAGACTTCCTCGAGACGAACACCATGGGAACATCGTGTCTCGGTCCGCTCGCCGGCCTGCAGAAACAGCAGGCTCTCTACGCGGCAACTCTCGCGGCGCTCGCCGATGCCGAGCGGACGACCATGGTCCTGGTGGTTCGGCCGGAGCCCTCGGCGCTGGCCGAGGCGGCCCGCACGAGCGTCGAATTACGCGGGCTCGGCATCGAAAACCAGCACTTGGTCGTGAACGGGGTCTTTCGGGCCTCCGGAGCTGATGATCCGCTGGCCTTGGCCCTCGAGGCGCGGGGGTCTTCGGCTTTGCGTGCTCTTCCCTCGGAATTGGCAGACCTCGAACGCACCGACGTCCCGCTGGTGCCCTACGCCCTCCTGGGTGTGGACGCACTGCAGGCGTATCTGCGCGCAGATACGGGCACCTTTGCGGCCGCATCGGAAGAGGCGTCAACGGACGGTCCCGACCATTCTGAATTTCTGAGCAGTACGTCGGAAGCCGGCGGCATCGGCCTCGCCCGACTCGTGGACGAGATCGCCGCGGCGGGCCACGGAGTGGTGATGACCATGGGGAAGGGGGGCGTCGGAAAGACCACCATTGCGGCGGCTGTGGCATTCGCCCTCTCTGAGCGTGGCCATCCGGTGCACCTCAGCACCACCGACCCGGCGGCCGGCCTTGAGCGTGCCCTCGACGCCCTGCCGACGGAGTTCACGGTGGCCCGGATCGACCCTGAAGTGGAAGTCTCCCGCTACCGCGGAGAGGTGTTGGCCCAGGCGGGCGCCGACCTCGACGAGAATGGGCGCGCGCTGCTCGAGGAGGACCTACGCTCTCCCTGTACGGAAGAGATCGCCGTCTTCCAGGCATTCGCTCGGACGGTGGCGGAGGGCCGCGGAGGTTTCGTGGTACTGGACACCGCGCCCACCGGCCACACCATCCTTCTGCTCGACGCCGCCCTCGCCTACCACCGCGAGGTGGGTCGACAGAGCGGCGATATGTCTCCCGATGTGCAGCAACTGCTGCCCAGGTTGCGAGATCCTGAGTTCACGACCGTACTCCTGGTTACCCTTCCCGAAACGACCCCGGTGAATGAAGCCGCTCAGCTCGCGGATGATCTGGAGCGGTCGGGTATCTCACCTTTCGCCTGGGTCGTGAACCAAAGCTTCAGTCCGACGGCTGTCAGCGACCCCGTACTGCGCTCTCGGCGGGCGCTCGAAGCGGACCATCTGCGTCGGGTCTCGGAACTGGCCGCACGGTATGCCATCGTGCCCTGGCAGGCAGAGCCGCCAACCGGCAGGAGTGGACTGCACAAGCTGTTCTCCGCACCGAATCCAAACGGACGTTGACCGAGGGAGGCCTGATGCACCGACTTTCTTTTCTCGACCGTTTCTTGACCCTGTGGATCTTCCTGGCGATGGCTATCGGGGTGGCTATGGGCTACTTCTATCCGCCCATTTCCGAGGCCATCACCGGGCTCTCCTGGGGCACCACCTCGTTGCCTATCGCCATCGGTCTCATCATCATGATGTATCCACCTCTGGCCAAGGTGAAGTACGAGGAGCTGGGGGAGGTGTTTCGCAACTACCGTATCCTCGCCCTTTCCTTGGTGCAGAACTGGGTCATAGGACCGATCCTCATGTTTCTCCTTGCCATCCTCCTTCTTTCCGACAAGCCTGAGTATATGCAGGGCCTCATACTGATCGGCCTGGCACGGTGCATCGCCATGGTCATCGTGTGGAATCAGCTGGCCAGAGGCGACACCGAGTACGCCGCCGGCCTCGTGGCCTTCAACTCCGTGTTCCAGGTGCTCTTCTTCTCGGTGTATGCCTGGGTGTTTCTCACTATACTGCCCGGTTGGTTCGGCCTGGAGGGCACGGTGGTGGATGTGACCATCGGTGAGATCGCCAAGAGCGTCTTTATCTACCTCGGCATCCCCTTCATCGCCGGCATCCTCACCCGCTTCGTCCTCATCAACGTGAAGGACAAAGAGTGGTACCACACCAAGTTCATCCCCCGCATCAGCCCACTCACCCTGATAGCGTTGCTCTTCACCATCCTGGTGATGTTCTCCCTCAAGGGCGAGGTCATCGTGGAGCTGCCCCTGGATGTTGTCCGCATCGCCATCCCGCTTCTGTTCTACTTCGTCATCATGTTCTTGGTGAGCTTCTACATGGGCCACCGCATCGGGGCTGACTACTCGAAGACCGCCACCCTCTCCTTTACGGCCGCCTCCAACAACTTCGAACTGGCCATCGCCGTGGCTATCGCGGTTTTCGGCATCGGCTCGGGCGTGGCTTTCGCGGCCGTCATAGGGCCGTTGGTGGAAGTGCCGGTGCTCATTGGGCTGGTGAACGTGGCTCTCTATTTCCAGCGACGCTACTTCGGCGGAGAGCCGGCATATGCGACCGTGGGTGGCGGAGCGGAAGGCGGAGGAGATCTCGGGTGCCCGACTGTGGTGGAGCCTCACCTAGTGATCAAGGACCGCAAGGGGTCCGAGACGCAAGAAGAGGCATAGATGTGGTGACCAAGTCCTCGGTTGACGGATAGTCGCGCCCGAGGGGCCGGTGTGGCGCCCCTCGGGCGGAGCAGAAGAATATGTGTCAGTCGCCGTCACCGCTAAAGCGGGCGAAGGCGTGGCATTTGCTGCAGGAGTTCGGCATGACGTCGTAGTCGTGGCCCTTCGTTGGATCAGGGTTCACAAGAATCGAACTCTGGGTCGGCCACACGATGTCGAACACGTGGGAAGACACATTCCCCTCGGCCACGGCGCTCTTGCCGTTCTCGTCGAACGCCAGATGGTATTGGGCATCGTCGTTGACGTCCTGTAGTTTGGCGATCTTTGCCATGTGACATGAGGCGCAGCTGCCGACAGGCATGTCGGGATTCGCAGGAGCGTACACCGCCCCGCTCATCCCGGCCGTCTCCTGCATGTGTGTAGCCACAGTGCTGGCGACGAGATTCTTCGCCGCGTCGATCGCTGTTGAGTCGAAGGCTAGGTTGGCGCCATCCTTCTCCACCTGACCTCCCGCGCTCACCTGCAGCGCGGCCACATCGTTCTTCGAGACGGCCTCGAACGGCCCGTGTGTGGCGTGGCAGGCTAGGCACAAGGTGTTATTGCCGTAGGCTGGGCTGGAGAAGTCGTACGTGTCCACGACCAGGGACGCAGGTCCTCCCGCGAGGCTGTGGGCGTCGTGACATGTGTAGCAGGTCAGCTTCTCGTATGGATTGTCGCCGTGACCCGACCTCAGTAGCTCCGGGAGCTCTTGGGAGTGCGCACGGCTGTGAGTTTTGTCGGGCCAGCTGTGGAAAGGCCCGTCTTTCCAGTTATCTGTGAGTGTCGGCAGATTGTAGTTGAAGTAGAAGGTGGAGAGGTCGTACACACCGGGTACGAAGAACCCGTTGCCGAGGGTATCCTTATAGTTCGCATCGAACGGGTTCTTGAAGACTCCCTGCGGTCTTATGCTCTTGCCGGCGTGGGACGCGTGGCACTGGCCGCAGAGTTCGTTTCCGGCCTTTGCCGACAGGTACTGCGGGCTGATGATCTTTGTCTTGTCCCCGGTAGAGGCGTGCTCCGAACCCGGCCCGTGACAACGCTCGCACGTGATGTCGAGGTCTTTGTAGTCGAACGAGGTCACGACTGCCTTGTACTGGTGGGTGGGGTCGGGGTTCTCAAGGAAGTCTTTGTACTCGATCTTGGCACCCGTGGCGTGGCACCCTGCGCAGTTTCGGGACATGGTGTTGTCGGGCGTGCACCAGTGTGACGGCGACTTCTGCCAGAGTTTCGGCGTCCCAACGTCGCCCGGAGCGAGTTCCTCCGAACCCACGGCCGTACCGTCCTGCACCACGTACGCGGGCATGTATGCCACGTAGTCTTGCTTGGCCCGCGCAAGCGGAACATCGTTCTCTTCCATCCAGGTCTTGAGGAACGGCACATCCTGGATCCTGCACATATAGCGCTGTTTACCCTCCCCGAAGTTCGGGTGGGTGTCGGCGATCGTATGTCCGGGGTCTACGTATCCTTCGCCCCAGTTGCCCTCGCCGCCGATGGTGGCGGCAACGGGAATCCAGACGGCGCCTGCCGGCATGTCGGAGCCGTCAAGCTCAGCTTCCGTCAATGTGACGTCACCCTCCTGCTCGGGATAGAACTTGAACAAGTACTGCCGGTCGCCACCGACATCCCGTGTGGTGAGCACCACATTGACCAGGCCCTCGCCGTCCAAGGGGTCTTGCACCATGAGGAGTTTGCCCTTGGTATCGCGAGGCAACAACGTGCCTCCGGGCTCCGGCCACATATCCTTATAGACCAGATGGTCGGTGCCCTCGGTTACAAAGCGGGAGTGCACGGCTGCGTCGGGGCTTCCGTCAAGCGCCTCGAACATCTCCGGCCAGGCGGTGCCGTGACACGTCTTGCATGCTTCCATTCCAACCGTGGTGGCGTTCGCGCTGGGGCGGCCTGATAGTGTGATCTTCACACCGGAGACCGTCGCTCCCGCCTGCGTGAAGACCGACTGTAGAGTCTCGCCATCCAGGTATGCCGCTGAAGGCGCGCTCACCGACAGGTACACAGGCCCAGGAGTCGCCCCGGCGAGTTCGAAAGACCCATCGGCCGCCGTTGTGGCGGTTGCGCTCTGGCCCTCGACGCCCACGACGGCTCCGGGGATGCCCGTACCCTTGACGTCTACCACGGAGCCTCGGATGATCGATCCCTCGTCTTTGTCCAGCAGGCGTGACACCATCTTCGCCACGTGACCACGGGTGGCGTTCGCGTACGGATCGAAGGCAGTTGCCGTCTTGCCGTCCAAGAGACCGTTATACTTCGCTTTGGTGATCTCATTCTTGGCAAAATCGGGTAGATCGGTGAAGCCCGTGTTGTAGCCCGCGGGAGGATCGTCCAGGTCCGTGCCGCCCGCCCGCACCAGGATCAGCGCAAGCTGCGCCCGGGTGATGTTGTTGTACGGGTTGAACATGCCTCCGTTACCCTGGATAAAGCCGGCGCCGGCCGCTTCTTCGACGTAGTCGAAGGGGTAGGGCAGGCCCATGTCGGGCGTGACGTCGCTGAAGGTGGGCGTGCTCTGGTTATCCACGGCTTCGGTATGGATTCCCTTGGCGAGGAGGATGATCTTGGCGAACTGCTGCCGAGTCACGTTGCCATCCGGACGGTAGGCACCGTCAGGGAATCCTTCGACGATATCGAGGTCGCCCAACTGCGTGATCTCGGCGTAGAAGGGGTGATTGGTAGGCACGTCGGTGAAGGTGACGGCTCCCAGGGCGGAACCCATACCCAAACCCAAAGTGAGGACCACCACGGCCGCGACCAGAAGGGTATTCGACTTATTCGGTCTCAAGGTCTGTTCCTCTCTTGGTTGTGTTTGGCCTGACGTTCTTGCCTTTAAGCATCACCTCCTTGGGTGGATGCGTATTCGCGCAACGGCTCAGGATGCTTCTGAATCTCTTGGCGGCCGTTTCTTGAAAGGGCCATTTGTGAACATATGCACAATCTCAGCAAGCCACCGACTCGGGTAGGCGAAGTGTCGTCCGGCAGCGCCTTCAAGAGGAATCCTACACCCAAATTCGAAGAACGTAAAACGAAGATCAATGTCCACGAGGCTATGGGACTGGGCGGGAAGAGCGTTCGGGAGGCTGGTTCAGGCCTCTCCGGTCTTGGCGCCGATCTTTGGCTCTATGACGATCTCCGGCTCTATGACGACCCGCGACTTCACCGAGTTCGCTACGAGGCTGTACTTCTCGGCGCCCACCAGAGCCCGCTCAACGCGCCGGCGCACCGCGTCGTGCGGCTGATTGCCGGACGATACGCGGATGCGGGGAGCAAGCAGTACGGTAGTGAACGTCTCGGTGCGGTCGAGTTCGATGAGTTTCGTGCCTTCAGCCCGACACTCATAGGCTAGTAGTTCAATCTTGAACCGTTCGCAGGCCCAGAGGAACATCATCATGATGCAGGTGTTCACGGCCCCTACGAAGGCGTCCTCCGGTGTGAGAACGTCAGGGAGTCCGTGGGCGTCCGGCGGAGCGGAAAAGGCCATTTCGGGCCCGTTACCCATATGGATGCGCCCTTCGTGCCCGGCGACCCAGTTCACCGTCGTGTGATAAGTGGCCGTGGTGCTCATTCGACGGCCTCCTTCAGCCGTGCGTGTTCTTCGTAAGCTTCGAGTAGCACGCGCGCGAGTTCCGCCTCGTCCACATCGGGTATGGTGCTGTAGATACGGGCTTCGCGAACCAGCATGGTTCCCAGCTCCTCTGAGGGTCGCATATCTCCCTCCAGGTAGCGGTCGAAGATCATTGGAAGTGCGACGAGTTCCAGCGCACGATCACCTACCTGGATGTTGAGCACGGGCACCGACGATCCGCACGAGCAGAGGTTGGGCGAGACTGCCGCCTGTGCCTCCTCAGCCTCCGCGTCGGCATCGTCCAGGCCGGTCTCGGACTCCTCGCCTCCCGTTATGAGTCCGTCCACCATATCCGCGAGGCGTTGCGCCACGGCTTCGGCCACCCGTTCTCCCGCATCATCCAGGGATCGTAGTCCGGAGGGGGCGGGAAGACCCAACTCCTTCGCCACCTCGCTCACCACTACGGCAGCGCTCGCTCCGCCGGAGAACCGGGCAACCGCCCGCTCGGCGCAGCGTCTCTCACAGCCGTCGACGGTGATGGTGGGGTGAAGGCGGGCGAATGCCCGGTCGGCTTCGCCACCGGCTAGGAACAAGGGCAGGCATATCGTCACCGTGCGATGAGGCCGAAGCTCCTCCAGCACCTTGAGCGTGGCCTGACGGGTGACTGTGCCTTCGGGCAACTCCTCACCTGAACAGGCCACGAGACCCACTTTGGTCTTGCCGAACCCACCCACGCCGTCACCCCTCTCTCTTGACGGAACGATCTGCGTGGTGACCTTCACGCCCTTGCTCTCGCACCTGCTCGGCGATCTCCTCCGCCAGCGTGTCCGCCAACTGACGGCCATCGCTGTTCAACTCGGCGATGCCTTGGGGCTTGAGCTTCCGGTGTCGCCGATGGGCTTCCATGACCGAGAACGAACGGGCCACGGGGACACGGCACTCCTCCAGCGTCTTGGTGGCGCACGCCAGCCGGCACCCATCGACCGTTATGACGAAAGCCTCCTCGAGTTCTTCCAGGCTCTCTGGATCACCAAGGACGAGGGGGGCGAGCGCGGGGACGAACGCCCGCTCGGGGCCGAGGCGCTCGCCCACCAAGTAGGCGGCCTCGCGTCCAACCGTACCGAGACTCTTTCCTATACCGCTACACGGGATGAGAGCGACCTTCTTACGGGTCATCCGTGCTCCCCACTTCGGCCCGGGCCTCCACCTCGATGAGGGCCAGATACTCCACGGGGGTCAGCATGACGTTCTCTTCCTCGGCGGGCGACTCGGGGCCCGGAATGAGATCCGCTAGCCAGCCGTCGCCGTAGGGATCGGCGTTCAACACCTCCGGCTCTGTATCGAGCAACGGATTGACGGCTCCCACGGTCCCGGCCAACGGTGAGGACACCGCCAGGTTCACTTTGATCGTCTCCAAAGTCGCCAGCTCGTCGCCCACCCGCACGAGGGTACCTTCGGGGCTTACTTCAGCAAAGGCGATGTCTCCGATGCGCTGTTGTATGTAATCCGAGAGGCCCACACGGACGCCTCCGCTCGTCTGCAGCACCCAGAGCCCCTGCGCATCGTAGTTTCGGTCGGTCGCGACGCGGAAGGTGAACTTGTCCACGGTGAGTTCTACAAAGTCAGTCATCTTCACGTTCCTTCAGGAAGGCTGCGCCTGAGTCTTGATGCGCGCCGGATCGCGGAATCCTCACTTCTTGGTTTCTCGGCCTTCTTCAGTCATCGAATCCTCTCGTCGATCGGGGCCCTCCGCAGCAGTGGCGGCCGTAGAGTCAGCCTATCCGAGTTTGATAGCTATCGAAACATGCATCGCTCCATATTTCGCTCTCGGCGGTAGCACCCGTCGGGAAGCACCCGGCCGATCCTCCTCCCATGAAGGCGACGGCCACCAGGGGAGGAGGATCTTGAAGATCAGTGCCCGACGTCGATCACGTACTCCTTCGGTGTCATCGTGACCGCTCACAGGAGCCCCAGAGCGGCCAACGTCTCGTGACTGGGATAACCGCGAGGGTCCAGCCCATGAGGGTGTAGAACTCGGCCAGCATCGGGTCCAGGTCCACCAGTGATCCGGCCGATGGTCCCGAGTGCACGGGCGTATCCACAGACAGGCCCCCGGCCATTTCGCACGCCCTCATGCGACAGGCCTCCGGTGATTTCGCTCGCCCATCGTGTCGATCCTTCCTCGAACGCCGCGGCTAGGCCGTGAAAGTCAGGTACGCAGCGACCCCGATGAGCGCCACGCCGCCGAACTTCGTGAGTATCGGAGTGGCCCGCGAGAGCGGCCGCATGGCCCGCATACTGCCCGACGCCAGGCCAATCAGCAGCAGCGGCACCCCTTTCCCGAGTCCGTAGACGAACAAGAGGACCGCGCCCGTCGTCGGGCTCCTACCGGCCGCAGCCATGGTGGCGATGACCGCGAGTACGGGAGTGGAGCAGGGAGAAGCTACGAGCCCGAACAATGCGCCCAGTCCGAACGCGCCGAAGAATCCAGAGCGACCCGTGCTGCGGAGGGCCCGGCGGTTGAGACGGTCCACCGGGAGTTCCACCGCCCCCAGAAAATGCAGTCCGAGCACCACGAGGATGAACGCTACGACGTAGACGGCCCAACCCGAGATGAGGATCGCCCGGCCGAGTAGCCCGGCGACCGCGCCGATGCCGGTGAACACGGCCGCCATGCCTAGAACGAAGACCCCCGCGAGCGTCAACCCTTGTATGTATCCGGGCCGCCTGCCCGCCTCAACGCCGGGCGACGAGATCGAACCGGTGACGTACCCGAAGACGGCGGGCATCATCGGGAGAACGCAGGGTCCGAAGCCGGCGAGTAGCCCGCCCGCGAAGGCGATCGTCATCTGCGCGGGGCCGAAGGACCCGGCACCCAGCTGCTGCGCCAGGACGTCCCCGAAACTCACGATGCAACTCGACGGTGGGGGCGGTCGCACGCGCTCATTGGGTCACCATACCGTCCAGACGCGCGCGGAGTTCGTCAACGCTCAGTACGCCGGTGTACGAGTCGATGAGCGCGCCTTGAGCGTCGAAGAAGAAGGCGGTGGGGATGTACTGGAACTTGAAGCCGGCAGCTAACTGTTGTCCCGACGCGTCATCGGTGATGGCGTTCACGAATTCGACCTTACCCTGATAGCCCGGGATGACCTGGTCCACATTGGCCGAGATCTCCACGCAGGGGTCGCAGGTGAGCGAATGGAACAGGAGAAAGACCGGACGGCCGCTTGCGCGTGCCTGCTCGAAGGTGGCGACCGCATCCGCCCGCGATTGGCTGGGAGCGTCGCCCATACCGCCCAGTCCAGAGTCAGGGCCGAGCATCTTGGAGCCGATGATGATCGCGAAGACCACTATCACTGCCGCTATCAGCATTATCTGGTAGCGACGGCCGCTGGAGGCCGACGTGGGGGAGTCACGATCAGTTGACACGCGCGGCACCTGGTTCTCCTTTGGAGCGCGAACCCAAAGCCATGAGCCACTCGACCAGAAAGCCCATGATGACGGCGCCGATGAACGTGAGCACGGTTCGAGCGAGCGCGAAGCGCCAGCCGAGGAACTGCACTTCGAGGGGTACCATGGGTATTTTCACCGCCCAAGCGGTCAGTATGGCCGTCACGACCGCCCAGCGGGCGCCGTGGGCGCGTATCGCGAAGAGCAGCGGGAATATCACGTACACCGGGCCAACCAGTACCGTGCCGAACGCCGCTCCGAGAAGTATCGTGCCCAGCCCGGCCCGCTCCCCGAGGTGGGTGGCCACCTTCTTCTTGTCGACCCACACCTGAAACAGACCCAATATGCCGAAGACCGACACGATGATGAGCACCACGGACAGGAACACCCGGCCGCCGGAGGCCAACGCCCGACCCGCGCCGTCTCTGTCGACCACGAAGGCCCAGAGGTAGAGGCTGGCGACGGCGACCAGGAGAACCTCACGGCGCAGAGCTTGGAACACCGATGAGGCTCCGAGCCGTCGAGGTGCCGGCTTCTGTGCATCTCCGTGGCTCATACAAGCCAACCCATCGCCAAGCCGATCAACATGGCGAGGAGGAAAGACATGCCGTTGCGTGTGAGAGCGTACCTCCAGCCGAAGACCCGGCCTTCGAAAGGCAGTGACACGACGCCAACGAGCACCCAGGAGACGATGAACGCGGCCACTGCCGGCATCCAAGCCCCTGCCTCGATGAGCGAACCGGCGATCGGGAAGGCGCCGGCTGGGGGTCCGGCCGCGACCGATCCGACAGTGGCGCCCACGAGCAAGGAGAAGGGGCCGCCTCCCGCCCCCAGCCAGCGTTCGACTAGGGACGGCGGAACGAACACCTGGAAAAGCCCGACAAGTCCGAAGACGGCCGCGAAGGTGGGCAGCATCGCCAGGAGGCTCTTGCGCGCCACAGTGACCGCCTGGTTGGTCTTGGCCCGCGAACGATAGCGGGTAAAGCCGTATCCCGCCGCTACCAGGGCGACCATGACGATGCCTGTTGGATCGATCCGCACGTCTCCGTCTACACCACCATATTGAAGATGTAGCCCACCATGAGTATGCCAACGCCGACCACGCCCATGAACACGGCGATCAGCTTGGTGGTGAGCACACGGCGAAGGATCACCATTTCGGGGAAGGAGAGTGCGATCACGGCCATCATGAAGGCAAGGACGGTGCCCAGAGCGGCCCCCTTCTCGAGCAGGGCCTGTACGATGGGGATGATGCCCGCGGCATTCGAGTACATGGGCACGCCGAGGATCACCGCCAACGGCACGGACCACCAGGCTCCGCGGCCCATGAAGGAAGCCATGAAGTTCTCGGGTACGTAGCCGTGTATGGCCGCACCGACCGCGATGCCCACCAGCACGTACGGCCAGACCTTCCCCACTATCTCCCGGACGGCGCTCAGGCCCATGTGTATGCGAGTCACCCAGTCCGGCCGATCCTCTTGGATCTCACCCACGGTCGTCTCGTACACCCACGGCTCGACCCAGCGCTCCAGTTTCAGGCGGCCCATGATCCACCCGGCCACGATGGCGATACCGAGGCCCGTCGAAAGGTAGAGAGCGGCCACTTTCCATCCGAACAGCCCGTAGAGCAGGACCAGAGCGATCTCGTTGACCATGGGGGCCGAGATGAGAAAGGAGAAGGTCACACCCAGAGGGACCCCGGCGGTGACGAACCCGATGAACAACGGCACGGCGGAGCAGGAACAGAAGGGGGTGACGATGCCTAGACCGGCGGCCATCACGTTGCCCACCGACTCTCGTCGACCCGAGAGCAGTCGCCGGGTGGTGGCCGGCGTGAAGAACGAGCGGAGGATGCCCACTCCGAAGACCACGAGCCCCAGGAGCATGAGCACCTTAGGGGCGTCGTAGGCGAAGAAGGCCACGGCTGAACCCAGACGGTTGGCCTCGTCGAGGCCGATGACGTCGAAGGTCAGCCAGTTGGAGAACGGCGAGAGTTGCCTGTAGACGAGCCACCACGCCACGACGGCGGCTGCGACGGCGGCAATGTGCCACGCCAGGGTAGTGCGCGGCCGGCCCGACTCCGAAGCTTCTTCAGGCTCCCGTATTGATGCCAGGGCGGCGTCGCGCGACATGTCACTCCGTTTCGTGCTGCTTGGCCTCGGCAGTGGTCAACCAGGTTGAAACCTGTGCGATGTCGGGCAGCCTGCCCGCCGAGACCACCGTCTCGTCGATAACCAGCGCCGGTGTGCTCATGACTCCATACTTCATGATCGACGGAACGTCCTCGACCTTGGTGATGACCGCCGTTACCCCGCTCTGGGCCACAGCACGCTCGGTCGTCTGGTGGAGCTTCGTACAGTTTGTGCATCCGGTTCCGAGGATCTTGATGTCCATGCCGTTGTCTCTCCCTTGCAGCGAATCGTGTACAGCGCTGTTCGCGCGTAACTCTGCCGCAATTCTAGCGCATAATTAGAAGAATGTACAACTATGGGATCGAGCAGGGTCGAGTTCTGAAGGCGCGGCGTCGCTCTTCAGCAGCCTTCTAGGCTCTATGCACCACGAGCGGCCAGGTCGCCCAGCATCCCGGCGACCCGAGCAAGTGGCTCCCTTCGCAGGGAGTAGTAGATCCAGACTCCGTCCCTGCGGGTGGTAACAAGGCCGGCTTCACGCAGCAACTTCAGGTGGTGGCTGATTGTCGGCATGGAAACGTCGAAGAGTTTGTTGATCTTGCACACACAGACCTCCGCCTGCCCGCAGCACGACTCATCCTCGAAGCCAAAGGCGGATTTGTTCGCGAGCACGTCAAGTATGCGCAGCCGAATAGGGTGGCCGAGCGCCTTGAGTATCTTTACCGCGTCTGCGACCTCGCGGTCTGCCAGCTGTGCCTCGGACCCTTCTGTCATGATCGCGCAACTCCTTTTCGTTCTGCGTTGCCCGCGGCGCCGGCGCCTCATCGCGTCTCACATAAAGGATATCAACTCCGCGTCGAGGACCTCCAGAGAGAAGTACGCATCGGTACGCTCAAGAAGCGCTTGGACGAGATGGGGGTCACCTCCTATCATGTAAGATCAAGGAGTGGATGGCCACGCAGGGGAGGAGCTAGCCGGAGATGGCCACCTATGTCAAGACGGTCCTGATCGCGGGCGCGGGAGTAATGGGGGCGTCCATCGCGCAGGCGTTCGCCACAGCCGGTATCCACGTGCGCCTTGTCGACACCCACACGAACGCGCTGCCCCGCGCTCGCGGTCTCATCGAGTCGGGCCTCAAGACCATGGTGGAGGCTGGGAAGGTGGCCGCCGCCGATGTGTCCGTCATCCTCGATCGCGTCGATCTCTCCACCGACCTCCACTCTGCCCTGACAGCCGCCGACTTCGTGCTGGAAGCGGTGTCGGAAGACGCCGACATCAAGCGGCGCGTGCTCACCGAGCTCGATTCGCACTGCCACGCGGGCCTCGTGATTGCGAGCAACACCTCGAGCCTCGACGTGTTCGGCCTCGCCGACTTCAAGCACCCCGAGTGCCTGGTGTTCGCCCACTTCTTCGCGCCCGGCCACATCATCCCGTTGGTGGAGGTGGCGCCCGGGCCCCGGACGTCGCCCGCCGCCGTCGCTTTCACGGCCGCGTTGATGGAGCGCATCGGCAAGCGGCCGGTGGTACTCGAGCGCTTCGTGCCGTCGTTCATCGTCAACCGAATCCAGCAGGCCATCGGCCAGGCCGTTGAGGAGATCCTCGAGAACGGCTGGGCCGGCCCGGAGGAGATCGACCGGGCGGTGAAGTTCAGCCTGGGCGTGCGCCTGCCGGTGGTGGGTGTGGTGCAGACCATCGACTTCACCGGCCTCGACGTGGTGCGCGACATCCTGCGGAGTATCGGCCGCGACACCGTCTTCTTCGACGAGCGCGTGGCCGCCGGCGAGCTGGGCGTGAAGACCGGCCGGGGCATGTACGACTACGGTGGACGGACCGAGGCCGAGGTGCTGCGCAAGCGCGACCTGCTGTACCTGAAGATGGTCGATGTGCTGGACGAGCTTGGGGCGTTCGACCCGGTATAGACGGGGCAAGCCCCCGCGCGGCGGTCCGCAGTGAGACGGCGCCCCCCGATCACCGGCCCGGGACCTGGTGGCTACGTGCGGAACAGCCGCTCGAAGTCCGGCGTAGCCGGATCGATCCAGGGGAGTTGCGGGACTGTTGCGAACGCCCGGTCCGCGGACACGAAGGCCTCGGCTCTTCGGTTCAGAGCAACGGCCGCCAACACGCTGTCGAACGCTCCCAGGGCTTCGTTCGTGGACCAGAGGTCCAGACCGAGCGCGAGATCCCCGGGCTGAGTCACCATGATGTTGAATGCCGAGGCGAAGTGGCGCGCGATCTCGATCGCGTCGGCCCGCGGCCTCCGGCGCGCCCGCACGTGTGCGAACTCCTGCACCACCTCGACCGTCGTGGTGATATCCACTTCTCCGTTCGCGTGCGCCGCCAGGAGTCTCCGGCACGGACTCCGCAGGGGGTGGTCCTCGCCCACCGCGTACACAAGGATCGTGGTGTCGAGAACGATCACGCTCCGAACCGTTCGCGGGCTTCGTCCAGTTCCCGCCGCAGCTCGCTCGGGTCGCCCGGGACCGGCATCGGCTCAGCCCTGAGGATCGCCTCCACCGCCGCCCGTCGGCCCTCCGGTTCGGTGAGCAGCTGATCGATGGCCTCGCGGATGACCGCGGCTACGGATACGCCGCGCTGGTCCGCCACGCGGACGACTTTGGCGTGACGCTCGTCGTCGAGAAGGATCTGGAGACGGTGGGTGAGCATGTGCATACAGTAGCACATACAGTGGTGCCCGGGATTCCGCTCCATCGGTTGATGGGGCGGAAACGTGGCAGTGGGGCGCGGCATGGGTGACCTCAGTGTTATGCGGGAACTACGAGAGCGAGAGCGCGTGCGAGATCGTGCGCGAGGCGACGGCCCGGCGACGGCCGCGTGATGACCCGCAACGAGAGGAGCCCATGTGGCTGAGCGGTTGAAAGGCAAGGTGGCCATCATAACCGGCAGCGGCAGCGGCGGGGTCTCCGCCGGGACCGCCGCCGACTCGCCGCCGGCTCCCGGTGCGGCGGGCGGCCCCGCCGCCGGAGGAGGCGCGCCGTGAGCTACGAGAGACTCCTCGAGCCGGGGATGATCGGCGCCGTCAAGACCCGCAATCGCATCGTCAAGACGGGCGCTTCCATGTGCTACTGGCACTCCGACGACGTCCACATGAGCGAGAAGGCCCTCGCCTACTACGGCGCCCTGGCCCGCGGCGGCGTGGGTCTGCTGATCGTGGAGGCCCCGGTGGTGGACTGGCCGAGCGGCACCCGCTGGAAGGAGCGCTTCCGCGCCGATGACGACCGCTACATCGTGGGCCTCTCCGAGCTGGCCGCGGCTATCCACGCCCACGGCTGCCCCACCTTCATCCAGCTCGGGCACGACGGACCCTGGCAGTCGCCCCTCTTCGCCCCGCCCGCCGAAGGCGCCGTGGAGCCCATCGGCGCCTCGCCCGTCAACCTCGACACCATGCTGGACTTCCACCGCGACAAGCCCCGCCCCCTCACCATCGCCGAACTGGAGAAGATCACGGAGAAGTTCGCGGAGGCCGGGCGGCGGGCCTGGCAGGCCGGGTTCGACGGCGTGGACATCAACGCCGCCAGCAGCCACCTCCTGCACAACTTCCTCTCCCCCTTCTGGAACCGCCGGGAGGACGCCTACGGCGGCACCTTGGAGAACCGGGCCCGTCTGATCACCGATGTGGTGCGTGCGATCAAGCAGCGCACCGGCCCCGAGTTCGCCGTCAGCGTGCTCATGAACGGCATCGAGCTGGGTCGCGCCATCGGCATCGACGACGCCCGCTGCCTCTCCCACGACGAGGCCAAGGCCGCCGCCACGCTGATCCAGGCCGCCGGCGCCGACGCGCTGCAGGTGCGCAACCACTGGCTCGGCTATCACGTGGGCGGTTTCTTCCCCGACTACTTCTTCTATCCCGAGTCGCCCGTGCCCGAGACCCGGTTTCCGCCCGAGTACCACTGGCAGCTGCAGGGCGCCGCCGCCAACCTGCATCTGGTGGAGTCGATGAAACGGGAGCTCTCCATCCCCGTGATCCTGGTGGGCAAGATGGATCCCGACCTCGGCGAGCGCTACCTGCGCGAGGGGAAGGCCGACTTCATCGCCATGACCCGCCGCCTCCAGTCCGACCCGGAGCTCCCCAACAAGCTGGCGGCCGGTCGACCCCAGGATATCGCCCCTTGCACGGCCTGCGGCACCTGTATCGACCAGAGCATCGGCATGGCCCGGCGCTGCCGCATCAACGCGGCGATGGGCACCCTGCACTACACCATCCTCAAGGCGGCGGATCGTAAGAAGGTGGTTGTGGTGGGCGGCGGACCCGGCGGGATGGAGGCGGCCCGGGTGGCGGCGCTGCGGGGGCACGACGTCACCCTGTACGAGAGGTCGGCGAAGCTGGGCGGCCTCATGCCCTTGGCGGCCCTGATCAAGGGTATCGAGCTCGAGGACTTACCCGGCATGATCGCTTGGTACGAGCGGCAGCTGAAGCAGCTGGGGGTACGGGTGAAGACGGGCACCGAGGTGGGCGCGGCCGCCGTGGCGGCCGCCCAGCCCGACGTGGTGATCGTGGCCACCGGCGGTCGGCTCACCGTTCCCCCGGTGACCGGCGTGGGAGGGCCGAACGTGCTCACCACGCCCGAGCTGCACAAGCGGGTGAAGCCGTTCCTCGGCCGCCTGGGCCCGAACAAGCTCGGCCGGCTCACCCACTACTTCCTGCCCGCGGGCCGGAGCGTGGTGGTGATCGGCGGTGGCTTCCACGGCTGCGAAGTGGCCGAGTTTCTGGCGAAGCGGGGGCGCGAGGTCACCATCATCGAGGAATCGGACTTCATCGGAGAGGGAATGCTCGATTTCCGGCTGGACCTGCTGCTGGATTGGTTCGAGCGGAAACGCGTGCGCCTCGTGACCGGCGCCCGGCACATCGCCATAACCTCGGAGGGGGTGAGCTTCGCCGTTGGCGACGGCGAACGCGACGGCGACCGCCAGACTATCCCCGCGGACACGGTGATCCCCACCTCCCCTCTGGCGCCCGACTCCACCCTGGCCGACGACCTCGCCGTGAGCCTGGCCGGCACCGGGGCGACCATCCATCTGGTGGGGGATTGCGGGAGTCCGGGCATGATCGTGGACGCAGTCGCCGCCGGTTACTCGGTCGCGCGGAGCCTCTGAGGGGCGAGTGGAGCGGGGAGTGGAGCGGGGAGTGGATCCGGGCAGATCGACCCACTTGCGGCGCCTGTCTCCGCTCGACGCGCTAAGAGTAAAGAATACTTGACATCATGTCTGGACCTCTTTACAATGGGGATGTCAAAGTAATCTGACATCAAGGAGGCCATGGTGTCGTTCGAGGAGAAGTTCACCTGGGTCAGCACGGTGGTGTCGACATGCGTGGCGGCCGTCTATTTCGCAATCGTGCTCGGGCAGGTGCGGACCGTGCCGGTTGCGGAGATCGCCTACCAGCGGCCGCTGCTCATCGCCATCGGCACGCTGATCGTGCTCACGATCATCGGGGCCATCATCACAGCTATTATCACGGCGATCGGGACGGCCGTGACCGCGAAGATCACGGGTGAGGGCTCGATCGAGGACTCGGTCGGCGACATCGGCCGCAAGGACGAGCGTGACGAGGACATCAACCGGCGCGGCGAGCTCATCGGCTACTACGTCTCCTCGGGCGGGATGGTAGGCGTGATGGCTCTGGCGATGCTGCGTTACGACCAGTTCTGGATCGCCAACGCGCTCTACCTGTCGTTCGTGGTCGGAGCGATCGTTGCCGCGGTGGCCAAACTGGTCGCCTATCGCTGGGGCTTCTAGCCATGGTGAAGCCGACGCGGGTCACCAACAGCATCCGCGCGCTCCGGTTCGCTGCCGACGAGATGACACAGTCACAACTGGCCGGCCGGGTTGGCGTGACCAGACAGACCATCATCGCCATCGAGCAGGGCCGCTACTCGCCGTCGCTCGAGGTCGCGTTCAAGATCGCCGGCGTGTTCGGCGTGCCGCTGGACGACGTGTTCCAGTACCCGGGTGCTGAAGGAGATGTGTCAACGTGAAATCTGCACGAAACGAGCACCTGGTACTGCTTCTCGGCGGCACCGGGCGCACCGGCGGCCGCGTCCTGAAACAGCTGCTGGATCGCGGGGTCCACGTCCGCGCGATCGTGAGGTCCGCCGGCCGGCTCCCCGAGGGGGTCGCCGGGCATCCCGGGCTGACGTTGACCGAGGCCGCCGTGCTCTCGCTCTCCCGCGAGGAGATGCTGGGGCAGGTCCGCGGGTGCGACGCGGTCGTCAGCTGTCTGGGCCACACGACCGACCTCAAGGGAATCTTCGGCGCTCCGCGCGAACTCGTCGCGCCCATGGTCGAGCGGGCGTGCGCCGCGGCGGTCGCGCTTCGACCCACCGAGCCCATCAAGATCATCCTTATGAGCAGCGTCTCGGTCCACCGGTCCGGCGGTTTCGACGCTCGCCGCGGCGGCGCCGAGAGGGCGGTCACGGGCCTGCTCCGGGCTCTCGTGCCGCCGGCGAAGGACAACCAGGACGCCGCCGACTTCCTGCTCGAGTACGTCGGCCAGGACAGTCCCTTCTTCCAGTGGGTCGCCGTCCGCTGCGATACCCTGCGAGACGGCGACGTGACGGAGTACGTGCTCCACGAGGGAATCGTGAGCAGTCTCGCCAGGCCGGACGACACGAACATGGCCAACGTCGCGCACTTCATGTGCGACCTGGTCACGGAGCCCAAGGTGTGGGACGCGTGGCAGGGCAAACTGCCGGTCATCGTCAACGCCCCCAAGGCGTGACGGAAAGGGTGGGGGCAGGACCTCGTCGAGAAGAGCGGCGGTCACCGCCGGTATGGCTCATCGTGCGGGGACTCGATGCTGACAGTCAGGCTGAAGGGATCAGCTCATGAAGGCGGTAGTGTGTACGGGATACGGCTCCCCCGACGTCCTTGAGCTTCGGGACGTGGCGAAGCCGGTCCCCGGGAATCACGAGGTACTGATCAAGGTGCATGCGACGACAGCGCACCGTGGTGACGTGAGGATCCGCAGGTTCGACGTTCCCCGGGGGCAACGATTCATGGCCCGCCTTGTCCTCGGCTTCACCCGCCCGAAGAACCCGATCCTCGGGATGGAACTGGCCGGGGTGATCGAGTCGGTCGGCAAGGACGTGACGTTGTTCAAGCCGGGCGACGAGGTCTTCGGGTTTACGGGATGGGGACTTGGCGCGTATGCGGAGTACGCGTGTATACGCGAGAGGCCGAGGAAGTCGGTCACGAAGGACGGGATGCTGGCCCTGCGGCCCGTCAACATGACGCTGCAGGAGGCTGCTGCTGGGGTCGCCACCGGAGCGGCAACAGCTTTGATGGTCCTTCGGAAGGCGAACATCAAGGCGGGCCAGAAGGTCCTGATCTACGGTGCCTCCGGAAGTGTGGGCACCTATGCGGTGCAGCTCGCCAAGTCATTTGGGGCCGACGTCACGGGGGTCTGCAGTACCGCCAACCTGGAGTTGGTCGGATCTCTCGGGGCCGATCACGTCATCGACTACACGCGTCAGGACTTCACCGAGGGCGACGAGACCTATGACGTCATCGTCGACGCCGTAGCCAAGCTCTCTTCCTCGGAGGGAAAGAAGGCTCTCAAGACGAATGGCATCTACCTCAACGTCGACAGGGACTCCGGTACCGGCGGTGGCGGGAGCCCCGCGGACCTCGTCTTCCTCAAGGAGCTCATTGAGGCCGGGAAGGTCCGGGCGGTCATCGACAGGTGCTATCCGCTGGAGGAGATCGTCGAGGCCCACACGTATGTCGAGCAGGGGCACAAGAAGGGGCATGTGGTAGTTTCCGTCGCGTAGCACCGCGTTGCGAGGTCTGGCTCATCGAGGCGTTCCCATTCCAGCGAGGAAGTAACAGTTGTGGAAGCGAAGGGACGATTCCCGTACCGGTTCTTCGTGGTCACATTCGCGTGGTCGTGGCTGATCTGGTTGCCGCTGGTCCTCGCAGGGGCGGGCATCCTCCCCATCGGGAAGGACCTGCTTGACGCGGTGACTGTGCCGTCGATCGTTCTGGGCGCCTTTGGACCTGCCGTCGGGGCGTTCTACTCGATGCGGACACTGCACGGCAAGGGAACGGTTCGAGAGCACCTGCGCGGCCTGCTGGACCTTCACTTCGGCTGGTGGGGGTGGCTGGCGCCGCCGCTGGTACTCGGCGTGACTACCTGGCTCGCGTGGATACTGCCGGAGCTGTGGGGAGCGCCTCGCCTGGACATGCTCCTACCTTTCGTGTGGGCCTTCCCTCCGTACCTGCTGCTGATGATCTTCCTCGGCGGCGGACAGGAGGAACTGGGCTGGCGCGGCTACATCCTGGACCCGCTGGAGGAGCGGCTGGGGCCCTGGCTGGGCAACCTGGTGCTCGGGGTGATCTGGGCCGTGTGGCACGTGCCGCTGTTCTTCATATCGGGAGCGAGCCAGCGGTTCGTGCCGTTCCTCGGGTTCACGCTCGTCCTGATCGGCTACTCCTACCTCTACGCTGCCGTGCGGGAGGCTGCCGGTAAGCGCACCATGGCGGGTCTCGTCGCCCACGGCTGGGGCAATGCGTTCGTCCCCCTGTTCCCCACGATCGTTATGGCCGCACGCGGCCTGGCGGTCGGCTGGCGGAGATCGGGAGTGGCGGGGACACCCAGACTGACGCGGTGATGGACTCCGCAATGCCTGGCAAGGGCATCGCTCAGAACGCCAGAAGGCGTCATAGAGGGGACGGTGGGGGATAGCTCAGGACGACCTCGCATCTGACTCCGGTCACAGCGCCGCCAACCCCACTGTGGCCTACGAAAGGAGCACGATGTCCGAACGCAAACTGACAATTCTGCAGATGAACGACCTGCATGCCTACCTCGAACCTCACCCCGAGGTTTTTCGCGGCCGCGGCGGATTCCTTTACAAGACCTGCGGCGGTCTGGCGCGCATTGCCACCGTGTTCAAGCAGGTGCGGGCCGAGCGCCTCGGCGCCGTGCTGGCGCTCGATAACGGCGACACCTTTCACGGCACCTACGTGGCCGTGGAGTCGCAAGGCGAGGGCATGCTGCCGCTGATGAATGCGCTCGAGTTCGACGCAATGACGGCGCATTGGGAGTTCGCCTATGGACCCGCGCAGTTTCAAGAACTCGCCTCGGGACTGTCGTATCCGGTGCTTGCGATCAACTGCTACGAAGCTGAGAGCGAAAGGCTCGTATTCGCGCCCAGCCGTGTCGTGGAGCGTGCCGGGTTGCGCATCGGTATCGTCGGCATCGCATCGAACATCATCGACAAGAGCATGCCGCCGAGCTACTCGACCGGTGTGCGCTTCACGCTGGGCAACAACGAGCTGCCGGCGCACATTCAGCACCTGCGTGGTGTCGAAAAGGTTGATCTGGTCGTGGTGCTGTCGCACCTCGGCTTTGCGCAGGACGCCAAGCTCGCCGCCGAGGTCACCGGCATCGACGTGCTCATCAGCGGCCACACCCACAACCGCCTATATCGGCCGGTCTGGGTCGGCAGCACGCCGATCATCCAATCGGGATGCCACGGCTCGTTCGTCGGTCGTCTCGACCTGACGGTCAGCGGCCGCAGGGTGGTGGATGTGCGACACGAACTCATGTGCGTGGACGAGCAGATTGCGCCCGATCCAGAAATGGCGCTCAGGGTGCAGGAATCGGTCGCGCCGCACCGCGAATTCCTCGATCAGGTGGTCGGCCACGTGCGCGGGCCGTTGGACAGGGCGACCTCGCTCGAGGCGACGATGGACAACGTGCTGCTCGACGCAATGGCCCGCGCTGCCGGCACGCAATTGGCCTTTTCGAACGGCTGGCGCTACGGCGCGCCCATCCTGCGCGGTGCGGTGACGATGGAGCACCTGTGGAACATCGTCCCGACCGCGCCGCCGATCTCGACGGTCGAACTCACAGGCGACGAACTACGCGCGATGCTCGAGGCCAATCTCGAACGCACCTACGCGCCCGATCCGTACTCTCAGATGGGCGGTTTTGTGAAGCGCTGCCGCGGCTTGAACATGTACTTCAAGATGGAGAACCCGAAGGGCCACCGCATCGAAGACTTGCTCATCGGCGGCAGCCCCATCCAGGGTGGCAGGGTCTATCGCGCCGCAATGCTGGGAGTGCAAGGCGTGCCGAAGAAGTACGGCAGCAACCGGCAGAAGACCGAGGTCGATGCGATCCAGGCCTTGCAGCAGTTGTTTGCGAGCAAGCGCCTGGTCCGGGGCAACCGGCGTGGCAGCGTGGTGGCTGTTTGATGACCCCGAAAGGGCGAATGGAGGAACGCTAGTCGGCACATGCCGCCGTGGGGTTGGTTCCTTGCTCTGCTCTGCGCCCTACCCCTTTGACGTATAACGCCACACGCTATACGATTGCTCCATGATCAAGTCCTTTCGTGAGGCTGAGACGGAGAAGGTCTTCAATCGCAGATTCTCTCGACGCCTGCCTCAGGACATCCAGTCGGTGGCCCTGCGGAAGTTGCGCATGATCAGCAATGCCGTAGACGTGAATGACCTGCGCAGCCCTCCAGCCAACCGGCTGGAACAGCTGTCCGGTGATCGGCACGGTCAGTACAGCGTGCGCGTCAACGATCAGTGGCGTATCTGCTTCCTATGGCGTGATGGAGACGCCTACGAGGTCGAGATCTGCGACTACCACTGAAGGGAGGTGTGACCATGACGGAGAAGAGGTTACCGCCGGTTCATCCCGGCGAAGTGTTGCTCGAGGAGTTTCTGAAGCCGATGGACTTGAGTCAGAACCGGCTCGGCCTGAACATCGGCGTCCACCCGCGCCGCATCAACGAGATAGTGCTACGCAAGCGGCGTGTCACCGCTGAGACCGCCCTGCGACTCGCACGCTATTTCGGCACGTCACCGCAGTTCTGGCTTGGTCTGCAGTCTGACTACGACCTCGACCTCGCGGCCGACGAACTCGGCGAGCGGTTGGAGCGTGAGGTCCAGGTACGCGCCAAGGCGAGCTAATGGCCTGTTGCTAGATGGCGTCTTCATCCTCGCCGCCCCGCTGGTGCTCGCTTTGATCGCATACCGGGTGACCAAGGGCCTGTGCGTGACAAGAGCGGCGCTCTCAGCTGTCCTTGCCATCTACGCTCTGTGGGCGGCTGATCTGCTTTTCTTTCCGCTACTCATCGACCCTAGTCTGAGAACGCAGGCGGCGATCGAGGCCGGCCATTATGCGCGCTGGGTCAACCTTGTTCCGTTCGCGACCGTGCACGATCAGCTCACCGCTTCCACCGGAATCGCATATCGACAGCTGGGCGGTAACCTGGGCCTACTTCTGCCACTCGGCTTGATCGGGCCCGTCCTGGTGCGAAGGTTGCGCAGGTGGCGCGTGGCCCTCGGCGTGGCGCTTGCGTGCTCCGTAGGCATCGAACTCCTGCAGTTGCTTGGCACGCTGTTGGGTCTTATCCGCAGGTCGGTCGACGTGGATGATGTGATTGTGAACGTCGCAGGCGCTGCGCTCGGATTTGCCGTATGGAAGATGATATCGACGATGACACGGAGACCCGAGTCATCGGACACCGCAGAGCCTGACCCGGCCTGATAAGTGGTTCAACCTGACGCGCAGAAACGTGACGGCTCGCGGTATGCTGGTGGCGCGCAGCGTGTGGGCTAACATGTTAGCTGCATCACCTTTAGGAGGGTCGATTGGCCGGGAGCTTCTGGGACCTTCGAGACGAGGACGACCTCACCTGGGTGGCTCACTGGCTCGACCGGAAGGTCGAGTGGGGCTTCTGGGTCCCATTGGCCATCCTGTTCGTCGGCGCGCCGCTGTCCTGGTTGGCCGGGGCGCTCGTAGGCGTTCTTCTGGCTCAAGTCGCCGGCTGGGCCATTGCGGCACTCGCTCTCTCCGGGATCACCGCCGGCGTCGTGGCCTTTGTCCTTCTTCAACTCCCCCTCGTATCTCTCGCACCGCACCTGGCGTTGACGACCAAGCTCAGGAATCGTTCCGCGGAGATGCTGCTCACTGTTCCCTACCTTGCGTTTGTCATTGGTGCATGTAGCGTATCCCGCGTGGCCAGTGCGGTGCCTTCCGCCGTTCAGGGGCAGCTCGCGACTCTCAACACCGTGGTATTGGTCGCGGTCTTGGGGACCTTAGCGTTGCCCCAACTCTGGGCGTGGCGGCATCGTCGGGAGCCTGGGGGCTAGGAGGCTGCCGAAAAGCGAAGCCTTGGCCCCCAGAAACTCACTGGGGGGCGCGATACGGCGTCCTCGGTCGCGCCCGTAGCGCTGCTACGAGCGCTTCCTGCGTCCTTTGTCTCGCACTCGTCCAGCGCACTCTGGAGGCGCGGCGTCACTTTTCAGCAGCCTGCCAGCGCCGTTCCGCGGTCGCTCGTTGAGCGTGCTCACCAGCGCTTGCAGACGGACAGCGCAAGCGCAAGGTCGTTGGGCGCACCAGGGGATGGGTCGGAGTGACATCCCAGGAGAGGCGCCTGACGAAGGCATCGACGCAGGCAACCAGGGGGTTTACGTTGTTGCATTTTGACTTTTGACGGTTATACTTCCGGTATGAAGACTGCCATCTCCATTCCCGACGACTTGTTCGAAGACGCGGAAAGGCTCGCGCGGACGCTCAAGAAGTCTCGCAGTCGTCTCTACGGCGACGCGGTGCGCGAGTACGTCGCCCGGCATTCCGGCGATCAGGTGACGCAGGCGCTCGATCAGATGCTCGAAACCGTCACGACGAGCGACAGTGAGTTCACCACGAACGCGGCCCGGCCGATCCTCGAACGATCAGATTGGTGATCTCCCAGGGCGAGGTCTGGTGGGTGGAGCTGGCGGATCCTGTCGGATCCGAGCCCGGCTTCCGGCGCCCGGTCGTCATCGTGCAGGGGGACTCCTTCAACCGGAGTCGCATCGCCACCGTTGTCTGCGTCGTCCTCACAAGCAACGTGCGCTGGGCGGAGGCGCCGGGCAACGTCCTGCTCACCTCGAAGACGACCGGGCTACCCAAGGATTCTGTCGCCAACGTATCTCAGATTGTCACCCTCGACAGGGAGTCCCTAGTGGACCGGGTGGGGGTCGTGCCCCAGAAGAAGCTTGGACTTATCCTCTTCGGCATTGATGTCGTGCTCGGCCGATGAGGCGATGTCGACCTAGCCCCTGCCGACCGACGCCGCTGTGCGGCGCGGCTGAGCGGCAAGGGCGATGGGCAGAGCTTCCTGCGTCCCGAAAGGTGGTGGTGGATGAGCCTGGACTCTCCTGTACTCCAAGCTCCTGACCGTCGCAGGGGCGACTGGGTTCTCGGTGCCCTGTTTGTCATCGTCGTCGGCCTGGTGTCGTTGGCTGTCTCGCTTGGGTTGGCTGTGGCGTTCCAACCGCTTCTAGAAGCTGTGGGCGCATTTGTGGCTGGGAGGTATTGGCCCGCTTGGATTCTGGCAGTGGTCAGCTTTTTGTTCTTCGACGTGCTTCGCTTCGCCCTATTCTGGGGAGCCATATCCCTGGTGGGGCGTCCCCATAGGGGTCGGTTCATCCGCTACTTCCTTGGATTCCCTGTCGTCGCGTTCGCTCTGTTCTGTCCTTCACGTGGCCGGACTCGCCGTCCGGACTCCCTGCGGCCGCCACTCAGGTGTACCAGACCCTCCGGATCCTGGCTCTCGGTGTTCTCTTGACTGCCCTTGTTGTCTCGTTCGTCTACTCACGGGCTTGGAAGAAACGCGCGTGAGATGCCGAGGGGTTACGCGCGCTTCGTAGTGTGCATGCGGATCCACTCGGCAAGCGTATCCTCATCCAGTGATCCAGACGCGAGCGCGATCATCATCGAGACCACCTCGGATTCCTCGGCACTGAACTTCAGGCCGTTGAGTCCCAGGAACACCGCCATCGTCACGAATGCGACTCTCTTGTTGCCATCGACATAGGGGTGGTTGTTCGAAAGCCCAAAGCCGTAGGAAGCGGCGAGTCCGGCCAGTTCTGTCGCCGGCTCATACTCGAGCCTCTGACGCGGACGGGCCAGCGCCGACTCGAGCTGGTCCTCGTCGCGAAGCCCGCGCAGTCCTCCGTGGGCGAGTAGCATGTCCGTATGCACGGCGTCCACAACGAGCCGTGAGACCCACCGCGGCTCCCTGTCTGCATCCGCCATCGATTACTTGGCCAACTCGCGCAGCGCGTTGCGATATGTCCGGGCGACGTTCGATGCGATGGCGAGAGCCTCTTCGGTATCCGGGTCGTAGGGCGTGAGCAGGATCCCGCGCTCCGTCTCGATGGCAATCACAGTATCGCCCGCTTCAAGCTTGAGCCTGTCTGCCATGTCCTTGGGCAGCGTGGCAGCGATCGAACCGCCTGCGCGCCGCAACTTCACACCCCGTGTCATCCCTGCCTCCTTCGCTCAGGTCATATCCCATAGTAGCATACTTATGCTACACAACCGCGCGCGCTCAAGAGCCTTCCAGCCGACTCATGAACGCGCTAGGCTGAAAGCGGCCGCTCGTTCGCGGCTGAAACGCAAGAACGTTGGTGACGAAAGGGGATATCGTTGACCGTTGCAGAGGCGCAGCGTGACATGCGAGTCGGCCTTCTGGGAGGCTTCATGGGGCAACTCGTATCGGGGCTGCTGTGGTTTTCGTCAGCCGCGCTCGCGACGTGGGGTACGAGACAGGCGGCCATCGTCTTCCTGATCGCCAGCGGGTTCTTCATCTTCCCGCTCACCAAACTCGGGCTCAAGCTCATGGGGCATCGATCACGAGTGTCGCCGGACAACCCACTCAACGCTCTCGGGATGCAGAGCGCCTTCGTCCTGCCGCTTTCCCTGTTGCTCGTTGGGGCGGCGGCTCTGTACCGGATCGAGTGGTTCTACCCCGCGTTCATGATCGCCCTCGGCGCTCACTACCTGCCGTTCGTCACCCTCTACGGCATGCGCATGTTCTACGCGCTGGCCGCGACGCTCGTCGGGGCGGGGGTCGTGCTCGCGCTTTACCTCCCTCTGCCTTTCAGCGCAGGGGCGTGGTTCGCAGCCGCTGTGCTGGTGTGCTTCGCGTTCTTGGGGCGCCGTAGCGTGTCCGTTGAGGCAACTGGGTCGGAGTGACGTCCCCGCCCGGCAATCGGCTCGAGGCCCTCAAAGGCGACCTGAAGGCCTTCCACTCGATCCGGGTCAACGACCAGTGGCGGGTCGTGTTCCGCTGGGAGAACAACAGCGCCCACGACGTTCGGCTGATGGACTATCACAAGTAGGAGGCGTGATCATGATTCCAGAGAATCGCATACCCTCACACCCGGGCGTGATCCTGCGCCAGGGGTTCCTCGCCCCGCTCGGCATCTCGCAGGTCGCGTTCGCCGCGCACCTCGGCGTTCCGGTGCAGCGCATCAACGAACTGATTCGCGGCAAGCGGGGCGTCACGCCTGAGACCGCATGGCTGCTCTCCGAGGCGCTCAACACGACGCCGGAGTTTTGGAGTAACCTGCAGGCGGCCCACGACCTGGCTCGCAGTCGGCCCTCGGAGCCGCTCAAGCGTCTTGCCACGATCGCCTGAGCTCGGCCGCGTTGGCCTCGCACACGTCGCGGAAGGTGCCTGACGTCGGCGCGCGTTTCGTCGCGGCTCTCCTGGAGCGCGTCGCTCAAAGGACGATCGTCCGCGTGTGGCGCAGCGAACGCTTAAAGGCTCTCTAGCTTTGGGCGCAACAAGAATAGCTTGGAGTCGGAGGTGCTGAAGGTGAAGCCAAGGGAGAAGATCCTACCGCAGGCGTTGGACGCAAACCTGATCTCCCCGTGCGGTATGAACTGCGGTCTCTGCATGGGCTACCTCCGGGACAAGAACACGTGTGCCGGCTGCAGGACGGGTGATGACGGCAAGGCGAAGTCGGTTCTCGCGTGCAGCATCCGCACGTGCGCTGCACTTCGGTCGAGCGCATCCGGCTTCTGCTACGAGTGCGATGCGTTCCCCTGCCGCCGGCTACGACGCCTCGACACGCGGTATCGCACGAAATACCGCATGAGCATGCTCGAGAACCTTGAGCTGATTCGAGATTCAGGCATTGTGGCCTTCGTCGAGTCCGAACGCAGTCGGTGGGCGTGCCCGGACTGCGGCGGGTTGCAGTGCGTGCACACCGGTGCGTGCATCTACTGCGGCCACGAGTGGTGAACGGACGCGCTGGCCGAGATAGGATAGCTTCATGGATCTTCTTGGCACCCCCTCGAACCGGCTGGACCCGCGGGCCAAGAAAGTGTGGCGCATCTACGCTCTCGCCGTCGGGGTGATCGCGCTTCTCCTGTGCGCAGCGCTCGCCGTCGCGATGGTTCTCATCGGAGGCCCGCCCTTGACGTGGTTGTCGGCGCTGGCGGTCACGCTGGTGGTCGGGGGGCTGTGGATGGGCCCCGCCGTCGAGACGATGTACCGGCGGTGGCGATGGGAGATCACGGACGTGGAGGTGCGACTCCAGTCCGGACTGATGATCGTGAGGCGCACGGTCATCCCCATGGCGCGCATCCAGCACGTCGACACCAGCCAGGGTCCCCTGCTCCGTCTGTTCGAACTGTCCGAGGTGCACGTGGCCACGGCGGCGGGCGCCCACAAGATCCCGATGCTGGCCGATTCGGATGCGGCCCGCATCCGCGATCGTATCGCCGCTATCGCGCAAGTGACGGACGATGGCGGACTCTGATCTCCGCAGGACCCACCCGGCTACCGTGGCGGTGCGGACCGCCCAGACGCTGCGCCAATTCGGAGTGGGGCTGCTCGCGCTGGTGGCGTTCGGCAGTTTCGGCCGCGGCTTTGGAGCGGTGCCGAGCCTGATCGTTGTCGCGGTGGTCTTCCTGATTCTACTCGTGGTGATCGGGCTGATGTGGGCTACCTGGTGGCGCTACCACTACGGCATCGTCGGCACCGATCTATTGATCGTCGAGGGTTTGCTGGTTCGCAAGCGCCGTACGATCCCGATTGCGCGCGTGCACGGCGTCAACGTGAGAGCCGGCCTGTTCATGCGCATTCTCGGCCTCGTCGAGGTGGTGGTGCAGACGGCGGGAGGCGGGGCGGGCGAGCCCGAGGCCAAGATAGGCGCTATCCCGCTCGACCGCGCCGAGGAACTCCGCAACGCGCTCTTACACGACGCGCCGGAGAGCGCGCTCGACACACCCGCCGCTCCCGACCCCGTGGGCCGTATCAGCGATTTTCGCGGCGTGTTCGGTGGCGCGGAGGTCCGCGGTCGCGGGGTGCGTTTCGAGCACAAGTTCCCTTTCGGTCGGCTTCTGGTGGGTGTGATCACCTCGAACCGGGTGCCGATCATCATCGCCGTGGGCCTCGGAGCGCTCAGTCAGTTCTACGAGATAGCCGGCGATCGGCTCATAGGGGAGACCGCGGCGCGCGCAGCGGCGACCGCCTTGCCCGTGTTGATCCCGGTTATCTTTGCCGCGGCGCTGCTTCTCGTGGCGGCGGCCGCGGGCGTGGGCATCGCGCGCGACTTCGGGTTCGTGGCCCGACGCTACGACACACGTATCGAGATCGAGGCCGGGCTGCTCGGCCGGCGGCAGATCAGCATCCCGGTGCGCCGCATCCAGGCCGTGCGCATCGAGGAGTCCTGGATCAGACGTCTGCTCGGGCTTGCCGCTGTTCACGTCGACACGGCGGGGCTCGAGCGGGGCGGGCAGCAAGGACAGCAGATCGCCGGCAGCAGGGCGATGGTGCCGGTGGCCAGGGCCGACGAGGTGGACGGTCTCCTGCACGGCCTGCTGCCCGAGTCCGAGGTGTTTCCTCAAGCCCTGCGGGTTCCCGCCCGCGCCGTGCGCCACTACCTGCTGGTGCCCACGCTGCTCGCCACGATCATCGCGCTCGCCGCACTCGGCCCCACCGGTTGGTTCATCTACCGGCCCGCGCTCCCGTGGGCGATGGCCGCCGTGGTGTTGGTAGCGCTCTTCGCCGCCGGCGTGCGCGCGTTGGAGTGGCGTCGGGCCGGGGTCGGGACAGATGAAGACGCCGTGGTCTTCCGTTCCGGGGCGCTTGGCTCGAGGCGCGTGCGCCTCACCCGCTCTCGCATCCAGTCGCTCGACGTCCGGCAGAGCCCCCTGCAACGGCGGGCGCACCTGGCGTCGCTCAGAACCGTCTCTGTCTCCGGTTCGTCGCGGGCTACCTACGGCGTGGCACATCTCGAACAAGCGGAAGCTTTGCGCATTCTGAGGTGGTACGAGGACGGCCTCGCACGGCCCTCGCGCCTCGCCCGCAGCACTGTCGAATTCCGGGGCACCATTGCTCCCGTATCGCGCATCACTCGCACCGAGGCAGTCGACCTCGGGGAGACCGACCTGGCAGAGATCCACGATCTGCGCACGCGCGCGCCGGACTTCTTTGAAGAGGTGGGTGACCCACTCCCGACGCTTGAATCGTTCCAGGCCGATCTCGACGATCTGCCGGACGGCTACTCTCGCGCCGATGAGGCGATCTACCGCGCGTACGACGACGGTTCTTTCGGCGGCGACCGGGTTGCGGGTTATGCCGAGGTGCTCCGTGGTTTCCCGCAGGAGGGTCGGTGGACCATCGGCATCCTCCTCGTGGCCGCGGAGTTGCGCGGGGCGGGGGTGGGCCGCGCCGTGGTGGACGCGATCGCGGGGGACGCGCGCGCCGCGGGCGTGACGGCCTTGGTGGTGGGGGTCATCAGCACGCGGGAGCGCTCCCTGGCCTTCTGGCGGCGTGAGGGATTCAACACGGAAGTGCGCCGCCGCCCCATCGCGATCGGCAACGTGGAGGCCGAAGTCGTGCGGCTCGAGCGCAGCCTGGCGATCGAACCACCCGAGGTCGGCGGGCCGCTCAGCTGTGCGTGACCCGGCCCACAGTCTCACGCGCACCCGATCGAGGGGTCGGACATGCCCGCGCCGGCGCGCCGCCTCAGGACGCTCTCCTCACGGCCGGGTACTTTGGCCTCGGCACGGCCTGCCGCCCTCGGGGTCGGCTGTCGCACCGGCGTCGCAGCGCCAGGCGTATAGTCGCTGCGACGTCACAGCGGCACGCGGCCGCTCTGGGCGCCGCGGGGTTGCCGGGGTGCGGCGATCGCTGTCAGAGACCGAGGAGGATGGATGGACACGCCCGAAGAGATGTGGACCGCATACCTGGCGGCGGCGCCGGACGTTAGGGACGCGCGAATCTCTTACACCGCCTGGCACTTCTGCGACAATCAGCGGTCCGCTGACGAGCTGGCCGAACTCGCGCTCCGCGGCGTCAAGCGGGCCACGGCCGGCGCCCTGTGGGCCTACGAACTCGAGGGCGAGGCGCTGCCGCTGGTGGGCGACCACAGCATCGTCACCGACTATGCGGGTCGGCCGGTGTGTGTCATCCGCACGACGGGGGTGGAGGTGGTGCCGTTCGACTGTGTGACCGAGGAGTTCGCGGCGACCGAGGGCGAGGGCGACGGCTCGCTTGCCTACTGGCGTGAAGCACACTGGGCTGCGTTCACCCGCGAACTCGAAGTGGCGGGCCGGCGACCCGAACTCGATATGCCGGTGGTGTGCGAGCGTTTCGACGTCATGTACCCGCGGTAGCGGGCAGCGTGCGCGACCGGGCGCGGGTGCGAAGGAGGAGGAGACGATGATCGAACTGCGACCCGCCACCATCGACGACCTGCAGTTGCTCCGGCACTGGGACGAGCAGCCGCACGTGATCGCCGCCGGCGTCGACGACGACGAATGGGCTTGGGACCAGGAGTTGCTACGCGATCCCGACTGGCGCGAGCAGTTGATCGCCGAGCTCGACGGAAGGCCGATCGGCGTTCTGCAGATCATCGATCCGGCGCTGGAGGACAGTCACTACTGGGGCGACGTCGAGCCCAACCTGCGGGCCTTGGACATCTGGATCGGCGAGGAGGCCGACCTCGGAAAGGGCCACGGCACCGAGATGATGCGTCTCGCGCTCGCCCGCTGCTTCGCCGACCCCGCGGTGACTGCCGTGCTGATCGACCCGCTCGCCGCGAACGTCCGCGCCCACCGCTTCTACGAGCGTCTCGGTTTCCGGTTTGTCGAACGACGCCGCTTCGGTGACGACGATTGTTTCGTGTATCGCCTGGAGCGCGGGCACTGAGTCGCCTCCAGGCAACGTGGTGTTCTCGGCCGCCGTCGCCGCCCTCCTCGAGGCCGCACTGGGCGGACCACCTGGGGGTCTCGGCGCGAATCGTCGTGGGTACGGAGGCGGATCTGGCCGTGGTCGTGCGGGACAACCCGCTCGCGGAGGAAGCCCTTACTGTGAGAGGTGGAGGATGCACACAGCGCTTGTGATCGTCGATATCCAGAACGACTACTTCCCCGGGGGAGCGATGGAGTTGGTCGGTGCCACGGAGGCCGGCGCCCGTGCTCAGCGGGCACTCGCGGTCTTTCGGGAGAGATCCCGGCCCGTCGTTCACGTGCAGCATGTCGCGGCTGAGCCGGACGCCACCTTCTTCCGTCCCGGCACGCCCGGTATGGAGATCCACCCCTGCGTCGCTCCGCTGCCGGGGGAGTCGATCTTCCAGAAGCACTACCCGAACGCTTTTCGCGAGACTTCCCTTCTCGAGCATCTGCGGGGACTCGACGTGGCCCGCCTGGCGATCGTCGGGATGATGACGCACATGTGCATCGACACCTCCGTGCGCGCCGCGGCCGATCTCGGGTTCGAGTGCCTTCTCGCGCACGACGCCTGTGCGACGTTGGCCCAGTCGTTCGGGGGCGTCACCGTCGCTGCTGAACACGTGCAGGCTGCGTTTCTCGCCGCGCTGGATGGTACCTTCGCGGAGGTGCTCTCAGTCGACGAACTGTCCTTGACGGTCTGACCTTCTCTCGTCCCGGATGCTCGACTGCTCGAGGAGGCAGGCGTCCGCGTAGAAGCGCTCGATTTTGCCTGTCACGATGAGCTCTACGATGGACTCCGGCTTGCCGGCCGCGGCCGCCGCGGTCCGCTCGTCGGCCGCCGGTTGCGCGACGATCTCAGCCGGCACTTCCTCCCGGGATGCCCAACGAGGTCCGTCGTTCGAACACGACGCGCACTACTTCTCGGCTCCTTCTCGCGAGCCGTGCGTCAGCCGCTGATCGCGCCGTGTCCCGCCCGGCGCCTGCGCCTCGGGTGGAGCCTGCAGATGCACGGTACGGATGGGGAACGGGATCTCGATGCCTTCCTCCCTGAAGCGGGCGTGCAGTCTCTTCACGAAGGCGTGTTTCACGGCGAACTGGTCGACGAACCCATCCACACGCAGGATCACCGTGAGGTCCACGCTACTGTCACCGAACGTGTGGAAGCGCACCAGGGGCTCCGCATCGGCAACGGCGCCGGACGCCTCCTCCATGACCTGTCGAGCCACGTCGATACACACCTCTTCCACATGCTCGAGATCGCTGTTGTAGCTCACTCCCGTTTGGACCAGGAGGCTCATCTCCTGCTCGGGTAGGGAATAGTTGGTGACTATGCTGCCCGCGATCTTCGAGTTCGGCACCACGATCATGTTGCCGGGCAGGGCGCAAATGGTGGTGTAGCGCCAGGTGATGTCCACGACGTACCCCTCTTCGCCGGACTCCAGCTTCAAGTAGTCCCCCGGGCGTATCAGCCGGGACATCAGCACCTGGAAGCCGGCGAAGAGGTTGGACAGGGTATCCTGCAGCGCCAGAGCCACCGCGATGCCGCCGACGCCGAGGGCGGTCAACAGGGGCGTGACCGAGATGCCCAGGCGTTGGAGCAGGACCAGGAACCCCAGAATCGCGACCACGACGGTCGTGAGGTTGCTGAAGATGCTGGCACCCGGCAGCTGCCCTTCGGGGCGGTTCGCCCACACGCGCACGAGCCGTCCGGAGACGCGCGCGACTACCCACGTAGCGGACAGAATGATCAGTACCACTAGAGCCGTCGTCAGCCCCCGGTGGATCACCGGCCTGAACGGCAGTACGCGTGTGCCCGCGAACACGCCCACGACGACGAGCCAGAGTACGGGGGCACGGCCCACCGCCTTCAGGACAACGATCTCCCCGGGCCAACGCGACGCGGCGATCCGGCGTTTGACCAGAGTTCGCGCCAGGTACCAGTACGCCCCGGCCAAGACGACGCCGAGCATCACAGCAGAGCCACTCAGGATGAGATCCCGCATCGTGGGCCGCCACATGAAGAAGTCGAGGATCGACACGACTATCCCCCTTGAACGGTCTGAGGGAACAGAAGATCGACGAAGCGTTGGGCGGTCGGCTGGGGTTCGTGATTGGCGAGACCCGGCCGTTCGTTCGCCTCGACGACTACATACTCGGGCCGGTCTACCGCTTCCACCAGTAGATCGAGGCCCACCACGGGGATGTCCAGCACGAAGGAGGCCTTGCGGGCCGCCTTGATCAGCTCCGGATGCAGTTCGGTCGTGACGTCATGGATCGTGCCTCCCGAATGGAGGTTGGCGGTCTTGCGCACCACGAGATGCTCGTTGGCCGGCAGGATCGCGTCCAGCCCGTAGCCGGCGGCGCGCACGCAGCGCTCGGTCTCGGTGTCCACGGGGATCGTGCTTTCCCCGCCGGTGGCCGCCGCCCGGCGACGGCTCTGCTTTTCGATTAGCTGCCGAACGGTGTGCGTGCCGGTGCCGGCGACCTGTGCGGGGCGGCGAACCGCCGCCGCCACCACCCTGTGGTCTACTACCACGATGCGGAGATCCTCCCCCGTAACGAACTCCTCCAGAAGCACCTTCTCGCCGAACCGCCCGGCCCTCTCGACCGCCTCGTGCAGCTCAGCGGTGTCGGTGATGTCGACGTGCACTCCCGCTCCCTGCTCGCCCTTCGCGGGCTTCACCACAACACGCTCGTGAGTCTCGAGGAACGCCTCACACTCCGAACGGGTGCCCGCGACCTCTTGAGCCGGTACGCGCAGTCCGGCTGAGGTCAGGAGTCCACTGGTGACCTCCTTGTCGTCGCAGCGGCTCATAGCCACGGCGGTGGTGAGTTCCGAGAGCGACTCCCGGCAGGTGATAGAGCGTCCGCCGAACGTGAGGCTGAAGTACCCGTGTTCCGGGTCGATCACCTCCACGGCGACTCCCCGGCGCCGGGCTTCGTCCACGATTATGGCCGCGTAGGGATTGAGTTCGTCGCAACCGGAGGGCCCGATGAACAGGGGCTCGTTGATGGGATTCTTCCTCTTGAGCGAGAAGAGGCGTAGGCGACGGAAGCCCTTCTTCGCGTATAGGGCGATGGCCTGCGTGTTCTCACTCAACACCGAGAGGTCCATGAAATCGCGACCACGCGCTTGGAAAAGGGCGGCCAGGGAGTCGACCAGTGCCTCGCCCACACCCGGATGAGGCGTCCTGGGGTCGACGGCGAGGTTCCACATGCTTGCCCCATTGTTGGTCCCTCCGATTGCGAGCTTGTGGTCTACTCCGGTGATGACCCCGACGATCTCTCCCGTCCGGCAGTCCTCCGCCACGTGGTGCACCAGCACGTTAGAATCGGCCGTGCGCAGCAAGAACTCCTCACCCATCGGCACCATCTTCCGCGTTTCGAACAGATTGTCGACGGCCTGCGCGTCCTCCTCCGTCCGCAGGCGGCGGACCTCGAAGGTGTCCGGCGCCTCCTCATGACGAAACGGCCGTAGCCACAACCGGTAGGTATCGGAGGGGTCGAGGAACACCTCCTGCGGGGCCTGCGCCAACACGACGTGGGGATCATGTACGTAGAAGGCGATGTCCCGGCGGCCGGGCCGCTCGTTACGCAGCGCCCTGATCAGATCATCGCTCCCGGCAAAGGTGGGAGCGAAGAGTAGGCGTCCCCAGCCGCATTCGACGCTCACCCTCGACCTCGCCGGCTTCGAGGTCTCTCTGAGTGAGACGAGGGTGCTGTTGTGGTCGTTGGCTCTCATCAATGGGCTCCCTTTCTTGCGCTCCGCAGTGCCTCGGCGCCTACAGGCCCTGCACCTGCAGCCAGTATTCGAGCAGGGCGACCTGCCACAGCTTCGATCCGCGCAGGGGAGTGATGTGGCCCTCCGGGTCGGAAAGCAGCTCGTCCACATACTGCGGTCGGAACAGACCGCGCTGCTTCGCGGCGGTGCTGCCGACGATGTCCCGCACGAACTCCAGATACTCTCCGCGCAGGTACTTCAGGGAGGGGACGGGGAAGTATCCTTTGGGCCGGTCGATCACCCTGGCGGGGAGCACCGAGCGGGCGGCTTCCTTCAGTACGTGCTTGCCTCCGTCGGATAGTTTCAGCTGCGGCGGTATGCGGGCGGCGAGTTCCACCAGTTCGTGATCGAGGAAAGGCACGCGGGCTTCGAGTCCCCAGGCCATGGTCATGTTGTCCACCCGCTTCACTGGGTCGTCCACCAACATCACCCGCGTATCGAGCCGGAAGGCTTTGTCGGGCGGCGTGTCCGCCCCCGGGGCGCCGAAGTGCCGCTCGACGAAGGCGCGGCTGAAGTCGTCGCTGTGATGCTCCGGCTCCAGGACCCTCCGCATCTCCTCGTGGTCTCTGTCGAAGAAGACATTCGCATAGTCGGCTACGGGGCTGCTGCTGTCGACGAGCGGGGGGTACCAATGGTAGCCCGCGAACACCTCGTCGGCGCCTTGACCGCTCTGCACGACCTTGATGTCCTTCGCCACCTCCTGAGAGAGGAGGTGGAAGGCGACCACGTCGTGGCTCACCATGGGTTCCGACATGGCCGCGACGGCGGACGTGACGGCGGGCAGGAGCCGACCGGAATCCACGAAGATGCGATGATGGTTCGTGCCGAAATGAGCGGCCACGAAATCGGAATAGGCGAACTCGTCCCCGGCCTCGCAGTTCACGCTCTCGAATCCCACCGAATAGGTGCCCAGATCCTGGGCCTGCCCGGCCTCGGTCAGCAGGGCGACTATCAAGCTCGAATCCAGACCGCCGGACAGGAGCACCCCCACCGGGACGTCGGCCACAAGCCGCAGGCGCACCGCCCGGCGTAACGATGCCAGGATCAGCTCTTGCCATTCCTCCAGGCTCCTGCTCGAGTCACTCGCGTTCCGCTCGAAGGGGAGCGACCAATAGGTGCGCTCATCGAGGGATCCGTCCGGCTCCACGGTCATGGTCGTAGCCGGGCACAGCTTGCGCACGCCCCGCAAAAGTGTACGTGGAGCGGGCACAACGGAATGGAAGGTGAGGTAGTGGTGCAAAGCCGCCGGATCGATGCCGGTGTCCACGCCCTCGGTGCGTAGGAGTGCCGGCAGATTCGAGGCGAAGCGTAGGGCTCCGCTTCCGGAGGTGTAGTAAAGAGGTTTGATGCCCAACCGGTCGCGGGCCAGAGTCACCCGTCCCGAATCTCGCTCCCACACGGCGAACGCGAACATGCCGTTGAAACGCGCTACGCAGTCCCGGCCCCAGGCGTGAAAGGCCTTGAGCACGACCTCGGTGTCACCACGCGAAAAGAAGCGGTATCCGGCGGACTGCAGTTCCGCCCGTAGCTCGGGGTAGTTGTATATGGCTCCGTTGAAGACCACGCCGAGGCCTAGTTCCGAGTCGATCAGCGGCTGTTGGGCCGCCTCGCTCACGTCAATGATCTTAAGCCTTCGATGGCCGAAGCCGAGGCGGCCCTGGGCGAACGTGCCCACCGCATCCGGCCCGCGCTCCCGCAGGGCCTCGGTCATGAGGGCGAGCGTGGCCGGGTCTGCCTGGTGGTGGTCGAAGCGGATCTCTCCGCATATTCCGCACATACTCTTGGTGCCTCCTTTGCCGAGCCGGCCTAGCGGCGGGCGCAGAGCGCGACCCGACATCCGCTCGGCCGTAGAGACGTCGATGAGGGATCGGAGCTAGAGGGCTGCTGAAAAGCGAAGCCTTGGCCCCCAGAACGCACTGGGCGGCGCGATACGGCGTCCTCGGTCGCGCCCGTAGCGCTGCTACGAGCGCGCCTCTCGTCCTTGTCTCGCACTCGCCCATCGCACTCTGAAGGCGGGGCGTCACTTTTCAGCAGCCTCGTAGGGCGGCCTGCAGGCTCGGAAGATCTTGGGGGGTTGTTCTCGGATGAGAACTCGGGGAAGAGCATGCCATTGAGGTTATCACGTATGGTTGCGGCCGGCAGGCGGGCCGCCGCACCCTTCGGCCGGCAGGCGCTCCGGTGCGCGGAAAAGGGCTGCATCTCGATACGGCCGGACTATCGCGGCAGTGGACTGTGAGCGGTTCGCGGGGCCCTTCCCATGGAGAGCGCGATCCACAGGAGGGCAGAGGCCAACAAGCTGATGTCTTCGACGATGCCTAGGGACACGGCTGCCGATGCCCCTACCAATGCCCAGATGATCGGGAGAGCCATCATGTATCGGGGTGCCCGGTCAACGAGAAGCAGGAGCCCAAAGGTGAATATCACGAGCGGGCACGGAGTGAGGCCGAACACAGGGCCGTTCGGAAAACCGTGGCCCAAGGCCGACCCGATCAGCGGATAGGCGACCATCGACCACGCGGTCAGACCCAATCCGGTCCACGAGCGAACATCCCCAGCGAAGCGGAACTGAAGTTGCCCGCGCCATGCGCCCCAGACCAGTAGCACAGCTTCAATGACGAAGAGGATTCCAAAGACGCGCGCTGCGGGGTTGATCGGTGCGAAGCTCAGCAGGTGGTAGGCGATGCCGGTGAATGCCCAGAAAGCGGCCAAGATGAGTGCGACGGCGGTGTTGCTCACCCGCTTCGGACGCAGCGCCAGCCAGATTGCCGCCGCGCCGAAAAGGTAGGCCAGCAACTGCATCGGCCAGATGGCATTGTTGTAGTCGGTGAACACGGCGATGAACTGATCGGTGCTGAACGGCAGGTTCATAGTAGTCCTCCTTGCATAGTGGATTTCTCGCCCGCTCAAGGCTAGAGCAGGAGCGGGAGGGGCGCGTCAGCCGAGAGCCCAGTCCTCGTCCTGGCCGGGAGACCGGACTGCAACCTGGCCGCGCGACCGTCCGTGGTGCTTGAAGCGGCCGCTGCGAGGCGTGAGGAGACGGCCCAGGAGTGTGCGCTCGGTCGTCGTACCCTACAACGGTGCGTCCGCGCGTCGGTACTGGAGAATGGTGGCCGTGACGCCAACGAGGAACGTGGCGACCAGGACGGCGACGGAGGCGCTCCGAAGGGGCGCTCCGCCTCCACCCGATCCTATGAACAGTTCTGGTATGGACCACGGCAGCCAGGCTGTGAGGTCTACTGTCGAAACCGGAACACCGATCACGAGCGCGCCGGTAGCGAGGGCGATCGGAGCGAAGTATCCTCGACTCACGGTGGCCAGCCAAGACGTGAGGGGCATCGCGAGGAAGTACAGCCAAGTGGTGATGAGTACCGCCACGGCCGTGTCAACGGCGGTCGACGTAGTGAGCCTCCCCAATCCCAAGGGAAGGCCCAACACCAACGAGACGCCCACGTGGAGTATTCCCAGGGCTGTCATCCACACAAGAAGCGCCCCGAACTTGGCGACTACGATGCGCCAGCGGGGGGTCGGCAAGGTGAGCATGAGCGCGTAAGTGTGTTCGCGGTACTCGCGCGCGAAGATGTGGGCGGCCGCAAAGGAGAAGAGCATGATCCCCGGCCCTCGGTTCAGCGTCTCCCCGTTGAGGCGCAGGAAGAACTGCCAGTCCGGATTCCTCAGCTGGAGCAGCACGTCGGGCGACGCTCCCGTGGTCGCCGACAGGCCCGCCCGAGTGCCGAGCAAAGTTGCGGTAACGAGCACCGGGGCGAGCGCCATGACTCCGCTCACTATCCAGGCGGTGCGCGATCTGCGCAGCTTCAGAATCTCCAAGAGGAGCAGTCCGATCATTCCCCTGCTCCTCCGGTGAGCCGCATGAAGTGTTCTTCGAGTCCGGATTCGCGCAGGCGCAGAGCGCTCACTCCGACGCCTGCGGCCACCAGTGCCCCGTTCATCGCGGCGGCGCGGTCGAGATCGGAGTACACGCGAACAGAGCCGGCGTCGTGGATGGTGAACTCATCAAGGTGGAGTTGTTCTTCCAGTACCCATGCAGACCGCGCGGTGTCGTCCACCCGGAATTCCAAATACGCGCGGCTCCGCCGCCGCAACTCGCCGTGGTCGATCTCCTCGACCAGGCGCCCCTGGTGCATGACCCCTATCCGAGTAGCCAGCTGCTGCACCTCGGCGAGTATGTGGCTCGAGAGGAAGACGGTGATACCAAGTGAAGCCGAGAGCCGCTCGATGAGCGCGCGCATGTCTGCGATCCCCGCCGGGTCGAGCCTGTTCGTGGGTTCGTCGAGTATCAGCAACTCCGGCTCGTGGAGGACGGCCACGGCGAGGCCCAGGCGCTGGCGGTTACCGGCCGATAGGCCGGCCGCGCGCACGTTCGCGTATGCCTTCAGATGCATGAGTTCCATGGCTCCGTCGATCTGCCGTTCTTCGAGTCCGAAAGCCTGCTGACGGAGGCGCAGATTCTCGCGCACGGTAAGGTTTCCGTACGCTCCAGTGGTCTCGAGCAGAGCCCCGATGCGCTCGAGAGGTCGGGTCATCCCGGGCCTCATCGGTTGATCAAAGAGTTCCACCGATCCCCCGTCGGGAGCCGCGAGGCCCAGGAGCATCCTGATAGTGGTGGTCTTGCCTGCGCCGTTCAATCCGAGAAAGCCATACACATCTCCCCGGCGTACGGTGAGATCGAGGCCGTCTACGGCCTTGAGTCCACCGAATCGCTTCGTGAGTGCGCGCGTTCTGACGACAAGTTCGGAGGCACTCACGTTGCGGTCCCCACCACGTCGTCCTCGTCCGGCGCCAAGGGCCCCTCAAGGACGAAACTGGCACCGCGTCCCGTTTCGCTCTCGGCGTGGAGGTCCATCCCCATGCGGAGGGCCAGGTCGTAGGCAATGGCCAGGCCCAGACCCGTGCCTCCCCCGCCGGTCCCGGTCTGCCCGCGCTGGAAGAGGGCATCGGGGTCTCCCTGGATACCCGTTCCGTTGTCTGAGATCTCGAGGCGGAAACGGCGGTTCTGTGCCGAGAGCCGCACTCGCAGATCGGTCATTCCCTTGGCGTGGGCGATCGTGTTGGATATGAGGTTGTCGAGAACGCGGTGTAAGGCCATCTCGTCGGCGGTCACACGGTGCTGCTCCTCAGGAAGGTCGAGGCCGACGAACGTGCCGGCGTACCGGAGTTGGGGCTCGAAGCCCAGCAGGGTGCGCCGCGCAGCTTCGCACAGATCCACGGGCGCCGCGGACAGATCCAGGTCACCGGAGTCTAGGCGGCTCATGTAGAACAAGTCGTCTGTAAGCCGGGCGAGTTGTTTGGCCTTGTCGCCGATGGTCGCCACGTATCGCTCGGGGTCGTCGCCGATACCTCTTCGAAGCGCGTCCGCGTAGCCGGCAATGGAGGTGATAGGCGTTCGCAGATCATGTGTGACGTTCGCCACGAAACGACGGTGAGCTTCATCGTGGCGAAGCTGCTGCTCACGTTGCGCCTGGACGTGCTCAGCAAAGAGGTTCATCTTCTCGGCCAAGAAGCGCGCTCCACCCGCATGAGCCACGCGTATTCGGAAGGCCGCGTGCCCCCCGAGCAACTCGTCGAGACCTTCGGCCACCCGATTCACGTCCCTGCGGAACGTGATTTCTCGGACGAGGAGCACTCCGCCGGCCGCGCCTAGGCCGAGCACGAACGAGCCCAGCATGAGCACCCACACGCTCATAGCGGCTCGTCGCTCACGTTCGAGAATCGCACGAATCGAGGCGATAGCCTATGCCCCAGATCGTCTTGATCAGGGCCGGCTCGCCAGGATCGTCCTCCAGCTTGCTGCGCAGCCGGCGGATGTGTACCTGGACGGTGCTGTAGTCACTGACCCATTGGTCACCCCAGACGGCCGAGTAGATCTGCCCCTTCGTGAAGGCACGTCCCGGTTGGCCGGCGAGCAGGGCCAGCAGGTCGAACTCTTTGGCAGTGAGCTCGATGCTTTCGTCGTGCTTGCGCACGGTGCGGGAGCCGAGGTCCATGCGGACGGCCCCGACCTTGAGTATCTCGTCGGGGCGCTCATTGGGGGGCGTCGTGGCCTGGTCGTAGCGGCGAAGGTGGGCCTTGACACGGGCGACGAGTTCTACCGGGCTGAAGGGCTTGGTGAGGTAGTCGTCCGCACCGATCCCGAGTCCGACGGCCTTATCCAGGTCGGTGTCACGCGCGGACAGCATCATGATGGGGATGTCTGAGCGCTGTCGTATGCGCCGGGCCAACTCGAACCCGTCGAAGTCGGGGAGCATGACGTCGAGGATGGCCATGCTGTAGTGCTCGTGCTCGAAGCAGCGGATCGCGGACTCTCCATCCGCTGCCGTGTCCACGTCGAATCCCTCATTGATCAGATTTAGTCGCACGACGCCGAGAATCGCCTCTTCGTCGTCGACAGCCAGTATTCGGCGACTCATTAGGTTGCTCTTCTCCTCCATCGGGGTTTCGTCAAGCATATCCTCCCGCCTCGCACGATTTCCACGTCAGTTCAGGAAATGGCAAAGATGACCCCTCTGCTGCTTCAGGCATGTCCTGGACACTAGTGGAGGACGCAGGGCGGCCTGCGCGGACTCGAAGGGAGCGGGAAATGATCCAGACGATCTCAGAAGCCTTGGGTGGGCTGGACGAGGGCGCGGTCTACGCGATCCTCATCTACGGAGTCCTCCAGCTCAGCATCCAGGCATGGGCGCTGGTGGACTTGTCGCGGCGCGAACGCGTGCGTTACGGGAAGAAGTGGTTTTGGGCGGTGGTCATTCTGGCGCTTTCAAGTTTCGCCCTCGGCACCATCGGCTACGTGGCCTTCGGCCGTTCCGTGCCCCAGCGCGATGGTCAACAGCCGCATCCGAACGGTCGGAGCGGGGAGAGCGCGCGCGCCGTAGTGGAGTCTCTCTACGAAGGTGAGGTGATCGGGCGATGACGGCAGCTATCGAGATCAAAGGTCTGACCAAGAAGTATGGCGACACGGTGTCGCTCGACGGCATAGACCTGACCGTCCAAGAAGGGTCCATCTTCGGGTTTCTCGGCCCGAACGGGGCCGGCAAGACCACGACGCTCAGGATCCTCACAGGTCTGGCGCGGCCCACGTCTGGGACCGCAAAGGTGTTCGGATACGACGTGACTAAAGGGACGAACGAAGTGCGATCCATGATGGGCTTCCTGCCGGATGTCCCCGGCTACTACGAATGGATGACAGCGGACGAGTATCTGCGTCTAGCCGGCAAGCTGTTCGGCGTGAGGGGCGACACGCTCGAGTCTAGGGTGCAGTCTCTCCTGGAGCTTTCTGGATTGGACAAGACCACGACGAAAGTCGGCGGATACTCTCGCGGCATGCGGCAGCGTCTCGGAGTCGCCCAGGCTCTCATCAGCGCTCCGCGGGTGCTGTTCCTCGACGAACCCACCAGCGCCTTGGACCCCATAGGCCGCAAGGATGTGCTCGATATGATCACCGCCCTCAAAGGGAAGGCCACCGTGTTCTTCTCTACGCACATCCTCACCGACATCGAGCGTGTCTGCGACACGGTGGCGATTTTGGACGCCGGGCGTGTGGTCGAACAGGCCACCATCGCCGAACTGAAGGCCAAGCGCGGCACTCGGCGCATCGTCGTGGAGGTCGAGAGCGGCGCCGCTGTTCTCGCTGCCGATCTCGCCGCAGAACAGTGGGCGGGCGACTGTTCGCGTGAAGGATCGACCATCCGCTGCATGGTTGGAGATCTGGTCGCTGCTCGTCGTCGCGTGCCCCAACTCATCGCCGATCATGGTTTGGCATTGGTGCGCATGAACGATGAAGAGCCGACGCTGGAAGACGTGTTCGTCGGGCTGGTTGGAGGTGTTGTGTGATGCGCGGTTTCAGGGTGTTCCTCGGCAAAGAGTTCCAGGAGATCTTTCGTACCTGGCGGATCTTCATTCTCCCCTCGATCATGGTGGCCGTGGGCTTGCTGAGTCCGGTGTTGGCCAAGATCATGCCGGACATCATAGGGTCGGCGGCGTCCGCCCAACCCGGCGTTGTCATTGAACTGCCTGCTCCCACGACCATGGACGCCTACCTCACTTTCAGCAAGAACTTGTTCCAGATTGTCACCATAGCGGTAGTCATCGCTATGGCGGGGTCCATCGTGGGCGAGCGGAAGAACGGAACGGCGATTCTCATGCTCACGAAGCCACTCTCACGGGAGGGGTTCGTCTTGGCGAAGGTGCTCAGCAACTGGGCGTTGTTGCTCGGTTCCACCGTCGTCGGCGGAGTTGCCTGCTGGGCCGTGACACAGGCGTTCTTCGCGAACGAGTTCGTCGATCGATTCGTAGCCATGACGGCTCTCTGGGTGCTGCTGGCGGCCCTGTTCGTCGCGGCAGTGGCGTTCTTCAGTGTGGTCTTGAAGTCTCAGTCGGGCGCCGCCGGAGCGGGCCTGGGGCTGTTCCTGGCGATGACGATACTCTCTGGCTGGGCGCCCGCCCGCGACTTCTCACCGGCGGGACTCGTGAGCCTCGGCAACCGCCTACTAACCGGCCAGGAGGCGGCAGTGTTATGGCCGGTTGTGACTGCGGCTGCGGTCGCCATCGCCTGTGTGGCGGCCACGGCGGCGCTCTTCAAACGGCAAGAGATCTAGGCGAGTCAAGAGCACAGTCAGCGAAAGACGTTGCCGACTCGCGGTGCGCTCGCCGTTGAGCGTAACCACCTCGTTACTCGAGCGTGACGGAACCGCGAAATTGCGTTGGTAGGTTCTCGTAGTTCACACGCAAGAGGAAGGAGTCATGGAGATGCACAGCAGGAAGCAAACCAAGGGTCGGAGACGAATCCTGGCGCTGGGCGGACTGATCGCGTTAGGATTGGCAGCGGTGGTCTTCGCGGCGGGGTGCGGAGGTGATTCGGCCGAGGCGCTCCCGGTTCAGTATCAAGAGGGCGAGATTTCAACGACCACCGAGACCACCTCGACCCTGCCTACTACGTCGACTTCCACAACCAGTAACACGACTCAGGTGGAAGCCGGAAACCAGCCCCACCCCTCCACCTCGAGCGACTCGCTCATAGTGAGGGTCTACTTTGCCGACGGTGAGGACCTGGTTCCCGTTAACCGGAAGATCGCAGCCAGCGGAATGGTTGGGACGGCCGCCCTCGAGCAGCTGCTCAGTGGTCCCGCGGCGGCAGAGACGGTCGCCGGTCTCACGTCGGCGGTGCCCCAAGGCACCACCGTAAAGGGGTTGACAGTGAAGGACGGCACAGCCACGGTCGACCTTAGCTCGAGGTTCAATGAAGGTGGCGGAACGTCGTCTATGTATGTCCGACTGGGGCAAGTCCTCTACACTCTCACCGATTTCTCGACCATCGACCGGGTGAAGTTCCGTGTCGACGGGAGGGACCTGCGCGCCCTTGGAGGCGAGGGTCTGCTCGTTGGCGAAACCATGGACCGTGCGCAGTATAAGCGGATGATTTCGACCGATCACGACGCCCCTTCGGGGAGCACCGCTCCCTTGGTAAGCGCGTTCAAGGTCTACTTCATCCAAGGCGAGAGGCTGTCAGCCAAGACACGCACGGTTCCTTTCACTTCGGGCGTGGGCACGGCGGCGGTGGTCAACCTGCTGGGCGGACCCTCTTCGGCGGAGAAGGCACAGGGCGCGGGCACAGAGATCCCGGCGAACACAAGGATCATCTCCCTGAACATCCGGGATGGGGTCGCGAGCGTTGACCTCACGAAGCAATTCGTCGAGGGAGGCGGGAGTCTCTCCATGCACCTGCGTTTGGGGCAGCTCGTCTACACTCTGACCGAGTTTCCGACAGTGCATCATGTGCAGCTCAAAGTGGAGGGCAGGATCGTGAAGAGCCTGGGCGGTGAAGGGCTGCTGATCGCACGCCCTCTGTCACGGAGTGATTGGGCGAGTCTCATCTCTTCGTGACGCCGAAAGGCCTGGGAGACGTGAAGCCCGGCACGGGTTGCCGGGCTTCACGCTTTCGGCCGATGTCGGGCCTGTTCGCCCCCACACCTCGTCGTAGGCGCGCAACGCGCGCCCGCGCCCCCCACTCGACCAGGACCGAGACCCTTCGGTAGCCTAGGCACGATTCCGCCTGCCTGCCCGGTGGAATCTGGCGTCTTCTTCGCCATGCTAACCCTGGCGCGACCGTTGGCGGGAACCTTACCGGTGACGCGGTCGTAGCGTTGAGAGAACGGACTCAGTCCATACAGGAGGCATTCTGATGACCACTCCATCCGAACCGTACGCGCTCCGCCTCGACATCGACTACCCCGAGAAACTCAGTCGCTTGACCACGGCTTTTCGGCTGATATTGATCATCCCGATCGCCATCATCCTGGCTGTGCTCTCGGGCGCTTCGAACTCCACCGTCACCGTGCTGAGGGAGACCGGTGAGGTCGTGTCCCGGGCAACGGATGCCGGTGGGGGGATCGCCGCCGGCCTGTTCTTCGCGACGCTGCTCGTGATCCTCTTTCGGCAACGCTACCCGCGCTGGTGGTTCGACTTCGCTCGGGAGTTCACGCGCTTCGAGAACCGTATTGGCGCGTACGCAGCCTTGCTCACCGACCAGTACCCCTCCACCGAAGACCAGCAGGCGGTGCATCTGGAGATCGACTACCCCGACGCCAAGGAAGACCTCAACCGCTGGCTGCCCTTGGTGAAGTGGTTTCTGGCCATCCCCCACTACATCGTGCTCATCGTGCTGGCGGTGATCGCCGTGTTCGCGGTCATCATCGCCTGGTTCGCCATCCTCTTCACCGGGCGCTATCCCAGGACTCTCTTCGACTACGTGGTCGGGGTGGTCAGGTGGGGGCTGCGGGTGCAGGCGTACGCGTTCCTCTTGGTGACCGACCGCTATCCGCCGTTCCGCCTCAGCTGAAGCGGCGACCGAAGGAGAAGGGAAGTCAGATGACCTCACAGAGGAAGAGCGCGATCTGGGTGGGCGTGCTCTACATAGTAGCGACGGTGGCGGGGATAGCGAGTGTAGGCCCTTCGGGGACTCTAACGGGCGGCCCCGGGATCCTCGTCAATGCCGCGGCACACGAGAGCGACTTGATAGTGCTGGTGCTGCTGAACCTGGTCATGGCCGTCGCGGTGGCCGGCGTGGCATTCATGATCTATCCGATCTTGAAGCAGGACGCGGATACGGAGACCAAGCAGGGCCTGGCCCTCTGGTACGTCGGCACCAGGATCACCGAGGGCGCGGTCTTCGTGGTCGCCATACTGGCCACGCTCTCGCTGCTGACGCTGAGTCAGGAGTTCGCGAGCGCGGGCTCTCCGGTTGGTTCCTATCATCAGACTGCGGCCGTCGTGCTCGAGGATGTGGGTAACTTCGGCTGGTCGCTCGGGCAATCCGTGTTCAGCGTGGGTGCCGCGATGCTGTATTACCTGCTGTACGTGTCGAAGCGGGTGCCTCGCTGGATATCGGTGTGGGGTCTCGTCGCGACTCCGTTGTTCCTGGCGGCGAGTCTCTCGCTACTGTTCACCGGGGATCCGAACTCAACCGTATCGAGCGTCCTGTACGCTCCGTTGGGCCTGCAGGAGATGGTCCTGGCGGTCTGGCTGATCTTCAAGGGGTTCCGGCCGGCGTCGAGTTCTGTCGGGCTTCCCATCGGGCGCGGCGTCGTGCGGGCAGGCGCGAGCGGGGGAACGGCATGAAGGCGATCAACGTGGGTCCGGCGACCGATGGGGGCGGTTGACTGGCGGTCGTCCCGGTATCGATGCGGCCCCGGCCACACTCTGCAACACCGTGCTACTCTGAGCCATGACCTCGAGCATCGACCGGTCGTCCCTCACGCGCTTCGCCTGGCTTTCGATAGCCGCGGCCGTCGTTACCATTGCGCTGAAGACGGGCGCTTACCTGCTCACCGGCTCGGTGGGGCTGCTGTCCGACGCGCTGGAATCATCGGTTAACCTCGCGGGTGCGCTCATGGCGCTGGCCATGCTCACGGTGGCCGCTCGCCCCGCCGACGAGGAGCACGCCTACGGGCACGGCAAGGCCGAATACTTCTCCAGCGGAGTCGAGGGTACGTTGATCCTTATCGCCGCCGCCGGCATCGGGGTGGCGGCAGTGCAGAGGCTACTTGTCCCGAGGCCGCTCGAACAGCTAGGCTTCGGCCTGGGGATAACAGTGGTGGCCGCCCTCCTGAACCTTGCCGTCGCGCTGGTCCTGCTCAAGGCTGGTAAGCGCCATCACTCGGTCACGCTGAACGCGAACGCCCACCACTTGCTCACTGATGTGTGGACATCGGTGGGCGTGGTGGTGGGTGTCGGTACGGTGGCGCTCACTGGGTGGGAGAGGCTCGACCCCCTCGTGGCCCTCGTTGTCGCGGGCAATATCGTCTGGGCGGGAGTCCGCATCGTGCGCACGTCGGTGCTGGGATTGATGGACACGGCGCTGTCGGCGGAATGTCAAGGCACCATCCAAGGAATACTAGAGTCACACAGAGAAGACGGAGTCGAGTACCACGAACTGCGCACCCGCCAGTCGGGAGCTCGCCAATTTGTGTCGCTCCACGTGATCGTCCCCGGCACTTGGACGGTCGCGCGGGGTCATGAACTGCTGGAACGCATCGAGTCCGACCTTTGCCGAGAGTTGCAGAATGCGACGGTCCTGACGCACTTGGAATCGTTCGAGGATCCTGCGTCGTGGGATCACGACGACCTGGATCGCTCGGCATGAGACACAGGGAGCTCCTCGGTAAGGCGTTGGACACGTTCGTCCTCGCGCTGTGGGTGGGGGTCTCCGCGCTATCGCCGACTCGCGACGGTGTGGGTACACTAGGAGAGTGAAGGTCGTCTCGGCAGGGGGTTGCAGATGAGCAGCTACGCCGTCATCGACATCGAGACCACGGGGTTCTCGCCGGCCCATCACCATCGCATCCTCGAGATCGGAGTCGTCCTCGTCGATGACGATGGCAACCTCGTGTACGAGTGGGAGACGCTCCTGAATCCGCAGCGTGACGTGGCGGCGACAGAGATTCACGGTCTGTCCGCTGCCGACGTCTACACAGCTCCAACGTTCGAGCAGATCGCGGGCGAACTGGAGTCGCTTCTTCGGGGCAGGGTCCCCGTCGCCCACAACCTGGCCTTCGATGCACCGTTCGTCGCGGCTGAGTATGGTCGACTGGGCTACGAGGTGCCGCTCAGCCCCACATCCGGGCTCTGCACGATGAGGCTTGCCTCGCGCTACCTTCAGAATGGGCCGCGCTCGCTGTCGGCGTGTTGCGGCCTCATCGGCTGTCCCATCGAGTGCGCGCACGCAGCGCTCGACGATGCTCGCGCCACAGCCCGATTGCTCGCGCACTACATGCGTGCCGATGACGCGTTCGCGGACTCATGGCTCGAGGTCATCACCGCCGCCGAGACCAGCGTGTGGCCCGCAATGCCGGCGGGCCAGGTAGCCCGCGTGTCGCGGACGACGGCGAAGGCGGCTCGAGAGCAGCACTTCCTCGGCCGGTTGGCCTCTCGCGCTCCCCGCAGCGAGATGCACCCGGGAGCCAACAGCTACCTCTCCCTGCTCGACCGGGCGCTTCTCGACAGGCAGATCAGCCGGCACGAAGGAGACGAGCTCGTCGCCGCGGCGGAGATGATGGGCCTCTCGCGCGAGGACGCGATCGCTCTGCACCGTCTCTACGTGCGTGCGCTCGGCAAGCTGGCCTTGGTGGACGGCGTGGTCTCGGCGGAAGAGCGGGCCGACCTGGAGCTCGTGGCCGAAATGTTGGGGCTCGGGGCCGGTGATGTGGATGCCTCGCTCGATCCAGCTTCCGCGCCGGGCGCCGACATCTGTGACGTCGGTGGTTTCGGCCTCAAGCCGGGGGATGCCGTCGTGTTCACCGGTGATGCCCCCGGCGTGGACCGCGCGGAGCTCGAGTATCAGGCGCGGGCACTGGGGCTGCGCGTTACCGGATCCGTCAGTGGCAAGACCAGTCTCGTTGTCGCCGCAGACCCGGACAGCATCAGCGGGAAGGCACGCAAGGCTCGCGACCTTGGCGTTCCAATCGTGGACTACGCCACATACATCAGTATGCTGGACTCGGTTACGTGTCGGCCAGCGGTGGGATGACCATCGTCAGCACTGCAGCTTGCTGCCGTCTTTGACTTCAGAGTGCGTTTCCGAGTATGTCGCCGCCCCCGCGATGGGAGCACAGCAGGAACGCCTCAAGGACGCTATTATGTACTTACTGGCGTCCTGAATCGGAGGTTCCCATGCCCCCTATCCGTCCATCCACCGACGTGCTCCCGGTGACTGAGTTTCGCGCGAACACCTCAGCCATGATCGAGCAGATGCACTCGACGGGGCGCCCGCTGATCCTGACCCAGCACGGCCGTAGTGCCGCCGTTCTCCTCGATCCGAGCGTGTACGAAAGCCTGATCGACGAGATCGAATTGCTGCGCGATCTGTCCGTTTCCGAGGCTCAGATAGCCGCCGGCCAAGTCGTCTCACACGATGAGGTCGCGCGCCGCATGCGCGAGAAATACTCTCTGTGAGAGTCGCTTGGACCGAGTACGCATATGAGCAACTCGACCGGGCGATGGCGTTCATAGTCGAGGTCTTCGCCGCTGCGAGGGCGCGCCTGCGGTGAGTGCGAGTGGTATCCTCATTGTAGATACCACGGCCAGGAGGGTCGTCATGAAGACGAAGGTCCAGAGATGGGGAAACAGCCTTGCTGTCAGAATCCCCAAGTCCTTCGCGGAGGAAGTCGGTTTGAAGGACGACTCCGCGGTGGAGATGCGCCTGGTCAAGGGCGGCCTTCTCGTGCAGCCCTTGACCCCGTGGGCACCCACCCTCGATGAGCTACTCGATGGCGTCACCGAGGCCAACCTGCATGGAGAGGTGGATAGCGGCCCGGCGCAGGGTGCGGAGGCCTGGTAGGGATGCCGTGGACCCCGGAACGCGGCGATGTCGTCTGGATCACGATGAAACCGAGCGTCGGCCACGAGCAGTCAGGTCGTCGGCCCGCCTTGGTCATTTCTCCCGGCTCCTACAACGGCAAGGTCGGCCTCGCCCTCCTGTGTCCGATCACCAGTCAGGTGAAGGGCTATCCCTTCGAGGTCGCCGTTCCGGACGGGCTTCCCGTGCAGGGCGTCGTGCTATCGGATCAAGCAAAGAGCCTTGACTGGAGGGCGCGTGGCGCGGAATTCCTCTGCGAGGTGCCATCCGACACCACTGCCGCCGTGTTGCGGAGGTTGGAGCGGCTGGTGGCGCTGTAGCCGGAGTGCCAACCACGGCCCGCCGCCGTCCGCGGCCGACTGAGGAGGATGTACTGGATGATCGTCCGACCGGAGAGTCCCCGCGACGTCGAAGCCATCGAACGGGTCAACATCGCGGCCTTCGCCGACCACCCGTTCAGTCAGCAGACCGAGCACCTCATCGTTGCGGCCTTGCGGGCGGCGGACGCACTCGAGGTGTCGATGGTCGCCGAGGTGGAGGAGACGGTGGTCGGCCACATCGCCTTCTCCCGGGCCCGGATCGGTGACTCGCCGCCGGGTTGGTTCCTGCTCGGCCCGGTGGCCGTGCTGCCCGACTACCAGGGGCGGGGGGTCGGTCGCGCGCTCATCGAGGCCGGACTCGACGTCCTGCGGTCGCAGGGGGCCGACGGGTGCGTCTTGGTGGGTGATCCCGCGTTCTACGCCCGGTTCGGCTTTGGGCATGACCCTCGTATCACGTGCCCCGATGTGCCCGACGAGTACGTGGTCCGCCTTCATCTTGGCGGACCGATGCCGGCCGGTCCGGTGGCCCACCACTCCGCTTTCGGGGTCGGTCCACCCGAGATTCGGCGCCTCGGCCCCGCCGACGCCGACTCCCTGAAAGCCGCCCGGCGGCGGGCTCTGGAGGCGGCGCCCTTGGCCTTCCGATCAGGCCCGGGCGACGACCGTCTGGAGGATCCCGCCTTCACGCGGGCCATGCTCGCGGATGCGCGGCAGGCGGTGTTCGGCGCCTTCGTGGGGGGTGAGCTGGTGGGTTTCGTGGGCGTCACGCCCAGTGATCGACCCAAGACGTCGCACCGCGGCGACATCTGGGGCTTGTACGTGGAGTACGCTCACCGGCGGTCGGGCGTGGGGCGCTCACTCGTTGAGCACGCGGTGGCGTTCGCTCGGTCGTTGGGGGACATTGCCGAACTGGACCTTACCGTCACCGATGGCGCTCCCCACGCCGCCGCCCTCTACCGCTCGCTGGGCTTCGAGGAGTGGGGCCACCGACTTGACTCGATCCGCGTCGACGGAGTCCCGGTGGGTGAGCGGCACATGCGGCTCCGATTGTGACCGGCTCGCGACTCGCTCAGACGCACGGGGCTCCGGCTGTCGCGCTGGCACTCGACCTCGCGCTCATGGAATCTGACTATCAGATTGCGAAGGAGGATGCCACGCCCGAATCTCTCACAGTCACGGAAGTGGTCCGCCATTTTGCCGATTACGTGAATCGCGTCGTATACCGGCGCGAGTCGTTCGTCCTCGTGCGTGGCAACAAACCGGTGGCGGAGCTCCGTCCCCTTCCCGTTGGTAAGCGTCTCGGCGATCTTCCCGGGCTGTTCGACTCCTTGCCGCGCCTGACCGTCACCGAAGCTGACGCCTTTGCGGCCGATCTCGAGGATGCCCGAGAGGGTCTTGCTCGAACCGAGGTCCGTGACCCGTGGCCGTCCTGATCGATGCCAGCATCTTGATCGAGGCCGAGCGCGGGAGACTCGACCTCGAGCCGCACGTGGCGCGTCGAGCGGACGACGAGTCGTTCCTGTCCGTGATCACCGCGAGTGAACTGCTGCATGGGGTGCATCGTGCGGTAAGACCGGACCAACGCGCCCGACGTGCGGCGTTCGTCGAGGGCATCCTGGAACGGTTTCCGCTCCTTCCGGTCGATCTGGCCACCGCGCGGGCCCACGCGCGGGTGTGGGCCGAACTTGCGAAGGCAGGCACCCTCATCAATCCGCACGACCTGTGGCTTGCGGCTACCTGCATAGCCCATGGGCTCACCATGGTCACGGCCAACCTGCGCGAGTTCAGGCGGGTCCCGGGGCTCGAGGTCGAGGCGTGGGGCGACTAGCTTCACCCTCGAGTAATCGGGCGACTCGTGATACGAATATGCTGGTGTTGATCGGCGCAACGACGTCGTAGCCGGAGTGGACCAGCCGGGGGCCGCCGTGGATCGTCTTCTTGACGCGCGAGTGCGAACTGCAGCCTTCAACTGGTTGTCCGAACAGGTGGGCCTTTACGGCGACGACGTCTTGCCCAGGGGACTTCTTGCTCAGGGCTTCGAGCTGGACACTTTTCGGGTCCCACTACTCGGCCCCCAGGGCATCTTCAAGCCGAAGGTCTTGGATGTGCCGCTCTCGCTGACCACCTCTCCCGATAGTCCCTACGATGACGCCTTCGGGGAGGAAGACGGACTCCTCCACTACCGCTACCGTGGAAGCGACCCCGACCATCGGGACAACCGGGGCATGCGCGAGGCGATGCGCCTCGAGTTGCCTCTTGCCTATTTCCACGGGGAGGTCGCCGGGAGGTATGCCGCCGTCTGGCCCGTGTACATCGTGCGCGACGACCCCGGCGCTCTCACCGTGGCCGTCGCCGTGGATGACAAGGAGCACGTGATCTTCTCTCCCGAGCGGTCCGATTTCCGCGCGCTGTACGAAGACGTCGACTGGGGCCGCCGGAGCTACATCACCGCCGAAGTGAGGGTGCGTCTCCATCAGCGCAGATTTCGGGAGCGCGTGCTTGAGGCATACCGCCGGCAATGCGCGTTCTGCCGCTTGCGTCACGATGAGCTGCTGGACGCCGCCCACATTATCCCCGACCGGCAGCTGTTGGGCGAGCCGGTGGTGCGCAACGGTCTCTCCCTGTGCGCTCTTCATCACGGCGCGTTCGATCGGAACTTCGTCGGCCTCCGTCCCGACTACGTGATCGAAGTGAGGCCCGACATCCTCACGGAACGCGACGGCCCGACGCTGGCTCATGCGATCCAGGGGTTGCACGGTCAGAGCATCGTCCTGCCCAGATCGATCGCCCAACGCCCGGACCGCGACCGGCTCGCGCTGCGATACGGTCAGTTCCGAGAAGCGTCGTAGCGATCAGGCCCGGCGAGGTTCGCGAGTAGCGATCGCTGAGCCCGGGCGGCAGCCGTTGGACGTACCTTGCACTGCCATGTATAGTACCGCTATGTATCCTCGGATGAGGAGCCCGCCAGTCGGCGCCGCGTGGCAGGTGAGATCGTGGAGATCAGCAAGGACTTGGTAGCAGCGTCTTCCACCCCGATCGTCCTCGCGATCCTGGCCGAGGGGGACAGCTACGGCTACGCGATCCTCCAGCGGGTGCGGGAGCTGTCCGGAGGCCGGCTCGAGTGGACGGACGGCATGCTCTACCCTGTTCTGCACCGGCTCGGGCGGCTAGGCTACGTGGAGTCGCGCTGGGAGGTCGCGGAGAGCGGCCGCCGGCGCAAGTACTACCGGATCACGCCCGAAGGCCGAGCGCAACTCGAGGAGCAGCGCCGGCAGTGGCAGGCGGTGGACGCCACGATGCGGGGTATCTGGCGGGCGGTGTCCGTCCCAGCCTTGGCCGGGGGCCCGGTATCGGCCGTGCCGCTGCCGCAGGGGGCCTGAGTGATGACGGAACCGGACCACGCGGCGGCGCTGGAGCGGCAGATCGACCAGTGGCGGAGCTACCTCCGCCGTCGGCAGGCGATCCATTCGGTCGACGTGGTCGAACTGGAGGACCATCTGCGCGAGCAGGTCGATCTCTTGGTCGACTCGGGTCTCTCCACCGATGAGGCGTTCCTGGTGGCGGTCAAGCGCATGGGCGACCTCGACGCCCTCTCCCGGGAGTTCGCGCGCGAGCACTCAGATCGTTTGTGGAAGCAGCTCGTCGTGGCCGGCGGCACGGGGGAGCCGGAAGGATCGTCGCGGACCGACACCGCCGTCGCCGTCAGCCTCGCGGTGGCGGCGGCCGTCGCGGTCAAGGCGCCGGCGCTGTTCGGTCTCGATCTGGACGGCGACGCCTCCTTCTACGCCCGCAACGCGAGTTTCTTCGTCCTTCCCCTCCTGACCGCCTACTTCAGCTGGAAACGGCGGCTCCAGATCAAGACCGTGCTCTGGTTGGCCGCGGTTTTCGTGGCGGCTGCCGTGTTCGCCAACGTGTATCCCTTCGCGCCGGGCGGCAACACCGAGGCGCTCACGGCATTGCACCTCCCGATCGCCCTCTGGCTGGCTGTGGGCATAGCGTATGCCGGCGGTCGCTGGAGGCAGGTCGCCGGCCGCATGGACTTCATCCGCTTCTCGGGTGAGCTGTTCATCTACTACGTCCTGATCGCCCTCGGCGGCGGCGTCCTCACCGCGTTCATGATGATGATCTTCCAGGCCATCGGCTTCGATCTCGAGCCCATCTTCCAGTCGTGGCTGCTCCCGTGCGGAGCGGCTGGGGGTCTCGTGATCGCCTCGTGGCTCGTGGAGGCCAAGCAGAGCGTGATCGAGAACATGGCGCCCGTCCTGACCCGCCTCTTCACGCCCTTGTTCGCCGCCCTCCTCGTCATCTTCCTCGGGACGGTGCTCTGGACCGGACGCGGAGTCGACATCGAGCGGGACGTGCTCATCGCCTTCGACGCGCTCCTGGTGGTCGTCCTCGGGCTCCTGCTCTATTCCGTCTCCGCCCGCGATCAGTCGGCACCCCCTGGTCTCTTCGACGTGGTGCAGGTGGTCTTGGTCGTGAGCGCTCTTGCCGCCGACGCGATCGCTTTGTGGGCCATCGCCGCGCGTATCACCGAGCTCGGCTTCACGCCGAACCGGGTCGCCGCCCTGGGCGAGAACGCAGTACTCCTGGTCAACCTGGCGTGGTCCGCCGTCCTCTACCTCCGCTTTCTCCGCGGGCGTGGGCCGTTCGCCGTGATCGAACAGTGGCAGACACAGTACGTGCACGTCTACGCGGTGTGGGCGGCGGTCGTGGTTCTCGTCTTCCCGCCGCTCTTCGCGTACATTTGAGATTCGTGGGCGGGGAGTTCTGCACGCGCGGTTCCGGCTGAACGGGCAGTCGGAGATACGCGTGGGTGCAGGACCGTTTCGGCGTCTCCTGGCAGCTGATGTTCGGGCAGGCCTGAGATGCGGCATCGCGGGGGTGGGTCCGCTCAGCCCTCGAGCACCCGGGCGAAGTCCACCAGGATCCCGGCCGTCGCCCCCCAGATCCGCCGTGCCTCATACTGGAGCACGTAGAACCGTCCCGTGCGGCCGGCCCTGTCCATCGACTCCTGCGTGTGGTTGTCCGATTCGAGGACGAAGTTCAGCGGCACCTCGAACACCTCGGCCACCTCGAAGGGATCGGCGGTGTAGGTGACCGGGGGGTCGATCCAACCCACCACCGGGTGTACGTGGAAGCCGGTGATGGTGTCGTAGGGGCGGAGACGGCCGAGGATGTCCACTCGTCGGGGGTCGATGCCCGTTTCTTCTTCCGCCTCGCGCAGTGCGGCGGCTTCGGGGTCCGCGTCCGTGGACTCGATGCGCCCGCCGGGCAGGCTGATCTGGCCGGCGTGGTCGCGCAGGTGGTCGGTGCGAACGGTGAGGACGATCCGCGGGCCGTCGGCGTGGCCCACCAGACCCAAGAGCACGGCGGCGGGGAGGTAGTCCTCGTGGGGAGGCCGGCGCGTGGGTGGGAGGTCGCCGCGCTCGGGCCGGCGGGGATCGACCGGTCGGGTGGCCGCGGCGGCCAGTCGGGAGCGGATGGTCTCTCGGTCGGTCATGGAGACAACGGTACACCGGCGGGGCGCAGGCTGCCACCAGCCGTTGAAATCGAGGGGCTAGACCTGCAAGAATGCCTAGGAGGCTGTTGAAGATCGAAGCCTTGGCCGCCAGAACGCACTGGACGGCGCGATACGGCGTCCTCGGTCGCGCCCGTAGCGCTGCTACGAGCGCTTCCTGCGTCCTTGTCTCGCGCTCGCCCATCGCGCCCTGGCGGCGAAGCGTCATTCTTCAACAGCCTGCTTAGAGCGAGCGCCCGAAGGGATGGAGCGCCGCTGTAGCGAGCTCGGCTTTTCCGGCCCCGCCGTTCCACACACCAGAAGAAGGAGTTCCCGCCCCATGTATCACGCCACTTTCTCGGACGAGCAGCAGGCCATCATCCAGATGGTGCGCGAACTCATGGTGGAGCAGGTCGCCCCGCGGACACAGGAGATCGACGAGCGCGGCGAGTACCCGCACTGGCTCGCGGAGTTGTTCCAGCGCTACGACCTCTTCGGCGTCGCCGTGCCGGAGGAGTACGGGGGTATCGACGGACTTCTGGTCACGCAATCCGCCGTACTCGAGCAGGTGGCGCGGGTCTCCGGTGCCTGCTCGATGATCCTAGGCGTCCAGTGCCTGGGGTCGGCGCCGATCGCGCTCTTCGGGGACGAGGCGCAGAAGCAGCGCTGGCTCTCTGGTCTGGCGACGGGCGAGATCAAGGTGGCCTTCGGTCTCACCGAGCCCAACGCGGGCTCGGATGTGCGGGGCATGACCACCCGGGCCGTCTCCCGAGACGACGGTTGGGTGCTCAACGGCCGCAAGTCGTTCATCAGTCATGCGAACATCGCCGACGTGGTGGTGTGCTTCGCGCAGACGAAGACCGCGGAGGGGGAGGAGATCAGCGCCTTCCTTGTGGAGACCGACCGCGACGGGTTCGAGGTCGACAAGATCGAACACAAGATGGGCTTGAGGGGCTCTCCCACCTGCTCCCTGGTGCTCGAAGACGTGTGGGTGCCGGAGGAGAACGTGCTCGGCGAGGTGGGGCACGGGATGGGCGTCGCTATGGGCACCCTCTACAAGAGCCGGATCTGTTCGGCGGCTCAGTCGCTGGGTGTGGCTCAAGGCGCTCTCGACATCGCCGCCGCCTATGTGCAGGACCGCGAGCAGTTCGGACGGCCCCTCTCCCGCAACTCGGTGGTGCAGTCGATCGTGGGGCGGATGGTCACTCAAGTGGAGGCGGCCCGCAGCCTCGTCTATACGGCGGCGGCGCGTTACGACGACGGCTTGGGGGAGAAAGCGCGCTTCTCTTCCATGGCCAAGCTCTTCGCCAGCGACACGGCCATGAGGGTGAGTACGGACGCCGTGCAGATCATGGGCGGCTACGGCTACATGGTGGAGTACGGCGTGGAACAGTTCATGCGCGACGCCAAGGTGTTCCAGATCTTCGAGGGGGCCAATGAGCTCCACGAGACCGGCATCGCCCGCGAGTTCCTCGGCGGGAAGTAGGAGCCCGGCGCTCTCTCGTCTGGGGAGCGTCGCTTCCTGGCTTCGTCCGCTGGCATGACCGCTTACGCCGACGGCTCGCACGGAGAGGTCTGAAGGGCTGTCCGCGACCGAGGCAGAGCCCATGATCTCAGCCCCCGGGCCTAACTTGACAATACCTGACTCATATTTTATAATGCCGATGTACTCTATATGCGCCTCAATGCGCGCACCGACGATTCCGGAGGGTTTCGATGGGTAAGATAATCGGCATCGACCTTGGCACGACCAACTCAGCCATGGCCGTGCTCGAGGGTGGGGAACCGACGATAATCCCCAATGCTGAAGGGGGTCGCACCACGCCTTCCGTAGTCGCCTTTGCCAAGAGCGGCGAGCGGCTGGCGGGCACCGTGGCTAAGAGGCAGGCCGTCACCAACCCCGAGAACACAATCTTCTCGATAAAGCGCTTCATGGGGCGCAAGTTCACGGACGTCTCCGAAGAGATGAAGATCGTCCCGTACGATGTGGTCAAGGGCCCCAACAGCGACGTACGCGTGAACGTGAAGGGCGATCAGTTCAGTCCGCCCGAGATCTCCGCGATGATCCTGCAGAAGCTCAAGCGGGACGCGGAAGCCTTCCTGGGCACCGAGGTCAACGACGCGGTCATCACCGTGCCCGCCTACTTCGACGACGCCCAGCGGCAGGCCACGAAAGATGCCGGCAAGATCGCCGGCCTGAACGTGCGCCGCATCATCAACGAGCCCACGGCGGCTTCACTGGCTTACGGCCTCGACAAAGAACAAGACCAGACGATCCTGGTATTCGACCTGGGCGGCGGCACCTTCGACGTGTCCGTGCTCGAGTTGGGCGAGGGCGTCTTCGAGGTCAAGAGCACCAACGGCGATACGCACCTGGGCGGCGACAACTTCGACAAAGCCATCGTCGATTGGATCGTCGCGGAGTTCAAGCGCGAGAAGGGCGTGGATCTCTCCAAGGACCGCTCCGCCTTGCAGCGTTTGTACGAAGCGGCGGAAAAGGCCAAGGTGGAACTCTCTTCCATGGTCGAAACCAGCATCAACCAGCCGTTCATCACCATGGACGAGAGTGGTCCGCTGCACCTGGAACTCAGCATGAACCGGGCCAAACTCGAGGAACTCACCAGCGATCTGCTCGACCGCGTGGTGGCTCCCACGAAGCAGGCCATGAAGGACGCCGCTCTCACCATGGGCGATATCGACCAGGTCGTGATGGTGGGCGGCATGACCCGCATGCCCGCGGTTATGGAGAAGGTGCGCGAACTCACCGGGAAGGAGCCCCACAAGGGCATCAATCCCGATGAGGTGGTGGCGCTGGGTGCGGCTATCCAGGGTGGCGTGCTGGCCGGCGACGTCAAAGACGTGCTCCTGCTCGACGTGACCCCGCTCTCGCTCGGCATCGAGACCAAGGGCGGCGTCTTCACGCGATTGATCGAGCGCAATACCACGATCCCGTCGAGGAAGAGCGAGATCTTCTCCACGGCCGACGACAGCCAGACCTCGGTGGAGATCCACGTGCTGCAGGGCGAGCGCGACCTTGCCATGTACAACAAGACGCTCGGCAAGTTCCAGCTGATGGGCATCCCCCCGGCGCCGCGCGGCATCCCGCAGATCGAGGTGGCGTTCGACATCGACGCCAACGGTATCGTGCACGTGTCCGCCAAGGACATGGCAACCGGCAACGAGCAGAAGATCGAGATCAAGAGCTCCAGCGGTCTCTCTGAGGACGAGATCCAGAACATGGTGAAGGACGCCGAGTCGCACGCTGATGAGGACCGCGCCAAGAAGCAGGCCGTGGAGACCAAGAACCAGGCCGAGAACCTGGTGTACTCCACACGCAAGTCGCTCAAAGAGATCGGCGACAAGGTGGACGAGGCCACGCGCAAGACCATCGAGGACGCCGCCTCCGCGCTCGAGGAAGCCGTCAAAGGCGACGACGTCGACGCCATCCAGGCCAAGATGAACGAGCTGCAGGAAGCGGCATACAAGCTGTCCGAAGCGGCGTACCAAGCGGCTCAGGGGCAATCCGGCGGCGGCGGCGCCCCGGGCTCCGACGGCGCCGGCCCGGCCGACGACGAAGTGGTCGAGGACGCCGAGTACGAGGTGATCGACGAGGACTGACCGGCCGGCCCGGCCGGCGGGGTTGCTTTTCCCTCGGCGCGTCGGGGCGGCAGAGCGGCGGGCGGGCAGTGCCCCCCGCCGCGGGGGCCGCTATTGCGGCACACAGTACACAGATAGGAAGGAGCACACACAATGGCTATCGTACGATGGGACCCGTTCCGGGAGTTGACAGCCCTGCAGAGCGAGGTCAACAGGCTGTTCTCCCGCGCAAGCGGCGGAGACGTGGCCGAGCGGCAGTCGTGGATACCCTCGGTCGACGTGATCGAGACCAGGGACGCGATAACCCTCAAGGCCGATTTGGCCGGTATGGATCCGGACGACATCGCTCTGGAAGTAGAGGACAACGTCCTCACCGTGAGCGGCGAGCGCCGGTTCCAGGAGGAGATCGAGGAGGACAAGTACTACCGTATCGAACGGCGCTACGGGTCTTTCAGTCGCAGCATAGCCCTGCCTCAAGGCGCTGATCCCGAGAAGATCGAAGCCGAATACGAGAACGGCGTGCTGGCGGTCACCGTTCCCAAGGTAGCGGCCGCCAAGCCCAAGCGTATCTCCGTGGGCGTCAAGGGCTCGGGTCCCGTGACCCTGGAGGGTAGCGTGGCCGAGGAAGCCGCGGACTCTCCAGCGTGAGGACGCTGCACCTATGACCACTGGCAAGAAGAGGATCCCGATCGTCAACCACCACGAGGCGCCTGACGGCGCCGACGTGGTGGATCCCACGAGAGGCGCATCCGAGTTCCTCGCCGGGTACAGTGACGGCGGCGCCGTCGGGCCGGCTGCCCCGGCCGGCGGCGCCGCGTCCGACGACACTCCGGCCGAGGTCGGCCTCGCGCCGGAGGACTCGCCGGAGGACGTCGTGATGTCGGAAGCCGCGATTCTGGCGAAGGTCACGGCCGAGCGAGACGGCTACCTGGACGCCCTCCGGCGCCTCCAGGCCGAGTTCGACAACTTCCGTCGGCGCTCTCTGCGCGAATCCACCGAAGCGCGCGCCCGTGCTCGTTGCAGCCTGCTGGGCGAGTTCCTCACGGTATTCGACAACCTGGCCCGCGCTCTCGACGCCGCCGAGCATCATCAGGAGGGGAAGGTGTTGGAGGGAGTGCGTCTCACCCACAGCCTGTTCGGCGACCTACTGCGGCGTGAAGGAGTCGAGGAGATCCATCCTCTGGGCTCCGCGTTCGACCCCAACCTTCATGAAGCCATCGTTTCGCTGCCCTCCACGGAGCCGGAAGGTACTGTGATCCAGGTGGTCGAGAAGGGCTATGTCGCGGGCGCTACCGTTCTCAGGCCCGCGCGGGTGGCCGTGTCCGCCGGTGACTCTGCAGCGCCGGGTGAAAGGTAGGCGGCATGGCCGCGGCGCAGCGCGATTACTACGAGGTGCTGGGCGTCAAGAAGACCGCGACGCCCGAGGAGATGCGGAAGGCGTACCGCAAACTGGCACGCAAGAACCACCCCGACGCCAATCCCAACGACCCGGCGGCCGAGGAGCGGTTCAAGGAGATCTCCACCGCATATGAGGTGCTGTCCGACACCGAGAAGAGGAAGCAGTACGACCAAGGACCGTCGGCCTATTTCGGGCGGGGCGGCGGCGGCTTCGATCCGAGGGGCTCCCAAGGCGCCCAGGGGTTCGGCGACTTCGCCGACATCTTTGGGAACCTGTTCGGTGGAGGCGGGGGCGGCCGGCAGCGCCGACCGCAGGCGCAGAAGGGGCGCGACCTCAGCGTGGCCGTGAATCTCTCGTTCGCGGATGCTCTCAAAGGAGTCACCACCAAGATCAGCGTGCCCAAATCGCTGCAGTGCCGCACCTGTGGCGGGTCGGGCGCGGCTCCAGGCACGAGGCCCGTCACCTGCCCCGAGTGTCAGGGCCGCGGGGTCACCAGCCAGAACCAGGGCTTCTTCGCGCTCTCCCAACCCTGTTCGCGTTGCGGCGGTGACGGCACGATAGTGGAGAAGCCGTGTCCCACCTGCTCGGGACGGGGCATCACCGAGGCACTCAAGAAGTACACGATACCGCTACCTGCGGGCGTGAAGGACGGCACCAAGATCCGCCTCAAGGGAAAGGGCGAGCCTGGTTTGCGGGGCGGCCCGCCCGGCGATCTGTACGTGGTTACCCGGGTGGAGGACAGCCCGCTGTTCTTGCGGCGAGGCTCCGATTTCGTCATCGACGTGCCTATCACCATCTCCGAGGCGGCACTCGGAGCAACGGTGCCGGTGCCCACTCCGGATGGTAGAGTTGCCCTCAAGGTGCCGGCGGGCGTGCGTGACGGCACCCTGTTGCGGATACCGGGCAAAGGCTCGCCGCGGTTGGGCGAGGACGGCAGCGGCGATCTTCTGGCACGGATCTCGGTGGAGACGCCGGCCGACTTGACCGAAGGGGAGCGTGCGCTTCTTGAGGAGTACGCCGCTCTGCGAAACGAGGATCCAAGGGCCGGACGTCCCGGCTGGTGAAGCTGGGATCAGGGAGGTACACCGTGGTCTCCGACGACAGAAAGCGCCCGCTCTTCATGATCTCCGTCGCGGCGGAGTTGGCTGAGATGCATCCGCAGACCCTTCGTATGTACGAGCGCAAGGGGTTGATCACGCCGAACCGCTCTTCGAAGCGCACGCGTCTGTATTCGATGGACGACGTGGAGCGCCTGCGTCGCATCCAGAGCCTCACCTCGATGGTGGGTCTCAACCTCGCCGGCGTCGAGCGCGTACTCGACCTGGAGGAGCGGTTGGAGGAACTCCTGCGGCGCGTTGAGGATCTCGAGCGAGAGCTGGAAGAGGCCTCCCTCGATGCCCAGCGGGACGTGGAGGCCGTCCACCAATCGTATCGCCGGGAGCTCGTGCGTCTGCCCGCCGGCGAAGTGATCCTGCACGCCTCGATCCGTCGGAGGGGACCCCGGTGACGATCTCTCGGCCGGAAGCGGCTACGTGAGCCCGGCGGAAGGCGGCTCCTCGCCGGTCACCTGCGCCAATCACCCGGGCCGGGAGACGCTGGTCCGCTGCAGTTCGTGCGACAAACCCATCTGCACCGATTGCATGGTGTATTCCCCCGTGGGGATCAAGTGCCGAGAGTGCGCACGGCTCCCTAAATCTGCGCGTCTCACCTTCGGCCCCGACCGCTGGGTGCGGGCGGGTGCCGCGGCTATCCTCGGCGGCGGCGCGGTTGGGTTCGTGTACTACCTGCTTCTCTCAGCCGTGGGATTCTTCTTCCTCGCCTTCCTTATCGGCGCGGGTATCGGGTACGTGATCGGGGAACTCGTGCTGCGCTCCGTCCGCCACCTGCGCGGGAAGGAGGCAGCCTCCATGGCCGTTCTCGGTACCGTCTGGGCCTTCGTGGCACCTCCGGTGCTCAGCGCCGTGCTCCGTTTCGGCTTGAGCTTCGACGTGGTAGTGTTCGGGTTCTCCAGGGGAGCCGTGGTGAACTGGTTGGTCATGGCCGTCGCGGGGTACGTGGCCTGGCAACGTGCGAGGTGATGTGAGATGGAGTGGGGTAAGATCAGGAGCTTCTTGTGGGGAGGAGTGCTCGGAGGGGTGCTCGGCCTCGTCTTGGCGCCCCGCCGCCGTCGCAATGCACTGAACCCCTCGTTCTTGCGGCCCGAGGAGGCTCACCCATTCTCCACGGCGCCCTGCTATGGTGAGGACGATCAGTTCACGTAAAGGGGCGCTCTTCAGCGTAGGCGTCGAGGTGCCGCGGGGCGACCGGCTCGACCGACCCGGGGGCCTTCGGGGGAGGTGACCGGCAGTATGCAGACCGACGATCTCTACCGCTGGGACATAGTGGTCCCGGCCCAACGCTACATCTTCGCGGTGGACGAAGGCTCGGTGGTGGAACTGAATCAGCCCGGCGACCTACCCCACGACCGTTTCATCCGCTATCAGGAGGCCAAGCCGAAGCACCCGGTGCACGGCATGATCGCGTGGCCGAACACGGTGCTCCTGCGAGGTCCGCTCACGGTGATCATCGATCCCGGCATGGTCATGCAGGGTCCGCCGCTCCTTCTCGCACTCGAGCAGTTGGGGGTGGACCCGCAGGACATCGACCTGGTGGTGAACACCCACCACCACATCGACCACACGCACGGTAACCTCTATTTTCCGGACATCACGTGTGCCATGCATACGTGGGAGTACAACAGGTACCTCGCCGACTACCGGTTGGGCTTCGAGCCGCTGAATATGCGCCTGCTCGAGGGCGACCAGGGCGAACTGGGCCCGAATCTCGACTTCATCCTCACACCCGGGCACACCGCCGCGTCGATCTGCGTGCTGGCCGACACCTTCGATGGTCTCTTGGTGGTGGCGGGAGATACGATCGGTCCACTGCCTTCCTACTACGTGGACATGGAGTTGCCGGAGGGCTTCCCCGAACGCGCCGAGGTGTTGCGCAGTTGGCGGCGGATACGCGGGCTGGAGCCCGACATCATCATCCCGGGTCACAATCCCCCGCTGTTCGCGTCCTCTGTCGGCTAGCGAGTAGGGTGGCGTTGCCACATGGATGCAGGTGCCGCAAGGGAGGCCGTGCTGTCGTGGTTGGCACTCGTGGGACGAGAGTGCCAACACTCGAAAGCTATGTGGGGCGTACGTCGGACCGATCTCGGGTATACTTCCCTCCAGCTATCGTGTAGGAGGTGGACGGCTTGCCAACGTATGAATACCGGTGCGACGACTGCGAGCACCAGTTCGAGGTCTTTCAGAAGATGTCCGATGATCCGGTGGAGCAGTGCGAGAGTTGCGGCAACCCGGTGAGACGGCTTCTCTTCCCTGTCGCCATCCACTTCAAGGGCAGCGGATTCTACACCACCGATTATGCCCGGAAGAAGACGCTTCCGGCTGCGAATGGGAACGGAGGCTCCTCGGAATCTTCTTCGACGGAGTCCACCGCTTCCGAGTCCGCGTCTCCGAAGTCCTCTGAGAGCGGCTCCTCCTCCAACGGGGGTGGCAACGGAGGCAACAAGGGTGCTACCCCGCCCGCCAAGAAGGGGAACAGCGTCTCGTCCAACACCGCCGGCTCCTAGCGGCCCTGCGGCCGGGGAATCCTTCTCATGACCGACCGGCCACCAAGTAGCCTGAATCCCCGCGGAGGGGGCCTGCGGACCGATGTGTCCGTGGGCGGGCCGGGTGCGGCCGTCGGTGCGGAAGGCGTCCCCTCTCCGTGGATGTCACCGCTCGGCCGATGGCTGCGGGGCGTCATAGATGATTCGTCCTCACTCCTGCCCTCGCTGGGCAGTGTGATCGAGACCGCGCGTCGCGAACTCACGAGTACACCCACACTCGGTGTGCTCTTTGTGCGTTTCGAGCAGTGGGGCTATGCCACCCGGCTCTACGGTTGGCGCGAGCTTCAGCGCGTGTACGAAGCCGGTTCGACCATCGCGGTGGATATGGTGGGTGATGGCCTGCGGCAGCTCGACGTGCCCGCGGATCTTGGGCTCCACGGCGAGGGATTTGCCATCTTGCTTTCGGCGCCTCGGGAAGCAGGTGAGATCCAGCTGGAGGTGGTGGAGGCGGTGGCCGGGAGAGTGGCTGCCCTGGCTCACGAGCGGCTCACGCAGTCTTTGCCGCCTGAGCTGATGGAGCGGGTGACCGTGCAGGTGGGGGCGGGGCTGGTGCGCTACCCGCACGACTCGGCCACGCTTGAGGACGCCCTCGTCGGTGGGCTGGTGCAGGCGGAGCAGTCCGCGCGCGACAGGCAGACCGAGGCTCTGGCCGAGGTCGGCGAACGTCTCTCAGAAGTGATCGAGCAGGGCCGGATCACCGCCCTGTTCCAGCCGGTGGTCGACGTGGAACTCGGGAAGATCTGGGCGTTCGACGCGATCCCCCAGGGCCCGTCCTACCTGAACCTACAGCCGGGGGACGTACTGCTGGACGTGGCGGGGCGCGCCGGGCTCAGACAGCGGGCGATCGACGTGTACCACCACGTGGCCCTCGATGCCGCGGAGGACGCGGTGGCGGGAGCCGAGCTTCTGATCTTGAGGGCGACCGCAGGCGAGCTGCTGGAGACCGCGGTGCGACTCATGTCGCTCCTCTACCGGCGCTCCACAGCGCGAATAACTCCCGCGAACATCCTCTTCCTCGTCGATGGAGCCGAGGTGGCCGAGCACTTCCCGGCCGGACTTTCGTCGTGGCACTCGGTCGCTGAGATGGGGTTCCGGCTGGGGGTGGACGTCTCCCCGGACCGGCCCTTGCCTCTGGAGCATCTGCGCGAGTTGAGTGCCGATGCGATCCGCGTGAGCGGGCGGGCCGTGCGCGATATTCACAGACGTCAGGACGAATTCGAGCATCTCCTGATGCTCTCTCGCTTCGCCGCCCGGCACGGTATGCACGTGTTGGCGGCCGACTGCTCCGATCGTCGCGAATACAGCGCCTTGCGGAGGGCCGGGGTCTCGTATGTACAGGGCGATTTCGTCGCTCCCTGCTTCTCGACTCCGGCCCGGCCCGAGCTGGCCCTTCCGTAAGGGCCCACCGCTCCTCGTGACCGGCTCCGAACGACCTCTCGTACGTCTGCCTTCCGAGGGCCTCGTCATACTGGTCACCAACGACGACGGCATCGACTCGCCGGGTCTGTTCGAGCTCAAGCGTGCCCTCGACCCGCTCGGTGATGTGCGCGTCATCGCCCCCGACCGCAACCGTACCGGCGCCGCCCGCAGCATCACCATGCGGGCTCCCCAGTGGGTGGAGGAGATCTCGTTGCCGGACGGCAGCGTCGGGTACGCCACCGACGGCACCCCGGTAGACTGCGTGCGCCTCGCCGCCTTGGGTCTCCTCGATCGTGTGCCCCACCTGATCGTGTCCGGTGTCAATCTGAGCGGCAACCTGGGAGACGACATCACGTACTCGGGCACGGTGGCCGCCGCGTTCGAGGGCATCATGCTGGGCATACCTTCGCTGGCCGTCTCCGCGGACGGGTACCGTGAAGGGTACGACCTTCGAGTTCCTGCTCACGTCACGCGCCGGCTCGTGGATCTTATACTCGCGAACGGTTTTCCGGCCGAGACCCTTCTCAACGTCAACTGTCCCCACCTCGCCTGGGAGGATCTCGCGGGTATGCGGGTGACCACGCTCGGCAAGCGCATCTACGGCGACCGCGTGCAGCTGCAGGAGAGCAACGGACCGCGTCGGCGCTATTTCGTCTACGGCGACGACCTGAGCTACCATCGGGAGGACGGCACCGATTTCCATGCCGTGGGTGATGGTTTCGTGAGCGTGACCCCCATCCACTTCGATCTGACGGCTCGCGACGCGCTGCAGAGGCTGGAAGGGTGGCACCTGGATCTGGAAGAACAGCCTCCCTGGACTTCGGGCGAGGGCGCGTGGGTCATCCCGACCGGGGAGCCCCCGCCGTTGCGTGTGCACGACGAGCCGTCCACCGCCTCGCGACTCCACGGCGAAGCCGGCCGGGCACCGTTGGAACCGCGGCCGGACGTGGTGATCTTCGATCTGGACGGCACCGTGCTCGATTCGGTGGAACTCATCGTGGAATCCTTCGGGTGGGCGGTGCGTGAAGTGCTCGGCCGCGAGATGACACGGGCGGACGCCATCAAGAACGTGGGGCGTCCGCTGCTGGAGCAGATGGCGGAGATCGACCCGGATCGGGCGGAGGAGCTCGTGACCGTCTACCGGGAGTTCAATCACCGCGAGCACGATCGCCGAGTGCGGTTGTTTCCCGGCATGGCCGACTTGCTCTTGCGTCTGCGGGCCCAGGGCGCGCGTCTCGGGTTGGTCACGTCGAAGTCCCGCCACACCACGGAGATGGCCTTCCGGGTCACCGGAGTGGGCGAATTGTTCGAAGCGGTGCTCTGTGCGGGGGAGACGACCGAGCACAAGCCTCGTCCGGAACCGCTGCTGCGGGTCCTGGAGCTGCTCGGCGCGACGGCCGATCGCGCCGTCTACATAGGCGACAGTCCGTACGACCTCCAGGCCGCGGTTGGCGCGGGGATGACGGCGGTGGGCGTGACCTGGGGCGTGTTCCCCGCTGAGGACCTGATCGCGGAGGTCCCCGATCGACTTGCGCACTCGATGGCCGAGCTGGCCGTGATCCTGGGAGCCGACGGCGGCCGGAGGGGCGGCGATGATAGCTGAGGCCGCCGGCGGGGGCGCGGCGTCACCGCCGGAGGGCGACGCACCTCGAGCCGCCGAACCACCGCCGGAGGGCGACACACCTCGAGCCGCCGAACCGCCGCCGGAGGGCGACGCACCTCTAGCCGCCGAACCACCTGTGGCGGATGTGCGGCGCGTGGAGGAACTCCGTATCCTGATCCGTCACCACGATCATCGCTACTACGTCTTGGACAGCCCCGAGATAGACGACGTGGCGTACGACGACCTCTTGCGCGAGCTGCGCAGGCTGGAGGAGGCGTGGCCGAGCCTGGTGACACCGGATTCCCCCACCCAGCGCGTGGGGGGCGAGTCATTGGCGGCCTTCCGCCAGGTGACCCATCTCAGGGCCATGCTCTCGCTGGCGAACGCCAAGGACGAGGCGGAACTCGCGGCCTGGTATGCGAGGGTGGTCAAGCTCACGAGTGACGCGGGCTTCGATCCGACCCACCTCCGATTCACGCTCGAACCGAAGATCGACGGACTGGCGGTGTCTCTGCGTTACGAGGCCGGAAGGCTGGTCACCGGCTCGACCCGGGGAGACGGTGCCGTGGGGGAGGACGTCACGCAGAACCTGCGCACCGTCCCGGCGATCCCCCTCCGGATGATGCCAGGGGAGGCGGAGCCTCCGCCGGTGGTGGAGGTGCGGGGCGAGGTCTATCTGCCGCTGGCCGCCTTCGAACGCCTGAACGAGAGCCGAGTGGCCGAGGGCGAGCCTACCTTTGCGAACCCTCGCAACGCGGCCGCCGGGTCGTTGCGGCAACTCGATTCCCGGGTGACGGCTTCCCGACCTCTCTCGATGTGGGCCTACGGGATCGTGACCGAAGCCGAAGATTTCCTCCCGGGTCAGTGGGAGGTTCTCTCGTGGCTACGGGCGCGGGGTTTCCGGGTGAACCCCGACGTTCGTGTGGCGCGCGACCTCGCCGAGATCGTGGGCGCCTGCCGCGACTGGGAGCGCCGCCGTGCGGACCTCGACTACGACATCGACGGCGTCGTGGTCAAGGTGGACGACCGGGCCATCCAACAGGCTCTGGGCGCCGCGGGGCGCGACCCTCGTTGGGCTGTCGCTTACAAGTTCGCGCCGACCACGGCTCAGACGAGGCTCGTGGAGATCCGCGTCAACGTGGGGCGTACGGGCATGCTGAACCCGTACGCGGTGCTGGAGCCGGTGGTGGTGGGTGGCGTCACGGTGAGTCAGGCCACGCTGCATAACGAGGACGACATTCGTCGCAAAGACCTGCGCGTGGGCGACACGGTGGTGGTGCAGCGCGCCGGGGACGTGATCCCCCAGGTGGTGTCCCCGCTCACCGACCTGCGCACGGGTCACGAGCGGGAGTTCACCATGCCGCATCAGTGCCCGTCCTGCCACACCCCGGTGGTGCGGGCGCCGGGCGAGGTGGCTGTCCGCTGCCCCAACCCCGACTGCCCGGCGAAGGCCGTGGAAGTACTCAAGCACTTCGTGAGCCGGGGGGCGATGGACATCGAGGGCATCGGCGACAAGCTCAGTCAGCGTTTCTTCGAGCTCGGGTTGGTGCGCGACGCGGCGGATCTGTACCGTCTCACCGCGGACGACCTGCTTCCGCTGGAGGGCTTCAAGGAGCGGGCCGTCCAGAACGTGCTCGAGGCGATCGAGGTCTCGAAGACTCGGCCCTTCTCGCGAGTGGTGTTCGCCCTCGGCATCCCCCACGTGGGAGGCCAGACCGCCGAGCTCCTCGTGGGGCGCTTCCCCAACATGGAGGCGTTGCGCACCGCCGAAGTGGACGAGATGGCGGCCGTTGAGGGAGTGGGGCCGGTGATAGCCGAGAGCGTGCACTCCTTCCTGCGCGACCCCCGGGTGGGCGGCTTGGTAGAGCGACTCGCGGACGCCGGCGTCCGCATGGCGCGGGAGACGCACGCCGGCGATCGTCGCCCGGGTGGTGGACCCCTCCAGGACAAGGCCTTCGTGCTCACCGGCACGCTGCCGCGACTCAGCCGAGAGGAGGCGACGGCCCTGATCGAAGAAGCCGGAGGTCGAGTGGTGGGTTCCGTGAGCACGAAGACCGACTTCGTCGTGGTTGGCGACTCCCCGGGTTCGAAGCTCGCCAAAGCCCGGAAGCTCGGAGTGTCCGAACTCGAAGAGGCGGGGCTCCTCGAACTCCTGGGGAACCGCCCACCAGCTCAGCCGCCTGCTCAGTCGTAGACGGTGATGGTGAGCGTCTTGATGCCCCAGTCACTCGCCTGCTTCTCGCTCGCCATCCACACGTCGATGGTGTTGCCCTTGATGTCGCCTCCCGTGTCGGCGGCGATGCCTTCACCGTAGCCCGGCACCCAGAGGCGTGTGCCCAGGGGTATCACGCGAGGGTCTACGGCGATCACTCCGGGGGCGACCGGTATCCCGCTGGCCGTAGTGCCTCGCAGCGCGTAGGCATACGCCTTCACGACAAGTGTGCGGCCGCCGGGTTGTGGAGCGCCGCCGGCGGGCGATGGTCGAGTGGCGGCGGTGGTGGCGGGATCGGCGGCTGTGGGGGCGCGGGTCGTGCCGGTGGGGGCGCTGCTCCTGGGGATCGTCGCCCCCCCCGAGCCGGTCTGTGCGCCGTCGTTCACTGTGGCCATCCGTGCCGCGGCCGCGCGGGCGGAGGCTCGCGCAGCGGACAGGTGGTCGCCCAGGCGCTTCACCAGGCTCGCCTGCTCGCTCCGAGCCGCCTGGAGGTCGGCGCGGCGCGCACGAGCCTCGAGTACTTGGGCTCGTTGGTTTTCGGCGGCCGCCGCGAGGCGGGCGTCGGCGGCGAGCGCCTGGGCTCGGGCCTCCTCCACCCGGCGGGTCAGCTCGGCGTCTTGCATGAGGATGCGGTTCACCAGGGTGGTGCGGCCCAGGAAATCGGAGAGACTGTCGCTGGTGAGGAGGATCTCCAGCCAGCCGAGGTCGCCCGCCTTGTACGTCTCGGCCAATCGCCCGCTGTATCGACTCCGGGCTCGTTCGAGGTCGGCGGCGGTCCGCGCGGCATCCGCCTCCGCATCATCCGCCTCGGTCTCCAATCGGTCCAGAACGGACTCGCTGGTGTGCACGAGGGCTTCCGCGTCCGCGATCCTCCGGTCCAGGATCAGGAGTTGGACGACGGCCTCATCGAGGACCTCCGCGGCTGTCGCGACCTCTCCCGCGGCGTCGGCGCGTGTGACTCCGTTGGGGAAAGGGAGGAGCATCATCACCGCCAGAGCCCAGAGGCCGGCGGCACAGATGAAGAGTGTGCGTCTCAGGATGGGCGTTTCTCAGTCAGTACGAGACGCATGCTCGATTCGTCGACCGTGGCCTCGTACAGTTTCGTCACACGGGGGCGTCCACCGGCGTCGCGGTCCATGTGTACCACAAGGGGAGCGATCTTCCTGAGGTGGAGGGCTGCCTCCGCGTTCGTGGAGATCCAGTCGGTGAGGATGAGTTCCGGATCGGGCGAGTCGATTGTGGCGAGACCGGAGAAGCCTTGGGCCAGCGTACGAAGATAGGGCGGGCCGTCGCTCGCTCCAAGATGCTCCACCAACACCCACGTGGGTTGCATGTCGGCACCCTTTTCGAGGGCCTTGACCAGCGACGGGGTGCCCGTGCGGGCGGGGATGCGCACCGTGAACGAACGGTTGCGGAGCGCGGGCAGCGACTCTTCGCCCTCGATGACCACGATCCTTTGGTCGACGGTGATGAGTTGCACCAAGGAGTTGAGCAGCGTGGACCGGCCGGTCTGCGCGGGGCCGGTGATCAGGATGGTGCGCTTCATGCCCAGCGAGCCGTTCAGGAAGCGGGCTTGCCACGAGGTGAGCGAGTTGTACTCCACGAGGCTCGCCAGGGGCACGCTGAGGACGCCGCCAGCCTCGCCTCCGGACCCCTCGGCGGCGTACATCACTGACGTCTGCACGTCCAGCGGCTCCGAGATGAGCGACTGGTGGGCGCCGTATGCCCGCACAACGGAACTCAGAATGCCGTTGATCAAGGCGATCTGCCGCTTCTGATCGTCAGTGGGGTCGAATTCGGCGATCAGGTCGTCCGCGAGTTGTCGGAGTCCCCGCTCGTACGCCCTCTGGATGTGGTCGAAGTCCGCCAACCTGAACTCTCCGTCGCCGTCGATCGTCACACGCCCAACGCTTCTCTACTATACAGGCAGTCGCCGGAGTTGACGTCTCTCCCCAGGGTGATGATATCCTGATGAAGACCGGGGTCGGGTGCCGCCCAGCCTGATCGCGGCGTCATCCACATCGATCGTGGAGGGCACCGAAAGTGGACACAGTCGAAAGGAAACGTGCGGTGGACTTCTATGATGCTGTGAACAGTCGCCGTTCCGTGCGAAGTTTTCTTCCGGATATGCCCAGTGAAGAGATCATAGCGCGCGCCTTTGCCGCAGCGACTCTGGCGCCCTCGCAGATGAACTTACAGCCGTGGCGGTTCATTGTGCTCGACGGCGAAGCGCGCGACCGCCTCTGCCGCATCGTCTCGGCGTCCACTCGTCTGTTGGAGGACATGTTCCCTCTCCTGGGGGTCGACAGCCTCGAGATGGCCGCTCGTTTCCTCGGTGAGCTCGGGGGCGCGCCGCTCGCGGTGCTGGTCACCTACCCCGACGCCGAGACGGCCTACGACCACAAAGTGAACCTCATCGCCACCGGGGGTTCGATCCTGCTGCTGCAGACGGCGCTTGCGGCCGAAGGCCTCGGAAGCGTGTGCATCACGTGTGCCGAATGGGTGGAGGAGTCGATCCGCCACGAACTCGGTTTCGAAGACGAACGCTTGGCCGCCCTCATCCCTATCGGGTATCCGAAGGGGGACGTGGGTGAGCGACCTCCGCGGGACGACAAGCTGGTCCGGTTGTCGGTGTGGCCTACGTGAGGCGACGACCCCGCAACGGCACTTTCGCCCGGCCCTACCACGGTCCCCCTGCCGTCTGATACCATCGACGCATGGATTCTGAGCAGATCAAGCGAGAGGTAGAGGCCGCCGCGCAGAGCGGCCGGATCGACTGTCACGATGCGCGCGCACTGGCCGAACGGCTCGGTGTGCCGTACAGCGAAGTCGGGAAGGCCTGCGACGAACTGAAGGTCAAGATGCATTCGTGCGAGCTGGGTTGCTTCTAGCGTTCCCGCCGTAGCTTCTGCCGATCCTACATAGGTGCGCAAGGGCGCGCCGTCCTAGTGAGTCTCCGAGCCCAGACAGCCTAAGGTCGCCAATCGACGGCGGCTACGGCACTCGGGCCGGTAGGGTACAGTCGGAAACGGCCGTGTCTCCCATAGCGGAAAGGAGACCTCCTCGATGGTATTGAGGGGACCCGTGCTTCGGCACGGGTATTTTTTTGGTCGCATCCGCTGCTGGAGATCGTCGCGTCTTCCGGCCGTCCCCTCGGAGACCTTGTCTCTGCAGCGGAACGACAGATGGAGGGTACGCGGGCGTGAGGGTTTCACGAAGGGTTACGGGTAGGGGGCGAGGGCGGAGCGTGGGTCGCGTGGGCCTGGGGATCGCGTTCCTCGCGCTGCTGGTGTTCGCGCCGGCGACGCTGACACTGGCGGGCTGCGGCTCCGAGGAGACCGCGACCACGGCCGCCGCCGAAGCGAGCGACATAATCCTGGCCTCCACCACGTCCACTCAGGATTCCGGGCTCTTCGACGTGTTGTTGCCCGCGTTCCAAGCCGCCTACCCGCAGTACACCGTCAAGGTGATCGCCGTGGGCACGGGTGAAGCCCTCAAGTTGGGCGAGCAGAAGGACGCCGATGTCTTGCTGGTGCACGCACCCGCGTCGGAGAAGGAGTTCGTGGCAAACGGCTTCGGCACCGAGCGGCTCGAGGTCATGTACAACGATTTCGTGATCCTCGGCCCCGCCGACGACCCGGCGGGTGTGAAGGACGCCGCCGATGTGTCCGGTGCCCTGACGGAGATCGCCGACGCGCAGGCCAAGTTCATCTCCCGGGGGGACGACTCCGGAACGCACAAGATGGAGATCGCCCTGTGGAAGGCGGCCGCGATCGAGCCGGCGGGTGACTGGTACGAAGCCGTGGGCCAGGGGATGGGTGAGGTGTTGCGCATAGCCTCCGAGCGTCTGGCCTACACGCTGACGGATCGCGCCACCTACCTGAACCTCATGGAGGGTCTCGACCTGGAGATAGTCTCCGAGGGCGACTCCGCCCTGTTTAACCAGTACGGCGTGATCCCGGTTTCGGATGCCACGAATCTCGAGGGCGCCAAGGACTTCGCCGCCTGGATCACCTCGTCCGACGGGCAGGCGGTGATCGAAACGTACGGTGTAGAGATGTTCGGACAGCCGCTGTTCGTGCCGAACGCCAAGTAGCCCGCAGACGTCTCGCGGCGGCGCCGGTGGGCGCCCCGCGGGATCAAGGGAGGCGGCCCCGTCCCAGCGGGGCCGCCTCCACAGTCGACCGAAGGGAGCCACGTGCAACTGTTCTGGGATTCGATACTGGAGGCGGTCCGTCTACTCGGGTCGTTGAACAGTTACGTATTCCAAGTGATCGGGCTCTCGCTCGAGATATCGGGGAGCGCGGTGCTCATCGGCCTCGTGATCGGTATCCCGCTCGGTCTGTGGTTGGGTCTGAGCAGCTTTCGCGGGCGTTCGGTGTTCGTGGCCTTGCTCAACACGGGCCTTGGCCTGCCACCGGTGGTGGTGGGGCTGTTCGTGCTCATGATGCTCTCCCGACGCGGACCGCTGGGCTTCCTCGGTATCCTGTATTCGCCTCCGGCCATGGTGATAGCCCAGGTGATCCTGGCGACGCCGTACGTCGCCGCCATCACCATGTCGGCCGTCGCCTCACTTCCCCCCGAGATGCGCTTGCAGGCCTTGGGCTTGGGAGCGTCTCGCGTTCAGGCGGTGTGGTCGGTGCTCAAGGAGGCCCGCGTGGGGGTCATGACCGGGGTCATCGCCGGGTTCGGGGCGGTGATCAGCGAGGTGGGAGCGGTCATGATGGTGGGTGGCAACATCGCCACCACCGACGGGAACAAGACGAGGGTACTCACCACCGCCATCGTCCAGGAAGCCCGCATGGGTCACTTCGGCACCGCTATGGCCCTGGGGCTCATCCTCCTGTCCCTGGCCTTCTCGGCGATGTTCCTCCTCACCCGCTTCCAAGGGAGATCGCCGGGTACTAGGAACGGAGCGCGGTGGAGCGGGGCGAAGTCATGACCGCGACACAAGCACTATCCCAACGGCGCACGACCTCCGTTCAGGACGGGCCGGTCCTCGAGGCGCGCGGCCTCGTGCGTAGCTACGACGGCCGGCGGGTGGTGGACGTGGACCACCTCTCCGTTGCCGAAGGCCGGGTCGTGGCTATTCTGGGCCCCAACGGGGCGGGGAAGAGCACCCTCTTCCGTCTGCTCGCGTTGCTCGAGGAGCCTGACGGGGGGGAGGTGCTCCACTTCGGACGTGCGGTCCGCCGCAAGGATACCGCCGCGCGGCGAGAGGTCGCCACCGTGTTTCAGCGCCCCTGGCTGTTCCGGGGCAAGGTGGGCGCGAACGTCGAATACGGGTTGAGGGTGAGGCGCCTTCCACGCCGGGAGCGGAAGGACCGGGTGCGGCGGGCGCTCGAGTTGACCGGGATCTCCCACCTGGCCGACGCCGGCGTGCAGACCCTGTCCGGGGGCGAGGCCCAGCGCGTGGCTCTTGCCCGTGCTCTTGTGGTGGAGCCCGCCATCCTGTTCCTCGACGAGCCCACCAGCAACCTGGACGTGGGCGTGCGCCAAACCTTCCGTGACGACCTGAGGGCGATCGTGGAGCGGCTCGGCACCACGGTCGTACTGATCACCCACGACCGGTCTGAAGCCCTGAGCCTCGCCCAACACGTGGTGCTCATGCGCGACGGACGCATCGTGCAGCAGGGTCCGGTGGACGAGGTGTACTCGCGTCCTCGCGACTCGTTCGTGGCCGGATTCATGGGCGCGAAGACCGTGTGGACGGGAGTCGTGGCCGGTACGGAAGACGGTCTGTGCTCAGTGCGAGTGGCTCCCGGCCTCGTTGTGGAAGCCGTTGCCACGGCGGCCGAAGGGGAGGAAGTCGGGGTGGCCATCCGCCCGGAAGACGTGGTGCTCTCGCGGGTGGACGCCGGCGTCGCGTCTCCGGCAAGCAGTGCGCGGAACCGCTGGCACGGGGTCATCGAGTCGGTGCAGGTGGCGGGCCCGCTGGCCGAGCTGTGGGTACAGTTGAGCGGCGGCGACCCCGCGGGGTCGCCCGAGGATCTCGACCCGACTCCCGCGGGCGCTGGGGCCGCGCCGGGCGGCGAGACCCGGCGCCTCCAAGCGGTGGTCACGCGGCCCTCGGTGGCCGATCTGGGCCTGGCACCGGGCGTGCAGGTGGTGGCGAGTGTCAAGGCAACCGCCGTGCATCTTCTCGACGGAGAGCGACCGTGGATCAGCTGACCAAGGGTGTGGCATTGGCCATCCAGTGTGGCGGTGAATCCCGACGCATGGGTGGTGACAAAGCTCTGCTCCCGTTTGTCGACGGCACGCTGCTGGAGTGGGTGCGCGACCAGGTGACACCGTTGTTCCGCCACGTGTTCGTCGTGGCGAGAGACGCCGCCCGCTACGCTCATGTGGGTCTGCCCGTGGTGACCGACGCCCTGGATGTTCGGGGTTCCGCGGTAGGCGTGTACACGGCCATCGTGGCTTCGCCGGAAGAACGTGTGCTCTGCCTCGCCTGCGACATGCCCTTCGTGCCCCGTGAGGTGCTCGTCGACCTGGCTGCGAACTCCGTCGGGTACGACGTGTTCGTCCCGCGGCACGAACCCTACTTCCAGCCGCTGTGCGCCGTGTACAACCGCAGCGCGGCGGACGCCTACTTGTCGTTCATCCGCAGCGGACGCAGGCGGATCGACGCCGTCTATGCGGAGATCGACGCGGGGTATCTCGAAGTCGGGGACGGACGGTACGGCGATCCCGACGAGATCTTCCTGAATGTGAACACTCCCGAAGAACTGGAGGTCGCTCGGCGGCTGGTCCTGAGCCGGGGCGACCGCGTGGCTGCGGGTACTCGGGAAGCGCCCGTACCGACGGGCGTCGCCCGTGCGACGGCCCTCTCTCCTCGGATCCGCGCTTTCATGGAGCGGGTGCCTGTGCCCACGGTATCGTTCGTGGGGAAGAAGAAGTCGGGCAAGACCACCGTGCTCTGCGGCGTCATCGCGGAACTGGCCCGGCGCGGGCGGCGCGTCGCCGTACTCAAGCACGACGCGCATGGGTTCGACGTGGACATCCCCGGCACCGATTCGTACCGTCTCCGCGAGGCCGGGGCGGTGGTGACGGGCATCTCGTCTCCCGAGATGTACGTACTGATTCACAAGCCGCGTTCGGAGCCCAGACTGGAAGACCTCATCGCCCGAGTGGGTGAGTCGATAGATCTCGTGATAACCGAAGGCTTCAAGCGCGAGGACGCGCCGAAGGTGGAGATCTCTCGTAGGGAGCGCAGCACCACGCGCATCTGCGACGAGGACGAGCTGATAGGCGTGGCGAGCGATCAACACTTCCCGGATCTCTCCGTTCCCCAGCTCTCTCTCGACGATCATTCGGGCCTTGCCGATCTTCTGGAGGCCCGTATCTTGGGAGAGTGGCCGGCCCTGGCGAGTCTGGGCGGGAAGGGGGCTTCGTGAACGTGCCGGCCCGAGGTCGGACGGGGGGTATCGCGGCCGGCAGGGTCGTGGACTACCTGCGCCTCTCCGTCACCGACCGCTGCAACTTCCGCTGCTCGTACTGCATGCCCCCCGAGGGGGTCGCGTTCCGCGATCACGAGGACATGCTCACCTATGAGGACATGGTCTTCTTCGTGCGGATCGCCGCCGAAGTGGGGATCTCGAAGGTGCGGCTGACGGGCGGCGAACCGTTGGTGCGAAAAGGGTTGCCGGATCTGGTGGCCCAGCTCTCGGCCCTCGACGGTGTGGACGACATCTCCCTCACCACGAACGGCGTACTCCTGCCCCGCTTCGCCGCCGCCCTGCGGAAGGCTGGTCTACGCCGGGTGAATATCAGCTTGGATTCGCTCGAGCCGGCGCGGTTTCGCGAGCTCACGCGCGGCGGGTCTCTGGAGGCGGCGCTGGCTGGGGTGGAGGCCGCGTTCGCGCACGGCCTCGAGCCGGTCAAGATCAACGTGGTCATGCTGCCCGAGTTGCTTGGGGAAGTGAAGGCCTTCGCCGAACTCACCCGAGAGCGGTCCCTGCACGTGCGCTTCATCGAGTGGATGCCGGTGGGCGGTTGCGGTCCCCAGGGGGACGGAGACTCCATCTCGCGCGATGAACTCATGGCTGCCTTCACGTCGCTGGGGGCGCTCGCCCCGGTGGCCTCGCCCGGGGGCTACGGTCCCGCCCAGTACTTCCGTCTCCCCGGCCACCGGGGCACTCTCGGCTTCATCAGCTCCATGAGCGGACACTTCTGCGGGGACTGCAACCGGCTGCGGCTCACCGCCGACGGGAGGCTGAAGAGCTGTCTGTTCTCCGACGACGAGGTGGAGGTGGCCGGGCCCGTGCGGGCGCGTGACGAGGTGGGCACCCGCGCCGCGATCGACCGTTCCCTCGGAGGAAAGACGTTCGACAAACACACGGCCGCCGGGCGGAACGCCCGCGGCATGTCGCAGATAGGAGGCTGACATGGACGAGGCACGCGCGGCTGCGGCCGGCGGCGATCCCGTCGCCCGGCCCGGCTCGGATTCCTCCGCCCGCCTGAGCCACGTCGACGAGACGGGGGCCGCGCGGATGGTGGATGTGGGCGACAAGCCGGCCACCGTGCGCTGCGCGCGCGCCGGCGCCCGCGTCTGGATGGCCCCCGCGACGATGGACCTCCTGCAGCGGCAAGCGTTGCCGAAGGGCGACGTGCTCGCCGTGGCCCGCATCGCGGGGATCATGGCCTGCAAGCGCACCGCCGAACTCGTGCCGTTGTGTCACCCGTTGGGCCTCGATCACGCCGACGTGCACCTCACGGTGCTACCCGACGATGGCTGCGTGGAGATCGAGTGCTCCACGCGCACGGAAGGGCGTACGGGTGTGGAGATGGAGGCCATCACCGGGGCGAGTGTGGCGGCGATCACCATATACGACATGTGCAAGGCGGTGGACCGAGGCATGGTCATCGGAGACATCCGTCTTCTGGAGAAGACGGGCGGCAAGGAGGACTACGTGCGTGTGGAGGATACGGGAGTGACCGAGGGAGTGAGCGGCCCGGCCGTCGTCGAAGGCGCGGCCGCATCGACCGGGGCCGCGGAGACCGCAGCTGCGTCCGCCCCGGGGGCGGCGGCCCGGGTGATCTCGGTGAACGTGAGCCCGGGCAAAGGGGAGCGCAAGAAGGCGGCAACGTCGGTCCTGATGGTCGCGGAGCACGGGATCGAGGGTGACGGCCACGCCGGTCCCTGGCATCGGCAGGTGAGTCTTCTGGCCCAGGAATCCATCGACACCATGGTGGCCAAAGGGCTCGACGTGGGTGCCGGGGACTTCGCCGAGAACATCACCACCCAGGGTATCGACCTGCCCGTGCTCCCCATAGGCACGCGCCTCACGCTGGGCCCGGCGCTCGTGGAGGTGACGCAGATCGGGAAGGTGTGCCACGATCACTGTGCGATCTACTACCAAGCGGGCGATTGCGTCATGCCCCGCGAGGGCATCTTCGTGCGCGTGCTCGAGGGCGGCACGGTTGCTCCGGGCGATCCCGTGGTCGTAGTGGAGACCCCGGTTGCCCCGGTCTCCGGAGAGGCGCCGTGAACGGGGACGGCCACGAGCACGCCACGGGGCTCCGCATCCGCGCCGCGGTGGTGACGGTGAGCGACAAAGGCTACGCCGGGAAGCGGGAGGACTCGTCCGGCCCGGCGTTGCGCGACCTCCTGCTCGAGATGGGAGCCGAGGTGGGCGAACCGCGGCTCGTACCCGACGAGCAAGACCTCATCGAGGCGGTTCTGCGTGACCTCGCGGACGGCGGCGGCGTGGACCTGGTGCTCACCACCGGCGGCACCGGGCTCGCTCCCCGCGACCGCACGCCCGAAGCCACCCTCGCCGTGATCGACCGGCTCGCTCCGGGTTTCCCGGAAGCCATGCGCGCCGCCTCGGCCGCGATCACCCCACACGCCATGCTCAGCCGTGCGACCGCGGGGGTGCGAGGGGCCACTCTGATCATCAATATGCCTGGGAGCCCCAAGGCCTGCCGCGAGCACTTCGCGGTGATCGCACGATCGCTGCCCCACGCGGTGGAGACGTTGACGGGTCAGGCGTACGAGTGCGCGGCGCCTCCTCCTCCTCCTCCCTTACCGCTCGGCCCGGGGTGAATTCGGAGTTCCGGCTGATATAATCCCGCTCCACGCGTCCGTCGATGGGGGGTCGGCCTTCCGTCGGAGGCGCGGCCGTCAAACCGCTCGCCAGAGGACCGGTTGCAGGCACTCGAACAACTCCTTCTCGGGATCGCCCTCGTCGCCTATCTCGCGGCGGCAGTCCTCTACACCTTCGGTTTGGCCTACAAGCGCCGGGAGGCCGGACGGGTCGCGTTCGTGGTGCTCTCCGTCGGGTTCTTGGCCCATACGGCTTCGATCGTCGTGCGCGGGATAGAGAGCGGGCGGATGCCGCTCACCAGTCTGTTCGAGACCCTGGTGTTCCTCTCGTGGTGTGTGGTGCTGCTCTCCATCGTGGCCGATCGCCGGTACGCGGCCGGCGCTGCTGCCATCATCCTGGTGCCCACGGCGTTCTTCGGCACGGCCGTCTCCGTGCTCCTGTACGAGGGGCCGCAGACGCTGAAGGAGGAACTGCAGAGCTTCTGGCTCGTGATCCACGCGGGCCTCAGTGTGCTCGGCTATGCCGCCTTCACCCTGGCCTTCGCCGCGGGCTTCTTCTACGTGGTGCAGGACGATCTCCTCAAGAAGAAGTATGAACAGGTGCGCACGCTGATCCATGTCCTGGTTGTGGCGTTCGGCACCGGACTTGGCATGTACGTGGGCTACTTGATCGCCGATCCCACCCTCTTTGAGGACGCAGCGGGCAACCGAGTCTACGGCTATTCGGGGGCGGACTGGACGATCATCGCCAGTGGCACGGCCATCGGTTTCGGAGCCTCGTTGGTGCTTGGATGGATGGCCGCGCGCGGCGCCTCCCGGCCGAGCTTCGCCAACCGGCTGCCGGCGCTGCACGTGCTCGACCGCCTCAGCTATCACAGTGTCCTGTTCGGGCTGGCTCTCCTGGCCTTCGGGATCGTCTCGGGCTCGATGTGGGCGAAGGTGGCGTGGGGGCACTGGTGGGAATGGGATCCCAAGCAGACTTGGGCGCTCGTCGCGTGGGTCTTCTACGGAGGCTACGTGGCCGCCCGGGAGGGAGCCAGCTGGCGTGGGCGGAAGGCGGCCTTGATCGCCATCGCCGGGGTCTTCCTGATCGTGTTCACCTTTCTCGGCATCAACCTCTTCGTACCTGGGAGACATGATTTCAACTGACATGTCCGGAAGTCCCGGTCCTCGTGCCACGGGGGCGCACGCCCCTGCCGGTCCGGCGCTCTACCCCATCTCCTTGCGGCTCGTGGGCAGACCGTGTCTCGTGGTTGGTGGGGGCGATGTCGCCGGCCGCAAGGTGGCTTCGCTGACCGCCGCCGGTGGCCAAGTGTGCGTGGTGGCTCCGCGGTTGGGCCGGCTCCTCTCAGCCGAGCAGGCGGCGTCGGTCGCCGCGTGGGAATGGCGCGAGCGTGAATTCGAGGATACAGACGTCCGCGGGAACCTCGTGGTCATCGCTGCCACCGACGATGTGGCTCTCAACGCGCGGGTGGCGGCGGCGGCGCGCCGGGAAGGCGCGCTCGTGAATGTCGTCGATAGTCCCGAGGAGTGCGATTTCTTCGTGCCCGCCGTGGTGCAGCGGGGCCTGTTCCAGCTGGCGGTGAGCACCGGCGGCTCCGCACCGGGGCTGGCCGGGCGACTCCGCGAGCGGTTGGAGACGGAGTTTCCAGCAGAGTGGGCGGGAGCCGTGGAGGCGCTCGCGGACGCGCGCAGACGGGTGCTGGGGCTTTCGGAGCTAGAGCCCGCCACGCGTCGGGAGGCACTCCGCGGTCTGGCCGCGCTCGACATCCAGGCTCTGTTGGACGACGGAGGAGAGGCCCGCGTGGCGCAGGCCGCGGAAGCGACGATCGATGAGGTCGTAGAGCGATGCACATCGCCGCGATCGGAGTGAACCACAAGACAGCCTGCCTTGATGTTCGGGAGCAGGTGGCTCTCACGGACGCGGTCGCCCGCGATCTCCTGACCCGGCTTCTGGAGAAGCCGGAGGTGGGGGAGGCGGTGGCTGTAAGCACGTGCAACCGCACCGAGGTGTACGTCACGGGCCCGGGGCTGCCGCTGAGGGAGCCGGTGCTCGAAGGCCTGTGCGCCGCGTCAGGGGTGTGCCGGGAGGATCTCGCCGAGAGCGTGTATTACCACGAGGACGGGGACGCCGTCGACCACCTGTTCGCGGTCGCGAGTTCCCTTGATTCCATGGTGCTGGGCGAGGCCCAGATCCTCCACCAGCTGAAGGAGTCGTATCAGCTGGCCGAGGAGGCCGAGGCGACGGGTGCGGTGCTGAACAAGCTCTTCCGGCGCTCGTTCGAGGTGGGCAAGCGCGTGCGCACCGAGACCCGCATCGGGGAGAGCTCTCTCTCCATCGCCTCCGTGTCGGTGGATCTGGCGCGCAACGTCTTCGGCGACCTCTCCAAGCGCTCCGTGTTGGTGGTGGGGGCGGGAGAGATGGCCGAACTGGTGCTCACCCACCTCCGAGGGCACGGGGTCACCCGCGTACGGGTGGCCAATCGCACCTACGAGCGGGCTGTGGAACTTGCCGGCCGGTTCTCCGGTGAGGCGGTACGTTACGAGTCCCTGGAAGAGCACTTGGCCGCGGTCGATATCGTGATCACCTCCACCGGGGCGTCCCAACCCATCGTCCGCCGGTCGGACATGGAGCGGGTGATGAAGGGCAGGAAGAACCGGCCGATCTTCCTGGTGGACATCGCCGTGCCGCGCGACGTGGAGGCGGCCGTGAACGAGGTGTACAACGCGTACCTCTACGACATCGACGATCTACAGGCGGTGGCCGCCTCCAATCTCGATGAACGCAAGCAGGAAGCCGTCGCCGCTCGAACCATCGTGGAGGAAGAGGTCGCCGCGTTCCGGTCCTGGTTGCGTTCGCTCGAAGTGGTGCCGACGATGGTGGAGTTGCGTCGCTGGGCCACGGGCGTGAAAGACGAGGAACTCGAGAAGCACCTGGCCCGCATGCCGGACCTCACCGACGACCAGCGGGAGAAGGTGGCGGCCCTGGCTCATTCTCTCGTGAACAAGTTCCTGCACCCGGCCACGGTACGGGTGAAGGCGGCCGCCGACGCAGAAGACGGCTACCGCTACGCGGAGTCCCTGAGAGAGCTGTTCGGATTGGACGAACCGGCCCCCGAGGGCACGCCGGTCGATGATGAAGGGAGCGGGTCATAGACACGCAACGAGTGGTGATAGCTTCGCGCCGCAGCACGCTGGCGATGACGCAGAGCCGGTACGTGCAGGCCCTGCTCGAGCGGCTCGAACCTGGGCTGGAGGTGACCATCCACGAGGTGGTCACCAGCGGCGACAAGATCCTCGATTCGCCCTTGTCTCAGATCGGCGATCGCGGACTGTTCGTGAAGGAGATCGAAGAAGCTCTACTGGCGGGCGACGCGGACCTGGCTGTGCACAGCGCCAAGGACGTGCCCACGGCGCTGCCCGTGGGTTTGGCGCTGCTGGCCTTCCCCGAGCGCGAGGACCCGGCCGATGTCTTCGTGGGGCGCTTGGGTTCGGCCGACGAACTCGGCCCCGGCCGCGTGGTGGGCACGAGCAGCCTCCGCCGCCGCTCTCAGCTGCTGGCTCGGTACCCTGGCCTGGAGATCGTCGATATTCGGGGCAACGTGGAGACACGCATCCGCAAGATCGAGGAGGAGGGCATCGACGGCACCATCCTGGCCGCGGCCGGCCTCAAGCGCCTGGGCAGGTTTTCGGAGGCGGCTTTCGTCTTCCCCGACCACGTGATGCTGAGTGCGGTCGGGCAGGGGTCGCTCGCCATCGAGGCGCGGGCAGACGACGAATTCGTGGGCGGCCTCCTGGCTCGGCTCGACCACCCGCAGACGCGAATGGAAGTCCTGGCCGAGCGCGCGCTCATGCGTTCGCTCGAGGGGGGCTGCCAGGTGCCCATCGGCGGCCGGGCCCGCGTCGAGGAGGGCGTCCTCGTGCTTGCTGCGTTCGTGGGGACCACAGACGGGCGTCGGACCGTGCGGATGGAGCGCAGAGGCCCGATCGGCGAGCCCGAGGCGCTGGGTGAGGCACTGGCGGCCGAGATGCTGGCCGCAGGCGCCGACACCATCCTGGGTGAAGTGCGCGGCGGCGCTCTGTGAGCGCCGACCGGAACGTCGGCGACGTCGGTGGGCCGGCCGGCCCACCCTTCGGCGTCGCCGCCGCGACTCCGGGAGGCCTCCGGCCCGCCGGCGAAGTCGCGTCCGCGGGCGGGCAGCGGGCGGGCGCCGCGAACGAGGAGGCACCGTCGGCCGCGCCCGAAGCACCCGTTCCGGTGAAGGGCTCCGCCGTGGCACGGCGCCCCCAGGTGTTCCTGGCGGGAGCCGGCCCCGGCGATCCCGACCTCATCAGCCTGCGCGCCGTCCGCTGCCTGGAGCGCGCCGACATCGTGCTCTACGACCGGCTCGTCGATCCGGCGCTCCTCGACTACGCTCCGGCACGCGCCGAGCGGGTGTACGTTGGCAAACGCTCAGCCGACCACACCGTGCCGCAGCTAGGCATAAACGAGCTGATCGTCGAGCACGCCCGCCAGGGCAAGACGGTGGTGCGCCTCAAGGGCGGGGACCCCTTCATCTTCGGCCGCGGGGGTGAGGAAGGCATCGCGCTGCACGAGGCCGGCATCCCTTTCGAAGTGATACCCGGCATCTCCGCAGGCTACGGCGTGCCCGCCTACGCCGGCATCCCGGTCACGCACCGGGGTCTCACGTCTCATGTCACCTTCGTCACCGGCCACGAGGATCCCGACAAGCAATCCGCCGAGATCGACTGGGACCGGCTGGCCTCCGACGTGGGCACGCTCGTGGTCTTCATGGGCGTGAAGAATCTGCCTACGGTCGTGCGGGAACTTCGTCAACGCGGCCGTTCCGGCGACACGCCCATTGCTCTCATCCGCTACGGCACCCTGCCGGCCCAACGCACGGTGGTGGGCGTGCTCGACGACATCGTGGAGAAGGTGACCGCCGCGAAGCTGCGGCCACCGGCCATCACGGTGATCGGCGACGTGGTCAAGCTGCGCGAGCAACTCTCCTGGTTCGAGGATCGCCCGTTGTTCGGCCGGCGTATCGTGGTGACGCGGCCGCGGGCGCAGGCCGCCGGACAGATCCAGCTGCTCCGCGACCTGGGTGCCGAGGTCGTCGCGTTCCCCACCATCCGCATCGAGCCCGTCGCCGCTTCGCCGGAGATCGACGCCATGATCGCCGCGCTCGGCACCGCCGGCGCGTACGGCCTGGTGGTCTTCACCAGCGTCAACGGGGTGCACTGCTTCTTCGACCGGCTGCGCGAAGCCGGCATGGACGCTCGTGCCCTGGCGGGTGCCACCGTGGCGGCCATCGGGCCGAAGACGGCCGCCGCCTGCCGGGCGCGCGGCGTGCTCCCCGACGTGGTCCCCGCCGACTTCGTGGCGGAAGGCGTGCTCGAGGCCCTGGCCGGCCGCGACCTCGCCGGCGCCCGCATCCTGATCCCGCGGGCCCGTGAGGCCCGAGAACTCCTGCCCGAGGCCTTCGCCGCGGCGGGTGCCTCCGTCGACGTGGTGCCTCTCTACGACACGGTGCTGGAAGAGCACGTCCCGGGGAGCCTCGAGCGTGTTCTGGAGGCCGACTACGTCACCTTCACCTCGAGTTCGACGGTTGCCAACTTCGCCACCCTCCTCCGGGCTGCGGGGCTGGGTGCCGAACTGCCGCGCGTACCGGCGGCCTCCATCGGCCCGGTCACCTCGGACACGGTGCGCGCCGAGGGCATGCGTCTGCTGCTCGAAGCGGGCGAGTATACGGTGGAGGGGCTCGTCGAGGCGCTGGCCGACCATGCGCTATACTTCCCGGGCTCAGGGTAGGCCCCCGCGCACGAGCGACGCCCGGTGCCGCCCCCCCTCGGCTAGTTGGAGGTCCCGGTAGACGATGTACTTCCCCCACTACCGTCCGCGGCGCATGCGGCAGACAGACAGTCTGCGTTCGATGATCCGCGAGACTCATCTTCACCCGCATATGTTCGTGTACCCCTTGTTCGTCACGTTCGGCGAAGACGTCAAGAAGCCGGTGGCGTCGATGCCGGGGGTATACCAGCTCTCGATCAACAACCTCATCCACGAGGCCAAGGAGGTCGCCGCTCTGGGCGTGCGCAGCGTGCTCCTCTTCGGACTGCCCGAGCACAAGGACGAAGCAGGCTCGGCTGCCTACGATCCCGAAGGGATCACCCAGATGGCCATCCGGGCGCTCAAGGAGAACGTACCGAACCTCACGGTCATAGCCGACGTCTGCCTGTGCGAGTACACGAGCCACGGGCACTGCGGCGTCGTGCGCTCGGACGGTTGTGTGGACAACGACCTCTCCCTGGAACTCCTGGCGAAGACGGCCGTGAGTTACGCGGAGGCCGGTGTTGACGTGGTGGCTCCCTCCGACATGATGGACGGTCGCATCGGAGCCATCCGCTCGACCCTCGATCAGGAAGGTCACCAAGACGTGCCCATCTTCTCCTACTCCACCAAGTACGCATCGGCCTTCTACGGGCCCTTCCGCGAAGCGGCCGAGTGCGCGCCTCAGTTCGGCGACCGCAAGTCGTATCAGATGGACCCCGCCAACTCCGACGAAGGCGTACGCGAGGCCCTTATCGACATCGAAGAGGGAGCCGACATGGTGATGGTCAAGCCGGCCCTGCCGTACCTCGATCTCATCTACCGTCTCAAGACCGAGACGCGCTTCCCCGTGGCGGCGTACAACGTGAGCGGCGAGTACGCGATGATCAAAGCCGCCTCCGAGAAGGGCTGGCTCGACGAGAAGGCGGTGGTGATGGAGACCTTGCTCGCCATCCGGCGCGCCGGGGCCGACATCATCATCACCTACCACGCCAAGGATGCGGCCCGCTGGCTGGCGGAGCGGATGCCGATCGTTCCGAGGGAGGTGTGAGCGCCGTGGAACGCGAGCACGCGAACGTGGCGGGCGATCTCGCCGCCTGCACCCCGGACGGGCACCCGATCGAGATGGAGACGCCCACACCCGGGGACGCTGAATCCACCTACCTTCCGAAGCTCGTCGCGTGGGAGGTCACCCGGAGCTGCAACCTCTCCTGCGTCCACTGCCGCGCGTCCGCGGAGAAGGGCCCGTATCCGGGGGAACTCACTCTGGAGCAGGGCAAGGCGCTCATCGACGACATCGTCTCCTTCAGCAACCCGGTCCTGATCCTCACGGGGGGCGACCCCCTCATGCGTGAGGACATCTTCGAGATCGTCGGGTACGCGAGGGCGGCCGGTCTGCGTGTGGTCATGTCTCCGAACGGCACCCTGGTCACTCCCGAGGTCGCCCGCAAGATGAAAGAGGCGGGGATCCCCCGCATCTCCGTGAGCATCGACTTCCCCACCGCCGAACTGCACGACAAGTTCCGGGGTGTCCCGGGAGCGTTCGACGGGGCCGTGCGGGGCGTCAGAACGGCGATAGAAGCCGGGGTGGAAGTGCAGATCAACTCCACGATCACCCGTCTGAACGTGGAGTACCTGGACGGTCTCCTGGCTTTGGCCGAAGAACTCGGAGCGGTGGCGCTCCACCCCTTCCTGCTCGTCCCCACGGGCCGGGGCAAGGATCTCGGGCCCGAGGAGTTGCCGCCGGAGGATTACGAACGCACGCTGAACTGGGTCTACGATCGGCAGAAGACCTCGAAGATCTTCTTCAAGCCCACGGACGCCCCTCACTATCACCGCATCATGCGTCAGCGGGCCAAGGAAGACGGCACCGATCTGAAAGACCTCAAGATGCACCCCCACTCCCACGCCGCCATGGCCGGGAAAGTGGGCAAGGCCGGGCATCCGGGCGACCTGGATTCCCACTCGCGCGGCTGCCTCGCGGGTATCGGTTTCTGCTTCATCAGCCACGTGGGTCAGGTCCAGCCGTGCGGGTACTTCGACGTGGTGGCCGGCGACGTGAAGACGACTCCCTTCTCCGAGATCTGGCGCACTTCGCCTCTCTTCCAGGACCTGCGCGATGTGGACAAGCTCGGGGGCAAGTGCGGCATCTGCGAATACCGGAGAGTCTGCGGCGGCTGCCGCGCGCGGGCCTACGAGGTGAGCGGCGATTACTTGGCCGAGGAGCCGTATTGTGTCTACGAGCCCGTGCGGCGCGGCTGCTGAGAGGGGCTCGGGGCCACGGTCCCAGGGGTCGGCGCCCGGGAGGACGCCGCCCATCCCAGAGGTGAAGCCGCTCATCCCAGAGGTGAAGGCTGCCGATACAACACGCGGTGGGTTATCGGCCGCCGTGTGCGGTAAAATGATAGTCCGGGCGCGGGATCCAGTGATCCTGGTCCACATACTCGGAGAGTCATGCCAGCGAGTCGGTCGAGCACGAGCGGAACGGTAGTCTTCGGGACGGCCCCGGTGTGGGTCTTCCTTGCCGTGCTCGCTTTCTTGTTCCTGGCGTTTCCGCAGACGGCGTGGGCGGATCCGGCCCCTGGGAGCACCGACGTGCCCGGCGTGCCGGGGGAAACCGGCGTCACGGTGAGCTCAACCGCCGCAACAACGGCCACCACCACCACCATCTATGGCCTCACGACGACCACCTCCCTCGAAGGCTCCACGCCTCCGTCGTCAGGGCAGGCGGGCGCGGGGAGCACATCCACCGTCACCCCGACCACGATCACGGTCTCGCCCACCACCACCGTCCCGCCCGGTCCCTCGGAAGAGACCCTGCAACGACTTCGCGAACTCGAAGCGCTCTCGTCCCAGATCTCCGCAAAGCAGTATTTGGTCTACAAGGCGGCGATAGAGCTGGATGAGATCGACCGTGTGCTCGCGACCACGGTGGAGGAGTACAACCTGCGGGTCCTCGAACTCGAGGATGCCCAGCAGAAGGCCGAGCGTCTGCAGCGCGAATTGGAGCTCGTGCGGGAGGAGCTCGCGGCGGCCGAAGAGGCGCTGCAGGATCGGGTGGTGGGGGCCTATAAGAGCGACCTCTCCGCTCTCGATTTCCTGCTCGCGACAACCGACATCAGCGACTTCATCCGCCGCCTCGGCCTGCTCGTCTCCATCGTGCGCAACGACCAGCGCCGGGTAGACCAGGTCGGCTCGCTCCGTGCCCGCTCCGACCGCCTGCTCGATGAGGCTTCGCGTCGGATCTACGATGTCACCACGGCATCGCGACTGCTGGAGGAGCAGAAAGCTCAGATAGAAGCGAAGCTGGCCGAGCGTCAGACGTACGTCGACCTCCTCAGCGCCGAAGTCCGCGCCCTGGTGGATCAGCAGCGGCGTATCGCGGCCGACGTGGTTCCAGCGGGGTTCGACCTGGGATCCTACATGTTGGGCGACGGCAGCGCCGTGGTAAAGACCGCCTTTCGCTATCTCGGCATCCCCTACGTGTGGGGTGGCGCCACGCCGAGCGGCTTCGACTGCTCCGGTCTCCTGCAATACGTGTTCATGCAACATGGCCTCTCCCTGCCTCACTACTCGCGCTATCAGGCTCAGATGGGCTTCGAGGTGCCGCTCGAGGACATAGCGCCCGGCGACCTTGTGTCCTTCGGGGATCCCGTGTACCACATCGGCATGTACATAGGCGACGGCTTCTTCATCCATGCTCCCCGCACAGGTGATGTGGTCAAGATCAGCCCGCTCGCGGCGCGCACCGATCGCTCCCACATCAGACGCCTTATGGTGCCTCAGCCCCTGGAGAGTCTGCTGACTCCCTGATCCGCGGGCGCATCTAGGAGGCTGCTGCACGTGTGCTACCATCGGGACATGGTGGCGGCCCCGAAGATCTTCATCCTCGACACCAACGCGCTGCTCAACGATCCCGATGTGATCTACTCGTTCTCCGGCGCCGAGGTTGTGATCCCCGTCGTCGTCATCCGCGAGCTCGACAAGATCAAGCGTCAGCGGGCCGACAGGCGGGTGCGTTTTCACGGCCGCAAGGTGACGCGCCTCCTGTTCGAACTCTCCAGTCACGGCCGTCTCGTGGATGGCGTGTCGCTCGCGAACGGGTCGGTGCTGCGGGTGGACGAGACCTCGGAGTTCGGTGTGGTACCCGACGATCTCGATTTGGCCCGGCCCGACGACCAGATACTCGCTCTTGCCTACTCTCTCGATCGGGCGCCGGGAAGCCACACCACCGTGGTCTCCAACGATCTCAATCTGCTGTTGCGTGCGGAGGTTCTCGGCCTCGGCACCTACCGCTTCGAGGGCAAGCTCGACCATCTCCTGGGACGGCGGCCCACACCGACAGCTTGGGCGCGAGAGCATAGGGTGGAGTTGCTCCTGGGCCTTCTGAGTCTGGTGCTCGCGATCTCTACCGGCTATCTCTACCTCACGCGGCCGCCGGCTCACTCGCTCGCCACGCTGCCCATCGTGGACGATGCGGTGGTGTTGCGCAACCTGGGTGTCGGCGTCCAAGTGCTGGAGGAGCACTATCGAGCTCGTCTGGCCGATGACCCTGCCGACGAGGACGCGATGGTCAACCTGGGCAACCTGTTCTTCGACCAAGGGCGGTACCTGGAGGCGGCCGATTTCTACCGAGGCGCGCTCGCCGAGGATCCGGCCAACCCGCGGGTTCGTACAGATCTGGGGATCGCTCTGCTCCAACTCGGTCACCATCAAGAAGCCGTTCAGGCATTCGAGCAGGCCATCCGGAGTGCCCCCGATCTCGCCCTGGCGCACTACAACCTTGGTATCGCCTTGGTGCAGGTGGGTGATGAGGCGCGGGCGCTGGACGAACTGGAAGAGGCGGTGCGTCTTTCCGGGGACTCCGGCGGCGTACCGCTCTCTTCGGCGGAAGCTCTCATCGCCGATCTGAGATCGCACCTGGCGGGGGGATGAACCCCCAGAAGGCGCCTTCTGCACGTTCCTCTGTTTTTCCCTCGACGAACGGTGGCTCGCGGTGGTAGCATACGGGCGTCTTGAACGGCTCTCGGGGGGAAGCCTTGCGTAAACGTATTGCCTGGATCGCCTTGTCCGGTCTCGCACTCTTGCTGATCGTGACCGTGCTCGGCTTACGTGAGACTTCGAAGCCGTACTTCTGCTCCAGCTGCCATATCATCGAGCCGTTCGAGGTCTCATGGCAGTCGTCGACCCACGCCGCCGCCGCCGTGACCTGCATCGATTGCCACTTCGACCCCGGCGCCGTGGGTTACGTCAAGGGTAAGACCTACTCGTTCATCAAGCTCACGCAGTTCGCGGCCGGGAGCACTGAGATCAAGCCCGAGGCGGGCAAGCTCGTCATCGGTGCGGCGTGCCTGCAGTGCCATGAGTACGTACGCGATCCCGAGGACACCCGCTATCCGGCGAACATCGTGGTGGAGGGCATCACCTTCCCGCACAAGTTCCATCTCGACGAAGCCAACCTTCTCTGCAGCGATTGTCACTCGGCCATCGTCCACGGCGCCACCCTGGTGGGCGTCGACAAACCTCAGGCCTCGGCCGACCCGGCTTTCTGCAACTCGTGCCACACCGGAGAGTTCGCCCCCATCCTCTTCACGGCTATCGAGGCCGTCGGCCGGGAGCATCCGGGGGCGCCGAAGGTCGACGTGAACGTGTGGCGGAACATCCACTGGCGCGTGGCGACGGAGTCCGCGGTCATCGACGGCGTGGAGTACGACAAGATCGAGAAGGACACCTGCCTCGCGTGTCATCCGGATCCCAACGTCGCGAAGGCCTGTAAGAGCTGTCACTTCGCCCGGGTGCCGGAGTTCTCCGCCTCTCCCGCGGCGGCCCGGGCCAGCATCCTGCCGGTCGCGTTGTTCGCCTTCCTGTTCGCCCTCTTCATGGTGGCCGTCTTCCTGAAGAAGAGCGAGAAGGAGCGTTTCTTCTCATCCCTCGTCTTGCGAGTGGCCGCCGTAGCGGTGCTCGTGTCCGATGCTTACGTGGTGTATCTGATCGTGGGCGACGTACTGCTGGAGCAGTCTGGTCGTCACGAGGTGGGTCCCACCACGGTATGGGTGAGCTACCTCCTTCTGAGTGTCGCGCTGATCGGCTTCCTGCTGTTCGAGGCCGGACTGCTCCCGAGTCCGCTGCACGACGTGAAGATCCCGGCCCAGAAGGAAGAGGAGTTCCTCGTGCCGAAACCGCTGCGGCGCCTGACAGGCAAGACTCCACCCGGCGGCCCAGCCCATCGGGGACCTGCCACGGGTGTCGCTAGCGACGAGCCGGTGAGCGCCGACGAGACACCGGCGCCCACCCCCGAACCCCCCACCCCCGAGGACCCCACCCCGTGACCCACCACGCCGAACCGCACGCCGAGACCGAACTCCCCGAGAGTCTCTCCCGCCGGAGTTTCCTCACCTATCTCCTCGGCCTGGCCGGCGCCTTGGGCCT